>CXWL01002186.1_pt1 | contig 11008 bp, 8 predicted proteins | sample 590931 | NCBI WGS metagenome assembly CXWL01 (sample SAMEA3498368, study PRJEB10139) | groundwater metagenome | biome: water well; material: biofilm material | place: Germany | collected 2015-04-27 | reverse complement strand
AAATTTGGCCGTGGCTTGACGCTGGCGGAGAAGATTCTTGTCGCGCATGCGGACAACTTCGAGACGCAGAACTGGGAGCGCGGCAAGGCCATGTTGGCCCTCCGTCCAGACCGAGTTGCCATGCAAGACGCGACGGCGCAGATGGCCGTCTTACAGTTCATGCAGGCGAATAAGAAGAAAGCGGCGGTGCCCAGCACGATCCACTGCGACCATTTGATCCGTGCCGAAATGGGCTCGCAGAAGGACCTGATGCATGCATTGGACGAGAATAAGGAAGTCTATAACTTTCTCGCGTCCGCTGCCAAGAAGTACGGCATCGGTTTCTGGAAGCCCGGAGCTGGAATCATCCATCAGGTCGTGCTGGAAAATTATGTATTCCCTGGTTCTCTGATCATCGGTACCGACTCGCATACGCCGAACGGGGGCGGGTTGGGCGGCTTGGCGATCGGTGTCGGCGGGGCCGATGCCGGAGAAGTCATGGCTGGCTTGCCGTGGGAAGTGCTCCATCCTAAATTGATCGGTGTGAAGCTGACCGGCAAGTTGAGCGGATGGGCCTCGGCGAAAGATGTCATTCTTTATCTGTGTGGCCTGCTCACCGTGAAGGGTGGGACCAACAAAATCGTTGAGTACTTTGGTCCTGGTGCCGAAACGATCAGTGCTACCGGGAAGGGCACCATCTGCAACATGGGCGCTGAACTCGGTGCAACGACCTCCGTGTTTCCCTTCGACCAGAAGATGGTCGCCTACATGAATATCACGGATCGCGCGGATCTCTCGAGTTTGGCGACGGCGCAGAAGAATCTACTCGTGGCTGACCCTGAAGTCTATCAGTCGCCGGAGAAGTATTACGATCAGATCGTGGAAGTCGATCTCTCAACGCTCGAGCCGCATGTGGTTGGACCGCATACACCGGACTTGGCCAGGCCGATTTCAAAGTTGAAAGCGGAAGCGCAAGAGAAGGGCTATCCGGTTGAGTTGAAGGCGGCGCTCATTGGTAGTTGTACCAATTCATCCTATGAAGACATCAGTCGGTCGGCTCATATTGCACAACAGGCGTTGAAGGCTGGCTTGAAGGCAAAGGCCTCGTTTCTAGTCTCTCCTGGATCCGAGCGTATTTATCACACCATGAAGCGTGATGGGTTTTTGGACACGTTCGAGCAGCTGGGGGGCACTGTGCTGTCCAATTCTTGCGGCCCCTGCATCGGACAGTGGAAACGGGCTGATGGCGTGAAGGGTAAGGCGGATTCGATCGTCAGTTCTTTCAACCGGAATTTCCCAGGCCGCAACGACGGGATCAGTGAAACACTGTCGTTTCTCGCCAGTCCGGAGGTCGTGACCGCCTATGCCATCACCGGGGATTTGGGCTTCGATCCGGTCAATCAGACAGTCAAGGGCGCGGACGGCAAAGAATTCAAGTTGCAGCCGCCGGTGGGTGAAGAATTGCCGGCCAAGGGTTTTGCGAAGGGCGAAGAGGGGTATGTTGAGCCTGCTGCAGACGGGTCAAGCTTGACCGTCGACATTCCGCCGACCAGCGAGCGATTGCAGCTGTTGCAGCCGTTCCCTAAGTGGGACGGCAAGGATTTCGATAAGCTGCCACTCCTGCTCAAGACCAAGGGGAAGACCACGACCGATCACATCTCCCCGGCCGGTCCCTGGCTCAAGTTCCGCGGACATCTCGACAAGATCAGCGACAATATGTTTCTTGGAGCGAATAACACGTTTTCGTCAGAGCCAGGTAAGGGGACGAACATCCTGACTGGTGAAGCCAATCTCACGATGGCACAAATTGCCAGAGCCTACAAAGCTCAAGGTATTGGGTCGATTGTCGTCGGCGATGAAAATTACGGTGAAGGCAGCAGCCGTGAGCATGCGGCCATGTCTCCACGATTCTTGAACGTGCGAGCCGTCATCACCAAGAGTTTTGCACGCATCCATGAAACCAATCTCAAGAAGCAGGGCATCCTAGCGCTGACATTCGCGGACCCGAAGGACTATGACAAGATTGAGATGAACGATCGACTAAGCGTACTCGATCTGAACAGTCTGGCTCCAGGCAAGCCAGTCACAGTGGTTGTGCATAAAACCAGCGGCGATGTGAAGGTTCAAGCCAATCACAGCATGACAGCACCACAAATCACTTGGTTTAAGGCCGGTTCAGCGTTGAACGCGCTGAACTAACCCATATATTGAGAGGGATACTCATGGCAAAAGCAGACAAAATAATTTACACGAAGACCGATGAAGCACCGATGCTGGCGACTTACTCGTTCTTACCGATCATCAACGCCTTTTCGAAGGCGGCGGGTGTGACGGTTGAATTGCGGGATATCTCGCTGGCGGGCCGCGTACTCGCCGTATTTCCAGAGTACTTGACGCCGGAACAGAAGCAACACGACGCATTGGCTGAATTGGGTGAGTTGGCTAAGACACCGGAAGCCAACATCATCAAGCTGCCGAACATCAGCGCCTCATTGCCGCAGTTGCAAGAGACGATCAAGGAGCTGCAAGGCCAAGGCTACAAGCTCCCGGAGTATCCAGAGAATCCAAAGGACAACAAGGAAAAGGACATCAAGTCCCGCTACGACAAAGTCAAGGGCAGTGCTGTCAATCCCGTATTGCGCGAAGGGAACTCGGATCGGCGAGCCCCGTTGTCCGTGAAAGCCCATACCAGAAAGCATCCGCATAAGATGGGCGCCTGGAGTCCTGATTCCAAGACCCACGTATCCCACATGAAGAGTGGCGACTTCTGCTCGAACGAAAAGTCGGTGACAATCCCGGCGGCGACGAGCGCGAAGATCGAGTTCGTTGGCGCAGATGGCAAGACTACTGTGTTGAAGGAGAAGGTGGCGTTGCAGGCCGGTGAAGTGCTCGACGCGACGTTCATGAGTGTCAAGGCTCTCCGCACGTTCCTTGAAGAGCAGATTCAGGATGCCCAGCAGAAGGGCGTGCTGTTCTCACTGCACATGAAGGCCACCATGATGAAGATCTCGGATCCGAAGATCTTCGGCCATGGCGTGACGGTCTATTACAAGGATGTCTTCGAGAAGCACGGCGAGACGTTCAAGAAGCTGGGTGTGGATCCGGACAACGGTCTCGGTGACGTCTATACCAAGATCAAGGCGTTGCCGGATGAGCAGCGCAAGGCGATCGAAGGGGACATTCAAGCCGTCTATAAAAAGCGTCCACCAATGGCGATGGTGAACAGCGACAAGGGTATCACCAATCTCCACGTGCCGAGCGACATCATCATCGACGCATCGATGCCGCCAGTCATTCGCGATAGCGGCAAGATGTGGGGCCCAGATGGCAAGGCGGCGGACGCCAAATGCGTCATTCCAGATTCGAGCTATGCGCCGATCTATCACGAGGTCGTCGAGTTTTGTAAAAAGAACGGTGCGTTTGATCCGAAGACCATGGGCACCGTGCCGAACGTCGGCTTGATGGCGCAGGCGGCTGAGGAATACGGTTCTCACGATAAGACGTTCAAGGCACCGGGCAATGGCACCATCCGCATCGTGGATGCGGCGGGCAATACCTTGCATGAGCACAAGGTGGAAGCGGGGGACATCTGGCGCGCCTGTCAGGTGAAGGATGCCCCGATTCAGGACTGGGTGAAGCTGGCGGTGACCCGCGCCAGAGCGACCGGCTCGCCGGCGGTGTTCTGGTTGAATAAGGACCGTGCGCACGATGCCGAGCTGATCAAGAAAGTGAATGCGTATTTGCCAAAGCATGACACGAATGGTCTTGAGATCAAGATCATGTCACCGGCGGATGCCTGCCGCTTCTCAATTCAGCGGATGAAGGAAAGTAAGGATACGATTTCTGTCACCGGCAACGTACTCCGTGACTATCTCACGGATCTCTTTCCGATTCTCGAAATCGGGACCAGCGCCAAAATGCTCTCGATTGTTCCGTTGCTGAACGGCGGTGGTCTGTTCGAGACCGGCGCAGGTGGATCAGCGCCGAAGCACGTGCAGCAGTTCCAGGAAGAAGGCTATTTACGCTGGGATTCGCTCGGTGAGTTCCTTGCGCTCGCGGCCTCGCTGGAACATCTTGCGAAAGTGGGAAACAATCCGGTCGCCAAGATTCTGGCGGACACGCTGGATCAGGCCAATGCGAAGTTCCTGGAGAGCAACAAGTCGCCAGCTCGTAAGGTCGGCGAGATCGACAACCGTGGCAGCCACTTCTACTTGGCACTCTATTGGGCACAGGCCTTGGCCACGCAGACAGCGGATAAGCGGATATCCGATCGGTTTACCAAAATCGCAAAAGATCTGAGCGACAACGAAAAGAAGATCGACGGTGAGCTGTTGGCCGCGCAAGGTAAGCCGCAAGATGTCGGTGGGTACTATCATCCGGACGATGCGAAGGCTGCCAAAGCCATGCGTCCAAGCGCGACCTTGAACGCGATTATCGATGCAATCGCTTAATTTCGACTGACCGTGAGGCGTGAGGGGCTATCGCTCCTTACGCCTCGTGTGTTACGAAGGAACCCATGGCGCAAGACGATACCAATGTGATCGATCAGCCAGAGGTGACGACACCTCGAATGGTCACGATCGAGATCGCCGGCAAGAAAGTGGACGTGCCGGAAGGGATCACGGTTGTGAAAGCCATGTGGTATGCGGGTATGGACGTCGTGCGTGGCGTCGGCTGTCTCGGCGGTTTCTGCGGTGCCTGTTCCACCTACTATCGCACAAAGGATGATCCAAAGGTCAGAACCTGCCTGGCTTGCCAGATGGCTGTTCAAGACGGCATGTCGTTTACGATGATGCCGCCGTTCCCTGCCCGCAAGGCGACCTACGAAATTCAGACACTCAAAGATCCCAAGCAGGACCTCTTTAATTTGTACCCGGAGGCGCCGCTTTGCAGAAACTGTAATGCCTGCACGGAGGCGTGCCCGCAGAAGATCGATGTGCGTGAAGGAGTCTGGAAAGCCGTCTTCGGCGACTTCAAGAGCGTCTCTGAGATGTTCATGGACTGTGTGATGTGCGGCATGTGTACGCCGGTGTGCATTGCCGACATTGCCCCAAATCTCGTGGCGTTGTACGTCAGTCGCGCGCAGGGTGCCCATTTTTCAGAAAAGCCGGTTGACCTCGATGTGCGCATTAAGGAAATTCAAGACGGCCAGTACAACGAGGAGTGGGACAAAGTCCTGAAGATGAGTGAGAAGGAACTGGCCGAACACTGTGCGACGGTGAAATGAATCAGTCGAAAAGTCTCAAGGTCGTATCGTCTGCGGTACACCGAACGGCTTGATGACTCTCTGACTGTAGATCTGTGACTAAGGACCCATGGACATCCACGCATTACAACAAATCGTCCACAAGACTCGGGATGCCCGCCGCCAGCAGACCATCTCCAAGTTTTCTCCAGCTGAACGTGATCAACTGATTCACAAGTATCATCCGGATTTCAGAGCCAGCGCCTACCGGCCAATCCGCTTCGGTCCCAATGAGGGGGACAAGACGGTCGTGGAGTTGGCGACGCTGCTTGAAGGTGACAGCTCCATACAGGATCTTGCTGATCTCACGGCGCACTACACCTGCGATGTGCTTGTGATCGGCGGTGGCGGAGCTGGTTGTGCAGCGGCACTGCATGCACATGGCGCCGGCGCCAAGACCATCCTGGCGACAAAGCTTCGATTAGGTGACTCCAATAGCGTGATGGCGCAGGGCGGGATGCAGATTTCCGTCGCGCCTGAAGATTCGCCGGTCACGCATTTCATCGATACGCTCAAGGGCGGCCACATGGAGAATGACCACGCCCTTCTGAAGACTATGGTCGAGGACGGACCGTCGATTGCGAAGTGGCTGCTGGAGTTGGGCGTGCTGTTCGATCGCCAGGCCGATGGCAACCTCCATGTGAAGAAGGGCGGTGGCAGTTCTAAGCCACGTCTCTTGACTTGCTCAGACTATACTGGCCTCGAGATCATGCGCGTGCTCAAGGACGAGGTCATCAACCAAAAGATTCAGTTACTCGAGTTTGTGGCTGCCATCGAATTACTGAGTGACGAGGCAGGGAACTGTACCGGGGCCATCTTCAAGGATCTGGATAATCAGCGGCATGTGATCGTGGCGGCCAAGTGCGTGATCCTGGCGACCGGTGGCATCGGACGGCTGCACATCCAGGGGTTCCCGACGAGCAATCACTATGGCGCGACCGGCGACGGATTGTGCCTGTCATATCGCATGGGCGCCAAGCTGGCACATATTGATACCTTCCAATATCACCCGTCAGGGGCGGTGTATCCGGAGCAGCTGATCGGCGCCTTGGTGACGGAAGGTATTCGTTCGGAAGGCGGCCATCTCGTCAATGCCAAAGGCGAGCGGTTTGTGAACGAACTTGATACCCGCGATGTCGTCTCCTCCTCAATCATCCGTGAGTGCGAAGAAGGCCGTGGAATCAGAACCATGTCTGGTCGTGTTGGTGTTTGGCTGGATACGCCGCTCTTGGATGCGGAGCATGGGCCTGGCACGGTGGAAAAACATTTCCCGGCGATGATGTTGCAATTCGAGCGGTTCGGGATCGATATCAGCAAAGATCCGGTGTTGATCTATCCAACGTTGCACTATCAAAATGGCGGAGTGAAGATCGATACCAATTCGGAAACGAATGTGAAGAATTTATTTGTCGCCGGTGAAGCTTCGGGCGGCTTGCATGGGCGCAATCGATTGATGGGAAATTCGTTGTTGGACCTGATGGTGTACGGCAAACGATCCGGGTTGACGGCGGCAGGCCGTGTTGGATCGATGAAGCAGGGTCAGCTCACGTTGAAGCATCTGCAACGATTCCGGGCCGACGCCAAGAAGCACGGCAACGTCAGTGGCGTGATTTCGCCAATGATTCTTCCTGCCTATACCAGAAAAGTGAGTTAGCAATGAGGAGTGAGTGTTGAGGACTGAGTAGAAAATCAACTCAGTCCACAATCCTCATGACTCAGTCCTGAAGTGATTGAAGGAGCGCTATGAACGTTCACGAATTCCAAGCCAAGTCCTTGTTTGCTCAGTTCGGCGTCCCAGTGCCGCGGGGGAAGGAAATTACCTCTCCCGAAGATGCGACTGCCTGGGCAAATGAACTCAATACCCCGGTCTTCGTCGTGAAGGCGCAGATCCATGCTGGTGGGCGAGGCAAGGCCGGAGGGGTCAAGATCACGAAAGACAAAGGCGCGGTGGCCGGATTTGTCAAGGAGCTGATCGGCAAGACGTTGGTCACGCATCAGACCGGCCCGAAAGGGCGCCAGGTTCACCGCCTCTTGATGGAGGAAGGCGCCAATATCGCCAAGGAGCTCTATCTGTCGATCCTTGTGGACCGCGATTCCGGGTGGCCCGTCTTCATTGCCAGCACCGAAGGCGGGATGGAAATCGAAGAGGTGGCGGAGAAGACACCCGAGAAGATCATCAAGGAATTGATTGACCCGGCCGTGGGATTTCAAGGCTATAACGGGCGCAACGTAGCGTTTGCCCTCGGCCTCAATACGATCGAGCCGGCCGTGATGAATCCCTTTATCCAGATGATGGGGAATCTCTATCGTTTGTTCATGGAAAAGCACGCCGCAATGGTGGAGATCAACCCGCTTATCATCACAAAAGAAAAGACGATCGTTGCGCTCGACGGCAAGGTCTCCTTCGATGACAACGCGTTGTTCAAGCATGCTGACGTTCAGCAGATGCGCGATCTCAACGAAGAAGAGCCGCTGGAAATCGAAGCCGGTGCGAACAATCTGAATTACGTGAAGCTCGACGGCAACATCGGTTGTATGGTGAACGGCGCGGGCCTTGCCATGGCGACGATGGACGTCATCAAACTGGCCGGCAGTGAGCCTGCAAACTTTTTAGATGTCGGCGGCGGCGCGACGAAAGAGACTGTTGCGGCCGGCTTTCGGATTCTCCTGAAAGACCCGAACGTCAAGGGCATCTTTATCAATATTTTCGGGGGCATCGTACGCTGCGAGCGGATTGCCCATGGCGTCATCGAAGCGGCCAAGGAAGTGAAGATCACCGTGCCGCTCGTTGTCCGGTTGCAGGGCACAAACGCGGAAGAAGGCCGCAAACTATTAGCCGAATCGGGATTGAAGCTTGACGTGGCTGATGATCTCTGGGAAGCAGCACAAAAAATTGTGAAACTGACTGGCAAGGCAGCCTAAAGGAGCGAGCCGTGAGTATTCTCGTCAATAAAAATACGCGAGTGGTGGTGCAGGGGATTACGGGCAAGGAAGGGTCGTTCCATGCGACCCAATGCAAGGCCTATGGCACGAAAGTGGTGGCTGGTGTGACGCCAGGGAAGGCCGGGCAGGAAGTCGAAGGCATACCCGTGTTCAACACCGTGGCCGATGCGGTGAAAAAGACTGAGGCCGACACCTCGCTCATCTTCGTGCCGCCGCCGTTCTGTGCAGATGCCATCCTCGAAGCCGCCGATGCCGGAATCAAGTTGATCATCTGCATCACCGAAGGCATTCCCGTCAACGATATGGTGAAGGTCAAGCGGGCGCTCCGCGGCAGGGATGTGAGGCTGATCGGACCGAATTGCCCAGGAGTCATCACGGTGGATGAAGCGAAGATCGGGATTATGCCGGGCTTCATTCACAAGAAGGGCGTGGTTGGAGTCGTTTCTCGCAGCGGCACCCTCACGTATGAAGCCGTTCATCAACTCTCGACCTTGGGGTTGGGCGAGACGACCTGCGTCGGGATCGGCGGTGACCCGGTCAATGGTACTGGTTTTGTCGATGTGCTGCCGTTATTTGAGAAAGATCCAGAAACACAGGCCATCGTCATGATCGGAGAGATCGGCGGCGATGCCGAGGAAAAAGCGGCCGAGTTCATCAAGAAGAACGTCAAGAAACCGGTCATCAGCTTCATCGCCGGCATCACGGCGCCTCCCGGACGCCGCATGGGCCATGCCGGCGCCATTATCTCCGGCGGCAAGGGGACGGCAGCCGAAAAGATGAAAACTCTGGAAGCGGCCGGGGTCAAAGTCGTCAAGAATCCAGCTGAGATCGGTGCGGCGGTCAAGCAAGCGTTGGGACGGTAGTTCCCTAGGTCCATTCTTCCGTTGGCATCCTCCTCCGCCACCACTTCGTAGGCCTGATCTCTACGGCCTGTCCGTCGCCTCCGCTCAGTGACGCGGGGGAGTGACCGTTATCATATCTTTCAACGAGTTGTTTGCCGGTATATTGCCGTGCCCTATGTGCGAGTGGCGTGTAATGACCGCTCCTGAAGGCCGAGCAAGAGTCGATTCATCCCTCGCCGTGGTCATGTCAGATGGGATATTGGATTTACCGATAACTCCAATCCGTTTTATCTATTTTTAAAAATGAATGTGGGATTGCTACTGTTGGCGCCGTCCATCCTGCGACGCGAGAAGAGCATCCATTCATGATCGCTCTGGAGGCGGATAGTTGGACTCTCATGCCGATAACCGCAACAGCGGAACCGTGGGCCGATTTGAGTATCACGAAAACGCAATCGTCTCGTGTCGCCTCAGTGCCCACCGAGGATCTACCGACTGATATTAAATTTGGCGACAAAAATTCGTCGATGAATATGTTTTCTTTACCTTTGGAGGGCAATGAATGAAAACGAGAATTTCGGCGATCGTTTGCCTTCTCTGTGTCATCGGCTACGCTGAGGTCACACGGGCGGAAGATCCATACAACCAACGGGTGGCTGATCCCTATGCGATCTCGCCTGATCCCCCAACCATGTCCTCGGGGACGCTCGAGCCCTATCTGTCCTTTATGGCGGGGATTGCAATCCCGTTCAGCCAGGACGCCACGTTTCGTAATGGCGATGTGGAGAGCAAGGTCGACTATCAGATGAAACAGTCGGTCGGTGGCAACGCGGGCATCTGGTTTCCGACCAGAAACAAGATGGCGGGATTCGATCTCGGCCTTGAAATCAGCGGATTTGTTTGGTATCCGGACATCGCCTGCTGCCGGCACGGTGTGAATGGGACGCTGAATCCGGACGGATCGTTTGAGGGCACCACGACGGAAACGCAAGGCATCTACGTGGGCACTAATGTCATGCTGCGCTACCCGATGGGGATTTCCGAGGCCTATCCCAACGGGCGATGGTTTCCCTATATCGGGGTCGGTGGTGGAGCGCATCAGATCGCACAGCGGCCAGGCGGATTCCGAGGGGGTGGTTTTGCGAACGCCATCGTCGACCAGCGGAATACGGCTCCCGGGTTTATGGCGCTGGGAGGATTCAAGGCGCATCTCTTCAAGTACGTGGCTGCCTTTGTTGAGGCGAAGTATGTCCAAGCTTTCCACGACGAGCTGGGGACGGATCGGTTCGGGACATCCACAAGTGGCGGACAAGACCTAGTTTTTGATAATTATGAATCCACGATGAGAACGATCTTTGTGCATGGCGGCTTGTCGATTCACTTTGACGTGAGACCGTAGGTTCGTTCACAGTTTTTAGTGCACACCCTGCCACAGGAAGGTAGGGTGTGCAGCTGAGTTTAAAGTACCGGCCTTTCCCTCAAACATTCTTTCCCTCTCGTATAACCAGAGCATGCGATCGGCTGATCTCCAGGCCGAACTCGTCGTATTGGTATGAGCAGCAATGAGTGCCAGTGGAGCTAGGCAACTATTGGAGAAAGGTGTAGGTCGAGGGCCAGCTCTTGGGAGACCACTCGATCCAATCGGTGGCGGGTCATCATCGGGACGCGAATAAACTCGACGCCGAACGTATGTTCCCTAACCCAACGGACTTTCCCCAGTTCGATGAACAGGGATGCGGTCGGATCCGGCAGGAGAACACTCAGCTTGATATAGCTTCCCATGAGAACAGTTCGCTCACAGGCGACGGAACAGCCTGCCACGGACAGGTCAGATACCACCCCTTCTCCCACAAATGGAGCACCTCCGAATATCGCAGGATAAGCCACAGGTAGCCGAGGATGGATTCGCCAGTTAATGGTCGTACCAGCCATGGTTGTGTCCTCCGTAGGCCGCAGTCTATCCCGGTAGCCGGCCGTGGGCCATTCCTCGGAGGGGGGG
>CXWL01123864.1_pt1 | contig 11010 bp, 8 predicted proteins | sample 590931 | NCBI WGS metagenome assembly CXWL01 (sample SAMEA3498368, study PRJEB10139) | groundwater metagenome | biome: water well; material: biofilm material | place: Germany | collected 2015-04-27 | reverse complement strand
GGTCGTGGCAGCTCGCGCACGACATGTTCTTGCCGCTCGACAGGTTCTTGTCGAAGAAGGCCAGCTGCCCGACCTGCGCGCCCAGGCTCAGCGGCGGCGTGCGGGGGCCGGCGCTGCCGCTCGAGCTGCTTGTCGTCGCGACCGGGCTCTTGCCCTGGCAAGCCACCAATGCCAATAGCGCCACCGAGAGCGCCATGCCGAGCGGGACCATCCTGTCCATCACCAGATTCATCATTGACCGTTGCATCTCGCGAGCGCCGAGCAAAGGCATCGGGGGGGCCGGATGGCCCCCCTCTTGTGCTGCTGCCCGGCTTTCTTCGGCTTATCGGGTCGCCCAGACGTTGGTCTGGCTTGCGTCAGGACCGACTTGCGGGGTGATCTGGCCTTCCAGCTTGCCCGTGGCGGCGTCCTGCACACCGTCGATGTCGTTCGCGTACAGCTTCTGGGTGTAGTTGGCCGGGATCACATACGCATGGTTGATCGGCCGCACCGCGTCGAAGTGCGTGTCGGCGCTGTTCTGGTATTCCGGCAGCGCCAGGATGTTGGCGGTGATGAACGCCTCGGTGTACTTGGTGCGGTTCAGGTACGACGCATCCACGCCCGGGTCGGCGATCTGGAACATGTCCTGCAGCGTGCGCAGGAACGAGAAGTGGCTGTAGGCGTCGCTGTCTGCCACCTGCTTCTTGGCCGTGCCCACGTCCTGCTGGTTGGACATGATGCCGAAGATCGAATTGCCGTGGCCGAAGTTGCCCGCGGCGTAGTTGGGCGGCGGAGTGGTGGCCGTCACCTTGCCGCTCGCGTCCACGATCAGCGGCGCGGCGCCGGAAGTCGAGCCGCGCGCGTTCCAGCCGCAGCAGGAGCCGTTCTGGCCGCCTTCGCCCTCGTCGTACATCACGACGATCGCGACGCGCTTTTGCGGGTTCTTCCACAGCGCGGAGCTGCGGATCTTGTTGACCACCATGCCCAAGTAGATGTCGGCGCGCACGGCGCCGGCCTCTTGCGCGTCGTTGCTCTTGGCGTTCGCGCAGCTCGTGTCGGCGCCCACGCCGTGCATGTCGTCGCACTGGTCCGGAACGATGAAGTTGATGTTGCCCACATCGCCCGTGTCCAGGTCCTTGCCGAACTGGTCGTAGATCCAGCCGGCCGGAACCGGGTAGATCGAGGACTTGAGCCAGTCCGCTTCCTGGAACTGCGTGCCGAAGATGGTGCGGTTGTTGGCCACGAATTCGGGCAGGCTGCGCGCGCCCTGGAAGGCGATCGACGGGCCGTGCTTGACCTTGTACAGGCCACCTTGCGCGGCGAAGTCGGCGGAGCCGACGAGGGCAGGCGGGGCGGAGCCGTCGAGCCTGGTGGCGTCCTTGAGCTTGCTCGAGTCGTAGGTGGCGACGACGTTCTTGTCGCCGATGCTGTCGGCGCGCACGTCCTGGCCTGGGTTCATCGACTCGCTGTAGGTGCGGATGGTCCGGCCCGTTTTGGAAATCAGCGTGAACAGGTTGTCGCCGGGGATGTTGTGGACGGTGCCGCCAGTCGTGTCGTCCAGGCAATCTGGATGATTGATCGGGTCAGCGTAGCCGGCGCGGGCGTCCTTGTTCGCCGGCGGGAGTTTTTTCTGAGCTGGCATGGTCTGGCCGTCGGAGGCCGTGCCACCGGCAAATTCGACGTCCTTGATCTCGTAGGGGCCGCCGGTGACTGCACCGCAACCGAACCAGTTGTCGTCATGGATGCCGAAGTCGTCGCCACCGCCCAGCGCGGTGTAGTTCGGCTCGGACGGGTTGCCGGTCGAGTAGTACGTCTTCAGCTGGTTGTAGTTGTTGAGGATGTGGTTGATGTTCGCGGCACGCGGGTTGCCGACGATCACGTCGGTCGACTTGTTCTCTTCGATGATGACGAAGATGTTGTCGTAAGCCGGCACGCCTTCCACGTTGAAGGCGGCCTGCTGCGCCTCTGCAAAGGTGATGGGTGCCTGCTTCTGCAGCGGTCCCGTGGGGACGGACTTGCTGCCGTCCCGGTTGGTGAGTGTCACGCTCGACAGGCCGACCAGGCGGGGGTCGCCGCCCGCGACGGCCAGGTTGTCCGGAAACATGTCCTTGCGGTCGAGCTTGGCGGTCGCATAGGTGTAGCGGTTGGTCAGCTCGTTGTCTTGATACAGCGCCGCGTACTGGGTGGCGCCGCCGAGGGTGTTCACGTCCGCCAGCGGATCGCTGAACTTCGCATCGCCGAGGTTGAAGGCCGGGCCGTTCATGCGTGCGGCGAGGTTGGCCTTTTCGGTCGCGTAGTCGCTGCCGTTGGCTTCCACCAGGCGCTGCGCTTCGCTCGANNTGTTGGTCGCGGTGGCGCCGATGTCGGCCACCAGCTGGCCGGTGGCGCTGGTCGTGAGCGTGAACTTGCCGCTGGCATCGGTCACGGTCGAGGTTTCGCCGCTGTCGAGCACGCCGTTGCCGTTGCTATCGACGAAGACCGTGGCCTTCTGGTAGTAGCCGGCTTTCAGGGTCGGGTTGCCGGTGGTGCTGCCCGGCACGTAACCGCTGGCGGCCACGACGCCGCTGTAGGTGGTGCTGCTCGTGTTGGCTGGCGGAATGATCGGGAAGAAGCCGCTCCCTCCGTTGCTTCCGCCGCCGCAGGCGGCGAGCACGCAGGCTGCAACCGTCGTCAATGACGAGAGCAAAACTCTTTTCTGGAAAATCATCATATATAGGGGCTGTTGGTTATCGATGGTTTTGACCGACCTGCATGAGGCATGCGGGCATCGTGCGTTTTGAGTACGAAACGCCACATCGAGGAGCAATGTAGAAATAGCGGGTGACATCCATGTGTCAAAAGAGGATTTGGCTTTTTGCTAATTCCTGGCTAATTCAATGCATACATTTGCGTCGCGGCAATTCGCTGCCACAGGCAGCCTGACCATGGGCTGACCTATTGATCAGAAAAGAATTGGGGCGCTGCTGCGGAGGGTCGGGCGCGAGGCTTGCGCGTTGGGGATGGCCGCCCTTCTATAGCTGACCGGCAGGCGTGGAGCGCCTTGCATTCGAATCCTCGGCATCGGGACCCATTCGAATAATCCGACAAATTCGGCTTATGCATTTCCCTCGGAAATTGATGCGCGCAATTACTTGGTGCAATTCATTCACCCCCAAGCGGAACGTTCCTCCCAACGACCGTCTGATGTGCGGCACGGCAGCCAAGTGCGCCCGCCCTCGCTCCATATCATTGAGATCGGCAATTAATTTTTTGCCAATAGCATTGCAATCGGCGGCCATGCAAATTACACGCGACCCGTATTGCGATTACGCGCAATGCCATGCTGTTGGATTCAGCCGATCTCTCATCCGGCGATTCGATTCCTTGGAGCCTTCTGAACTTTAGGTATCTCAGCGAGCGAAAAAACGATTGGTACTCCTGCGGATGCTTCCCTAGCATCGCCGTCGCCTACTCGCCGGATAAGCGAGGGGCAACGAACCCCTCGGCTCGTGAATCCGTCCTTTCGACAAGGCTGGGTTGGCGGTCGCGGGATTTGGGCAAGCCTTCAGCGCCTTCGCCGGCAAGCGGCGGCGAGCGAACGGGCTGCCTTTATATGGAGACAGGAACCCACGAGTGAAGACTTATTTGAAATCGATCCGTTCGGCTTTTGCCGCCGTCATGCTGGTCGCCGCATGGGGCGGAGCCCAGGCGCAATCGGCGGGCTACCTGCTGGTTCATTTCACGGGCGAATCCGCCCAAGGCGAGCAGACCTACATGACCGTCAGCACCGACGGCATGCATTGGACGGACCTGAACAACAGCCAACCCGTCCTCACCTCGACCGTGGGCGAGAAGGGTGTGCGCGATCACAGCATCGTGCGCTCGCCCGACGGCTCCAAATACTGGATTCTTGCGACCGACCTGCGCATCGCCAGCGGCAAGGGCTGGGACGCCGCGATGCACCGGGGCAGCACCAAGCTGGTCATCTGGGAATCCACGGACCTCTTGCACTGGTCCGAGCCACGTCTGGTGGACATTGCCGGCGCCATTCCGAATGCAGGTTGCGCATGGGCGCCCGAAGCCATCTGGGACCCGGCGTCGAACGCCTACATCGTGTACTGGACGACCATTTCGCCGCTCAACGGCATCGACAAGCCGCGCATCTACTACGCGAAGACGACCGACTTCCGCAGCTTCACCGCGCCGCAGATGTTCATCGACAGGCCCGGAACGCAGCAGATCATCGACACGCAGATCCTCGAAGTCGCGGGCAGCGTGGGCGGCTACAAGTACGTGCGCGCCTCCGGCGACGGCCAGATCACCCTGGAAGGCAGCCAGTCGGTGCTGGGCGCCTGGACGACCATCGGCGACCTGTCGCAAGTCGGGCTCACGGGCGGCATGGTGGAAGGCCCCATCCTCTTCAAGTTCAACGGCGAGAACAAGTGGGGCCTGTGGGTCGACCAATACGCCACGAACAAGGGTTACCTGCCGCTGACGTCGATCAACATGGGCAGCGCGCAGAACTGGCAGATCGCGTCGTCGGGCTCGTACAACCTGGGAGCGGACCGCAAGCGGCACGGCGGCATCCTGAACCTCAGCGCCGAGGAGATGAGCCGACTGAATGCGCAGTGGGGCGGCGCCACGCCCATCAACCGCCTGCAGTCCTCCAACTTCCCGGACCGGTATGTGCGGCACGCCGACTTCACCTCGGTGCGCATCGACCCGAACGTCTCGCCGCTGGACGATTCGAAGTTCCGGGTGGTGAAGGGCCTGGCGAACAACGCGGACAACGTGTCCTTTGCGTCGGTGAACCAGCCGGGCTATTACCTGCGTCACAAGAACTTCGTGTTCGAACTGGCGCCCTATGACGGATCGCCGCAGTTCGCCGCCGACGCCACGTTCAAGCAGGTACCGGGCCTGGCGGACGCGAGCGCCAGTTCCTTCCAGTCGTACAGCCAGCCGGGCTACTACATCCGCCACTACGCCTACCAGCTGCGCCTGGACACGATCGGCAACCCGACGGGTCGCGCCGATGCCACCTTCCGTGTGACCAACTGACCCCGAAATCGCATGCAAGCCCTTGCCGATACGACCGAACTGAGCACGCCCCGCGTGCTGGACGATCTCCTGCTCCATCGCCTGTGGCGCGCATTGCGCCCGGGCAGCAAACTGGCAACGCGCATCGTGGAGGAGCGCCATGGCATCACCCACCGCGAGTGGGGATTGATCGGCATGCTTGCGCAGATCGGAGAGATCAGGCCCTCTGAGCTCTCCGAGCGAATGCAGCTGGACCGCGTGCGCACATCGCGCGCCCTGCGCGGCCTCTTCGACAAGGCGTTGGTCGAGAGGCGCCAGGACGCCGACGACCGCCGCGAGGTGCACGTGCAGCTGAGCGCCGCCGGCAGGCAGCTTTACGAGGACGTGTTTCCGCGCATCGCCGATCTCAACACCGGCCTCGTCGATGGACTCGACGAGAGGCACCACGACGTGCTCCTCGAATGCCTGCGACGCGTCGAGTTGCGCGGCCAGGAACTGAATGCACGGGACGCCGTTCCCGAAAAGGCCGACCGCCGCGCGGGCGGCACGCGCCGTCACTGGCCGAGGAACGCGAACCTCACTTGAACGGTGCCTGACGGCAGAGGCACCCGGCCGGAAGTTCCGGTCAAGTCCGTCGAAGAAATCCGCATCACCCCGGCCCGATGTGCGCCGGCGAATGCCGCTTGACGTCGCGCGTCGAGCGAGCCACCTGTTTCCCCATCCCCATCGGCACGGGCGTACAGCCCTTTATCGCCTCCCCTCCCACGAAGCNNATCAAGCACCGATACAGCCCCCAATTCGGTGCCAATACAGTTATTTATAACGATTTGAACCGTAAATGGAACGCCTTCGACAAGGCACCGTACGATCCATTCGGCCTCAATTGTTTTTATTTCTCAATTTCCTTTCCAAGCGAATCCAGGCAGTTAAACCTTTTTATTTAATTTCAACAAATCATGAATCCCGGCAGGGGCTTTCAGGGCAATTGCTGCCGATGGATTCTTATTGTCTCGAATTTCCTTTTCTTCATCTTTTGGAGATTTCATGGACAGCAATACAGGTCGATCGATATTTCCCGCACCGCATCCCAGCATCGCGTGGATGGACGGTGAATTCGTCAATTGGGAGCAATGCACCCTGCACGTTCGCACGCAGGCTGGATTNNCTGCTGAGCCGCTGCGAATTCCAGGCGCATGCGCAAATCAACCTGTCGACGTATTTCCGGTATTCCGGTCCCGGCGAGCCGCTGGTCGCCACCGAAGACACGGGCGCCCACATTACCGCCATTCCATTGCCGCGCTCCCCGAAGATAGAAAAAGGGGTTTCCGCCGCAATTTCCACCTGGCGCCGGATTTCGGACGATTGCATTCCGCCTCGCGCCAAGGTCGCGGCCAATTACCAGAACAGCCGCCTCGCGCAAAACGAAGCGCGCGACAACGGTTTCGACATTGCGATCATCCTGAATAACAGGGGCAAGGTATCCGAAGGGCCGGCAGCGTGCCTTTTCATCATCAGGGATGGCGTGCTCATCACGCCGCCGACATTCGCCGACATCCTGGAAAGCCTGACCCGCGACACGCTGATCGTGCTGGCCAGGGAAAAACTGGGGCTGCAGGTCGTGGAGCGCGAAATCGACCGCACCGAATTGCTGATTTCCGACGAAGTGCTGATGTGCGGCACCTTGTTCGAAATACTTCCCGTGACTTCCGTCGATCGCCTGCCCATCGGCAATGGCGAGGTGGGGCCGATCACCCGCCAGCTGCAGGCGCACTACCTGAAGACGGTGACGGGCGGATACCCGGAGTATTCGTCCTGGTGCACCGAGGTGGCGGCGCCGCCCCCGGTGCTCCCACCCAAGGTCACCCTGACGCACCAGGAGGCCATCGAATGGGTGGACGGTGCCGACAACACCAGCAACGCCTCCAACACCTATCCATGGGCCAAGGCGAGCCTGGAGGACTTCAGCAGCTACCTGCGGGAGCCGAGCAAGTTCCCATGCAACTTCGCGCGCACGGCATTCCGCACGAACACGCTGCATTTCGTCTTCGCGGGTTCCGACAGCGATCCGCTCGAACTCGCGCGCGTGCGCCAGGGGCTGCGCGAATACCTGAAGACGGTCTCTGTGATGACGGGGATCGAGGAGTCCATGAACGTGCTGGTGATCCTGTTCAAGCCCGAAGCACAGGAGCAGGCACTCGATCACTACCACCGCACCGCATGGCACGTCATGCAGGACTGGGTCGACAACGATCCCGAACCGTGGCCGCCCGAGATTCCCACCGACCCCGAGCAACCGTTCTGGAGCCTGTGCTTTGCGGGCGTGCCGCTCTTCATCAACGTCAGCGCGCCGGCACACCGGCACCGCAAGAGCCGCAATCTCGGTCGATCGCTGGCCCTGGTCACGCAACCGCGCGCGGGTTTCGACCTGCTCGCCGGCCCCACGCCGGAGGGCGACAAGGTGAGACAGCGAATCCGCCGGCAGGTGGAGCAGTACGACGGGCAACCGGCGCCGGACGTGGTCGGCACCTACCACCGGGGCGACCTCGAGTGGAAGCAGTACGTCTTCACGGACACGAACGACGAGAAGCTGACCCGCTGCCCGCTGCACATCGACGCCGCAGCGCCCACGCTGCAACGCCGCACGGGCTGAAGAAGAAAGAAGGAGAACGAATTGAACGGTGCCGATGTCATTTGCGAAACCCTGATCGCCTCGGGCGTCGAGGTGTGTTTTGCCAACCCGGGAACCTCCGAGCTCCACCTGGTGGCCGGCATGGAGCGGCGGGCGGACCTGCGCTGCGTGCTGGGCCTTTTCGAGGGCGTGGTCACGGGCGCGGCCGACGGCTACGGGCGCATGACCGACAAGCCCGCCGCGACCCTGCTGCACCTGGGTCCGGGCCTGGGCAACGGGCTGGCGAACCTGCACAACGCCAGGCGCGCCGCGACGCCCATCGTCAACATCGTCGGCGACCACGCGACGCACCACCTGCCCTTCAACGCGCCGCTGACCTCCGACATCGAGAGCCTCGCCAGGCCGATGTCGAACTGGTACGGGCGCATCGGCTCCGTGCACGACATTGCATCGGCCGTTTCCGACGCATGCCGGGCGGCCAGGTCGCTGCCCGGTGTCGCCACGCTGGTCGTGCCCGCGGAAGTCACCTGGGGCGATGCCGACCCGGCGCAGCCGCCAAGCCTTGCGCGATTCGCGGATTCACCGCCCCCTCCCGATCACGAGAAAGCGCAACGGGCCGCGGCCCTGCTGCGCAGCGACCGGAAGACGGCGTTGTTTCTCGGTGGCCGCGCACTGCGGCAGGAAACCCTTGCGCTCGCCGCCGACATCGCGCGCAAGACCGGCGCCAGCCTGCTGGCCCCCTTTGCGAATGCGCGCATGGCACGCGGGGCCGGCAGGCCCGCCGTGCCGCGCGTGGCCTACGCGACGGACCAGGCCGTGGCCCAGCTGGGGCAGTTCGATGCGATCGTCATGATCGGCGCCGAGCGGCCGGTGGCATTCTTTGCGCATCCGGGCATGCCGAGCCGCCTGCTTCGCGACGATTGCGAAGTGATCGAACTGTGCCTGCCGGGGGGCGACGTTGCGGCGGCCATCGAAGGTCTCGCGGAACACTTTGCTTCAGCCCGGCTGATCCTGGACGAGCCTCCGCCCGCACGACGCAGCGACCAGCCGCATCTTCCGTCGGGCCCGCTCACGAACGAAGCGCTCGCGGAGGCGATTGCCCGGCTGCTGCCGGACAACGCCATCGTCTGCGACGAGGCCCTGTCTTCCGTGCCGCAGCTTTTTGCCAGGTCGTACGACGCGGCCCCGCACGACTGGCTGCAGATCACCGGCGGCTCGATCGGCATCGGCATTCCGCTGGCGACGGGCGCCGCCATTGCCTGCCCCGACAGAAAGGTGATCACGCTTCAGGCCGACGGCAGCGGCATGTACACGCTGCAGGGCCTGTGGACGCAGGCGCACGAGAACCTCGATGCGATCACCATCGTTCTGGCCAACAGGAAGTACGCGCTGCTCATCGACGAGATGCGGCGCATGGGCGTCAAGCCGCCCGAGCACCAGAGGCGCGCCAGCTTCGACCTCACCGATCCCATCCTCGATTGGGTTTCGCTCGCCAAGGGCATGGGCGTGGAGGCCGCGCGCGTGTCCACGGCGGAAGAGTTCGTCAAGGTCTTCGTCGGCGCGCTCAAGCGCCGGGGGCCTTTTCTGATCGAGGCGGTTCTTGCATGAGAACGCGCTCATAGCGCAGACAGAAACTGCCAGAACCTGTCCGTGTCGCAATGGGCCACGTTGAAGCGGAACCAGGCGCTGGCGGTGTCGGACGCGCCGAAGTACATGCCGGGGGCCAGCCAGATGCCCTGCCTGAGCGCGCGTGCCGTCACCTCCCTGGCGTCGGCGGGATCGATCGGCAAACGCCCCCAGAGAAAGAGGCCTCCGCGCGGACGATGGAACAGTTCCACGCCGGCGGCGCAGAGCTTTCGCTCGATATGGGCGTGCACATCCGCCAGGCGATGACGCAGCCGCTCCAGATGCTGGCGATAGGCGCTGTCGACAAGGATCTGGTGGACGGCCTTTTCCGTGACCACGGAAGAAGTGAGGCCCGTGACCATCTTCAGGCGCGCCAGCGCCTCCAGGGTGGCCGCATCGGCCGCGATGAACCCCACGCGCAGCAGCGGCGAAATGGTCTTTGAAAATCCGCCGATGTGAATGACCGGCCCGAGGCCCGCCATGGCGGCCAGCATCGGTGCATCGGGCGGAGCGAGCCCGCGGCTCACGTCGTTCTCGACGATGGCCATCTGCGTGCGCTGCGCAATCTGAAGCACCTTGTAGGCCATCGGCAAGGTGATCGACGTGCCCGTGGGGTTGTGCAGCGCGGAGCTCACGAAGAGGGCCTTGGGCTTGTGCTCTTGCACCAGNNTCGCCGGGCTTGAGCAGAAAGCGGATGACCAGGTCGATGGCCTGCGTGGCGCCCTGCGTGATCAGCACCGAGTTGATGTCGGCGGGCACACCGAAGCGCGCCAGCTCGAAGGCCACGCGCGAGCGCAGGCTGGCATCGCCGAACGGCTGGCCGTACCCGCCGACCTGGCTCTTCATGGTGCGGCTCAGCGAGCGCAGGGCCCGGCCGAATTCGATGCCGTCGAGCCAGCCCGATGGAAGCCAGCCGCAGCCGGCCTTGATGGAGGCCGTCTGGTCGGAGAACACCTCCGACAGGAGCCAGGCGTCGTTGGGACCGGACAGCGGCACGCGAGGCTGCGGTGCCGGGTCCATCGCGACCTGGCTCGCCACGATGAACCCGGCACCGGGGCGCGACGCGATCATCCCGAGCGACACCAGCCGCTGGTAGGCCTGGGCAATGGTGAAGGTGCTCAGTTGCAGATGCGTTGCCATCCGCCGCACGGACGGCAGCCGCTCGCCGGACAGAATCCTGCGCTGCCCGATCGCCTCGGCAATGCCGTCCACGAGCTGGCTGACCAGGGAGCTTGCACGGCCCTTGCGGCGATCGATCGAGAGCTTCAACCCATGGTCGTTCAGCTCCACGTGGTCCTCGGGCACAGCCTGCTCAAGGCTTCGCCGCCATGGGACCGCCCTGCTGTCTTGCACGTTTGTCGAGCGCCTGGAAATCGGCGCCGAACGCGGGGCGCGGCAGGTAGCGGCCGGCGCCCCGCTCCGCGCGCAGATCGCCGTTGGCATACACCACGCGCCCCTGGCTGACCGTGTGCGTCGGAACGCCGCGCACGGTGCGTCCTTCGAAGATGTTGAAGTCGCCCCTGGAGTGCTGCGTTGCCGCCGAGAGGATCTTGGAGGCCTGCGGATCCCACAGCACCAGGTCGGCGTCGGACCCCTGGGCGATCAGGCCCTTGCGGGGATACAGGTTGAAGAGCCTGGCCGCATTGGCCGATGTGACGGCAACGAATTCGCTGGGCGTCAGGCGGCCGGAGTTGACACCGGCATCCCAGATCACGGCCATGCGTTCTTCGATACCGCCGCAGCCGTTCGGTATCCTGGCG
>CXWL01025022.1_pt2 | contig 11011 bp, 8 predicted proteins | sample 590931 | NCBI WGS metagenome assembly CXWL01 (sample SAMEA3498368, study PRJEB10139) | groundwater metagenome | biome: water well; material: biofilm material | place: Germany | collected 2015-04-27 | reverse complement strand
CCGAGCCGGTGTTTGGTTCATTGCTCGACGAAGCCGGGGGCGGGCGCTTCACCGTGGGCACGGTCGACGGCCGCCCCGGCCTGCAGCGCTACCTTGAAAACAGCAACGTGCTCGAGACCCGGTTTACGACCGATACCGGTAGCTTTCGGGTCATCGATTTAGCGCCTCGGTATTCACAGTACGACCGGCTCTTTCGGCCCACGCAACTGACCCGCATCATCGAGCCGTTAGAAGGCGCGCCGCGGGTGCAAGTGAAGTGCGCCCCGACGCTGGGGTGGTCGAAGCAGGTGCCGCCTACGTTGCAGGGCAGCAATCACATTCGCTACGAGGGCTTCGGCAGCCAGCTGCGGCTCACCACCGACATTCCACTTTCGTATGTGAACGGGCAGCCCTTCACGCTCAACCAGCGGCAGCACCTGGTTTTGACCTGGGGCCCGCCGGTGGAAGAAGCGCTGTTGCCGTTGTGTGAAAAGCAGCTGAGCGAAACCCTGCGTTATTGGAGACGCTGGGTGAAGGGCTGCAACATTCCTCCGCTTTACCAGCAAGAAGTCATTCGTTCGGCGTTGGTGCTCAAGCTCCACTGCTTCGAAGACACCGGGGCCATCGTGGCGGCGATGACCACCTCCATACCCGAAGCGCCGGGCTCGGGCCGCACTTGGGACTATCGGTATTGCTGGCTGCGCGACGCCTATTACGTGCTCAACGCTTTTCGTTTGCTGGGGCAATTCGAAGAGCGCGAGGCCTTCGCTTCGTACCTGCTCAACATCGCCGGCGCCGCCCCCGAGCTGTCGCTCTCGCCTCTGTACCGGGTAGACGGCAAGTCAGACCTGGCCGAGAGCACGCTGCCGCACTGGGCGGGCTTCAACGGCGAAGGGCCGGTGCGGGTGGGCAATGGCGCGGCGCTGCACGCGCAGAACGACATCTTCGGAGAAATGGTGCTGGCGCTGACGCCGGTTTTCTTGGACGACCGCTTCGCTGCCGAACGCTCGAAAGGCGCGCTCGAGTTATTGGAGCGGTTGACCCGCAATGCAATAGCGGTCGTCGGCAGCCCCGACGCGGGCATCTGGGAATACCGCACCGAATGGCAGCCGCAGACCTTCTCGAGCTTGATGTGTTGGGCCGCGGCCGACCGCATGGCGAAAGTGGCCGCCCGCCATCTGCCGAAGCTGCACGACGAATTCGCCAGCGCCGCCGAACGCATTCGCCAAGAGGTGTTGGCCAAAGCCTGGAACCCCGAGCTGAACAGCTTCGTCGGCTCCCACGCGGGCAAAGACCTCGATGCCTCGCTGTTGCAGATNNGCTGTTGCAGATGGCGCACCTGCGCTTCTTGCCGCCCGACGACCCCAAGCTCAAGGCCACGCTCGATGCGATTTGGGGCCGGCTCTCGCGCGATGGTTGGCTCTTTCGTTACCGCCTCGACGACGGGTTTGGGCTGCCGAACGTGGCCTTCATCATCTGCACCTTCTGGTTGGTGGAAGCGTTGGTGGTGACCCACCGCGCGGCAGAAGCGAAGACGGTGATGGCGCATTTGCATTCGGCGCTCTCGCCGCTGGGGCTTCTTTCGGAGGACTACGAGACTGCCACCTTGCGCATGTGGGGTAATTTTCCGCAGGCGTATTCGCACGTGGGCTTGATTCACGCGGCGTTCGCGGCGTCTCCGCGGTGGGCCGATATTTTGTAGGGTAGCCGTGACTGGTTCGGCCTATTGCCGCATTTGCGTGAGTCGAAACGCGACCCACCCGGCGATCACGAAAGGCGTGAACACCAGAAGCACGATGGAGAGCTGACGCAACGCGGTCTGCGACTCGCCGTTCGCGCACTGTGCACAGGCGAGGAGGAGCGCGCTGATCATCTAGAAATACACCGTGGCGAAAATGAAAGGCCACACCACGTGGACGAATTGCACCCAGTAGCCGACGACGGAAACGGTGCTGGGAGTCACTTTGTTCATCGCGATGCCGAGAGCCAGCGTCACCGTCGCCACCACACAGGAGAGCACGTGGAGGCCGTGAAAACCGGTGAGCGCGTAAAACAGGCTCGCGAACGGGCTTACGCCCAACCACAAGCCTTCGTGCGTGAGCCCGGGGAGAATTCCGAGGAGGCCAAAATACTCCTCCAACTGCATCAGCACGAAGAGCACTCCGCACAGCGCGGTGATGGCCACAGCGAGCAACGCTGCTCGCTGTCTTGAAGCATACATCCACCGCATGGCCAGACCCATCGCTACGCTCGAGACCACCAGCACGGCGGTGAGCGCGACGCCCCACCCCACGTTGAGCCCAGGCTCGGAACCTTCATGAAACACCGGAGCAAAACGCCGCGTCCACCCATACGCAAAGAACAGCGCCGCGAAACCAAACGCGTCAGAGGCGAGCAGCCAGAGCATGCCGGTACGCCCGATGCGCTTGCCCATCGCCGCCGCCCCACCCTGCTCCATCGCCGCGGTCTGGCTCACGAGACGATGGTGATGGAGCCAGAGATACCGGTGAGCTTCTTCTGCGCCTCCGCACCCACCGGGCCATCGGGGTCGAGCTCCTTCGCGGTGGAAAACGCTTTTCGCGCGGCGGCCAAATCACCCTTCAACTTGTACGCGGCGCCCAGGTTTAAGTGCACTTTGGGGTTGGTGCGTTCCATCGCCAACGCTTCGTTGAACAACCTCAGCGCCGCGTTGAGCTCGCCAGCGAGCAGCTGCTCTTTGCCCTCTTGCAGTTTCTTCTCTGAATCATTGATGAGCTCGATATCGAGCACCGTCTTGCCGGCGAGGTTGAAGACCAGCGCTCTCAAGATGCCACCCCAGTAGAAGGTCACCCCTTCCACCGCGGCCACGGCCGCCAGGGGCAAATCGGGCAACAGCTGCTTGCCACGAAACTTGAAGCGCACCTTGGTGTAGCGCCCTTTGTTCGCCCAATCGACGAGCTGGGTCTTGAGCTTTTCCATCGTCTCGTCGATGCGCGCGGGGTCGATTTCGAAGGGCAACGTCGACCCCAAGCCTTTCGAGCCCTGCATTTTCGTCACTCGCTTCGCGGTCTTGGCCGACTTGGAGCGGGGTTTCTTGGGTTTCGCAGCCATATTCACGAACGCTAGCTCCTTAGGCTTATCGTTCGCCAATCGATTAGCATCGCAGACGCCATGACCATGTTCGCCGAGTCGTTGAAGGCTTTTCTAAAGCCCGTGCTCCCGTACCTCGATGACGATTCGGTGAGTGAAATTCTCATCAACAGCCCCGACGACATTTGGATCGAGCGCAAAGGCAAGCTCACCAAGACCGATGCCCGCTTCACCGAAGAAGGTCTGCTCGGAGCCGCGCGCAACATCGCGCAATTCGTCGGCCGCCCGATTTCAGACGAGCGCCCGCGCCTCGATGCCCGCTTGCCTGACGGCAGCCGCATTCACGTGGTGCTGCCCCCTATCGCCCGTAAGGGTGCGTCGATTGCGATTCGAAAGTTCTTCAAAGACAAGCTCGGCCCCGACGCGTTGATTGGCTTCGGGGCGCTCGACGCGCAAATGGTGCGCTTCATCGAAGCCTGCATCATGACCAAGATGAACATCATCGTCGCCGGGGGCACCGGTTCCGGCAAGACGACGCTGCTCAACATCATCTCGTCACTGATACCCAACGATGAGCGCATCTTGACGCTCGAAGATTCGGCCGAGTTGCAGCTCAACCAAGAACACCAGGTCAATTTCGAGAGCCGACCCGCCGACAAATTCGGCAAAGGCCAGGTGACGATTGGCGATTTGCTGCAATCAGCGCTGCGCTTGCGGCCCGACCGCATCGTGGTGGGTGAAGTGCGCGGAGGCGAAGCCTTCGACCTGATTCAGGCGATGAATACCGGTCATGGCGGCTCGATGTCCACCACCCACGCCAACACCCCGACCGACACCCTGCGCCGGTTGGAAAGCCTGGCGCTGATGAGCACGGTGGAATTGCCGCTGGTCGCGGTGCGCGCGCAGGTCGCTTCGGCCATCAACGTCGTCATCTGCTGCGAGCGCCTGCACGACGGGTCGCGCAAAGTGACGGCCATATCTGAAGTACTGCCCTTGAGCGAAAAGGGCGAGTACCGCACCCAAGACATCTTCGTGTATTCGCCCATCGCCAAAGACGAGACCGGCCATATCTTGGGCTACCACGCGCCCACGGGGGTGTTGCCGCAGCTGATGTCCAAAGCGCAGGCCTTGGGTTTCACCGATTTGAACGAACTGTTCTTCGACCCCACGACGTACGGGGTGCCTCCGCCGCCTCAGGTGCAAAAAGGTGAAGCGGTGACTGTGCAGTGGGCGCCATCGCTCAAGCACCGCGAGCAGGGAATACCCGACCCGCAGGGCCTCGCGGACCGCATGCGCTTCTTCGAGCAGCAGCTGCGCACCGACGCCAAAACGCGCGCCCACCTAGAACAAGCGACGCAGCCTCGGGCCCGCAACCCCGGCGCTAACGCCAACTCCACTTCCAACGCGTTGACCCAGGTGACCGCGCTGGGCCAAGCAGCGGCGGCGAAAACGTCGCGGCTGGTGCAGCCGCTACCGCCAGGAGCGCAATCACGCAGCAATCAGTCTTTCGAAGAACGCACCCCTCCGCCGACACGGGCGCCTGCGCAACGTACCTCGCGGCCACCGGTCGACCATGACCTCGACGAAGACACCGGCGACAACCACATCACTGCCGACGAAGAAGCCAAGGTCGAGCTCTCTGAATCATTGCTCGGTGAGCTGAGCGAAGACGAATTGCCCCGCGCCGCGGCTCCCGTGCGCAGCGCCACCCGGCCTTCAGCTTCGAGCTCGACCAACCGGCCACCGATGCGCGGCCAACCGACAAGGGTGCCCCCGAAGCGCTAGGTTGAACCTTAGCGATCGAATGGACGCACCCTCTTCTCCCGCGCGCACGCGAACGGTCGCTGCGTTGCTCATCTTGTACAGCGTGTGGGGCTCCACGTATCTGGTGCTGCGCATCGCGGTGGAAAAGTTACCGCCGTTCTACGCGGGAGGGCTGCGCTACCTGGTGGCGGGCGGCACGTTATGGGCGCTGCTGGCGCTCAGGGGTCAAGGCCGGGCGACGCTACAGCAATGGGCGTGGTCGTTACCCGTGGGCAGCTTGATGTTCGTCTTCGGTAACGGCCTGGTGGCCTGGGCCGAGACGCGGCTGTCTTCGGCGGTGGCGGCGATTGTCTGCGCCACGATGCCGTTGTGCGCGGCGGCGATGGGGCCACTGTTCAAAGAACGTGCGCACCGCAGCGAGTGGTTGGGCATGGCGGTGGGTTTCGCGGGCGTCGCGGTGTTGGGCCTGGGAGGCGAGCTCAAAGCCGAACCGTTCTTCGCGTTCGTGCTCTGCCTGGCCCCCATCGGTTGGGCGCTGGGCTCGTTGCTGTCGAAGCGCTGGCCGCTGCCGCAAGGCTTGATGTCGTCGGTGACGCAGATGCTGACCGGTGGCGTGGCGATGATGGCGGTGAGTGTGGTCAAAGGCGAAACGTGGACCGTGGACGTGCCCCCTTCGACGTGGGCGGCGCTCGCTTATCTCGCTTTCGCCGGGTCGCTCTTGGGTTTCACCGCGTACACCTGGTTGCTCAAGAACACGCGGCCCGCGGTGGCAATGAGCTACGCGTATGTGAACCCCGTAGTGGCGGTGCTGCTCGGGGCCTCGGTGGGAGCGGAGCACATCGACGGGCAGACATGGGTCGCCACCGCCTTGGTGGTAAGCGCCACCGTGCTCCTCATTCGCGCTCGCGCGGCTTGAAAATCAGGGCACGGTGAGTACCACGGAACGAAATTGGGAGATATTGCCTTGGGTGAACACCTCTGACGACACCGCGAGCCCGACGTAGACTGGGTCGGTGAACGGGTCGGGCAGACTGCCGAATTGCACGAAGTCGCCTCCGTCGGGTGAATGGTACGCCTTAACGAAGCCTCCCTGACGCACCAGCCGAACCCAATAAGGAGCGCGCTCGGTCATCGTGAAGTTCAACACCCCGGGCCCGGTGAGGCCGCTGCCCGCGTCGCGCACTTGAAAGCTGTGACCTTGTGCCATCGTCATCGAGACAAATGCGTTGGGCGATTCGCGCGTCAGGTCTTGCCGAATCATCACCCCGGCTTTGCCCCACACCGAGCCGGCGTCGACGCTGAAGACTTGGGCGGTGATTTGAATATCGCCAGAGCGCGTTTGATGCAGGTAGTAGAAGTCGTCAGCAGCGTTCCAGATGTCGCCAGCGTGCATGGTCACGGTGATGCGGTTGCCGTTGTAGGTAACGGTGCCGGCTTCGATGAACGTGCCGATGTCGATGGGGGTCCACGCTGGGCCCGCGTCTGGAATACCGGCGTCGAAGCCAGCATCCGTTCCCGAATCGGGGTTGCCGGCGTCACTTCCGCCATCGCCTCCATCCATTCCCGCATCGGTCGGGCCGGCATCGAAACCCGCGTCGCACCCGAGAAAATTCTCAATGCAGCTCTCCCCGCCATCGCCACCGTCGATTCCAGCGTCGAGCTTCGTTCCTTCAGGCCGGCAGACGCCTTGGAGGCAGACAAAACCGCTCGTGCATTCCAGGTCCACGGTACAGTCGAAGAGCATGTTGTCGGGAATGACGGGCTCGCAAGTGCACGCGGCGAGCAGAAGCACACAGCGGAAAAGCCACCTGAATTGTCTGAAACGGAGCATCGCGGGCGCACTCTAACCTGCCTTGCTCACCGGCCGCCCCTATCGGGCCTTTGATCTCACGGCACGCGAATCGTGAGGTTATCGATAACGGCCGTGGTGCCCGCGTCCATGTTCAGCGAGGTCACCGCCACCCCAACGAAGAGTGAGCTCGGCAGCGAGTCAGGCAGATTTCCGAAAGCGTAAAAACTCCCACCATCATCGGGCGCGGCGTACGCGGTGAGGGTGCCCGCCTTGCGCGTCAGCCGAACCCAATAAGGGGGGCGCTGCGTGAGCATGAAATCGCTGACTCCTGGGCCGGTGAGAGCGCCACCCGCATCGCGTACCTGAAATGATTGCCCTTGCTGGCCGGTAATCATCGACATTGCGTTGGCCGAAGACGGGGTGAGGTCCTGGCGCAGCATCAGTCCCGCACGCGCGAACGGGTGGGTGTTGACAAGGCTGACGATGCGCGCGGTGATTTCGACGTCGCCTGAATACGCCTGGTAAACGTAATGAAAGCTGTCGACATCGTCCCAGATTTCCCAGCTCTGCGCGAAGACGATCATCGCGCCGCCATCGAAGGTGACGCTTCCCGGCACGCGCACCACGCCGATGTCCATGTTCAGCCACACGGGGCCGGCGTCGGGAATTCCCGCATCGATTGGCCCGGCGTCCCCCGCATCGGCGCTGCCAGCGTCGACGCCCGCGTCTGCGCCCGCATCACCCTGCCCAGCATCGTCACCGGCGTCTGCAGACCCGCCATCAACACCGGCATCGATTCCCCCAGGGGGCACCGTACCCTCGGGCTGACAGACGGCATCAACACAGACGAAGGGCGTGATGCACTGCGCACCTTCGGAGCAAGCGAAGCGTGTTCTTCGTGGGTCGAAAGCGGGCTCGCAGGTGCACTCGGTGAGCAATCCGCACACGAGAAACCCGAATAGCCGCCTCAATCCCCGCATCTGGGAACGAGACTACTCCGACGCTGACTGGCCCTGCACATTTCGCCGGACGCCTTAAGGCTCTAAGCCACCGCTTACACAACGGTCTTGGGCGCAGGTCCGCTCGTCAGCCGGGCCGAGCCGTTGCTCGGTGATTCGCGTGCCGCCTGGGCCGGCAAGCTCCGACTCGGTAGAGGTCAGAGTTCCCTCGACAACGACGGACGAGGACGTATGAGCCTCGCGGACATCTTGGGCGACTTGAAAGATGAATGAACGACGCCGCAGTCAGCCCCCCAACGCCAGAGCGCCAGTGCCCAGTTCCTGCTTGAACTCATCAAACGACATCACTTCGATGCCGTCGTCGGTACGGAATGACCGCGCTCCGCGATAGACGAAAACCCGACGTCGAACCTCCTTCAGCTCGGCGACGGCACGCAAGCCGGCCAGTTCGGCTTCGCGAAGACGGGTAGCCGCCTTGACCTCGATAGCCACCAACGTCTTTCGGCGTCTCAAGATGAAGTCCACCTCGACGTGGGCCGACGCCCAGTAGGTGAGCTCGTCGAAGTCACCGACGCGTTCCACGTGTTCCCTCAACATCATTGCGATCAAACCCTCGAAGAGCGCCCCTCGCTCTTCCTCGGCCACCTCGCCGAGCTGCTTCTTCAATGCGCGGACCAAACCAGCGTCGACCCAATAAAGCTTCGGGTGGCGTCGTTCTCTCACACGCAACCGCGCTTCAAGCGCAGGCAACCGCCAAGCCAGCAATGTGTCTTCGAGAATCTGCAGATAGTCATTCACTGTGTTGCGTTGCACGCCGGCATCTCGGGCGAGGCTTGAGATGTTGAGCACCTGCGCGTGAAAGAGCGCCGCCACCGGTAAGAAGCGAGCAAAGGCCGGTAGGTTACGCACCAGCGCTTCGACTTGAATCTCTTCACGCAGATAGAGCTGCGCGTAGGCAGCCAGCGCTTTTTCAGGGCTCGGCGAAGCCAGCACAACGGGCAGCGTTCCCCACCGCAAAGCTTCTTCGAGCTCAAAGCGCCCTTCAAGCTCTTGAGGCACGAAGGGGTACATCGTCAGACGTCCGGCACGACCGCCCAAGAGATTCACCCCGGCGCGCTTAAGCTTGCGCTTGCTCGAACCCGACAGCGCAAATTTGAGGCGATGCTCTTCAATCGCCCGGTGCACTTCGTTGAGCAAGTTGGGCAAGCACTGAACTTCATCGATGACGACCCAAGCCCCTGGGGACACCTTTTGGAGCATTTGAGCCAAGCGCCCAGGCTGAACGAGAAGCTCTTGAAAAAGCGACTCGTCCAGCAAGTCGACGCGCAGCGCGTTGGGAAAGGTGCTCCGCAGCCAAGTGCTTTTCCCCGTTCCGCGAGGTCCGAAGAGAAAGAAGCTTTGTGCCGGTGACTCGAGCAGCCTCGGCACTGAAGAGTTGATTAGCACGCCGTCCGTGAGCGGGCGTGGCTCCAAGACCTTAAGGGTGACTGTACCGCTCTCGCTAACCCGGCGAGCAGACCTGCCGCAGAATATCGAGCGACTCGAGCGCCTTGCCGGCACCCATCACCACGCTCGACAACGGATCCTCCGCGAGGAACACCGGCAACCCGGTCTCTTCGCGCAAGAGCGTGTCCAAGTTCTTCAGCAGCGCGCCACCACCGGCGAGCACGATGCCGCGGTCAGCGATGTCGCCCGCGAGCTCAGGCGGCGTGCGCTCCAGGGTCATCTTCACCGCCTCGACAATTCCGTTCACGGGCTCAGCGAGCGCGTCACGAATTTCGTCAGACGTGATGCTCAAGGTTCGCGGCACGCCGGCCACCAGGTCGCGGCCCTTAATCTCCATGGTCATCACCTCATCGGTCGGGTACGCGGTGCCGATGGAGATCTTGATCTGTTCAGCGGTGCGCTCACCGATGAGTAAGTTGTACTTGCGCTTCACGTACTGAATTATCGCCTCGTCGAGCTTGTCGCCGCCGATGCGCACGCTCTTCGCGTACACGATGCCGGCCAACGAAATCACCGCCACGTCGCTGGTGCCGCCGCCGATGTCGACAATCATGTTGCCCGAAGGCTCAGTGACCGGCAGGCCCGCGCCAATCGCCGCCGCCATCGGCTGCTCAATCAAATACACTTCGCGAGCGCCCGCGTTCTCTGCCGCTTCACGCACCGCGCGCCGCTCGACTTCGGTGATGCCTGACGGAATGCCGATGATGATGCGCGGCTTCACCAGCGTCTTGCGGTTGTGCGCCGACTGAATGAAGTAGCGCAGCATCGCTGCGGTGATTTCGAAGTCGGCGATGACACCGTCTTTCATCGGCCGAATGGCGACGATGTTGCCGGGCGTGCGGCCCAACATTTCTTTCGCCTCTTTGCCAACCGCGAGCACTTTCTTGCCGCCGCGCGCGTCTTGCTGCACGGCCACCACCGAAGGCTCATTCGAAACGATGCCGACACCGCGAATGTAGATGAGGGTGTTAGCGGTACCTAAGTCGATCGCCAGATCGCGCGAGAACAACGTGTGCAGCCAGTCGAACATGTGATGACCCCTGTGCCTGTATTCCGTAACCTCGGCACTACAAACGTCATTCCTTAGGAGAACGCCCCCTAAGACGTGGATCTGAGATTACACCCCTGTTGCATTCTCGCCAAGCTTAGGGCCTGTCTTTTTCGGTGGTTATCACACAACGCATCGCGTTAACGCACAGAAGGCCGAAAAGTAGGCATCAGCGGCGTTTTCCATTGGGCCCTCAAGGCAGCCCAGAAGCAGTAGACAAGGCAGTTCTTTCGCTTAGATGGAGGCAGCATGAACGTTCATCTGATCGACGGAACGTACGAGCTCTTTCGCGCCCACTTCTCTAAACGCCCTTCGCACACCAGCCCACAAGGCCAAGATTTGAAGGCGACGGTAGGGGTTGTGAGCTCGCTGCTGATGCTTTTGAACGACAAGGCCGAAGGCGTGACGCACCTGGCCGTGGCCTTCGACAACCCGATTCGCTCGTTTCGCAACGACTTGTTCGACGGCTACAAGACCGAAGAAGGCGTGCCTGAAGAATTGCTCGCCCAGTTCGACGCCGTGGAAGAAGGCGTCGCGGCGCTCGGTGTCACCGTGTGGTCGATGAAAGAGTTCGAAGCCGACGACGCGCTCGCCACCGGAGCGGCGATTTTCGCCAAGCAGAAATCAGTGGAACAGGTGCGCATTCTTACTCCCGACAAAGATTTAGGTCAGTGTCTGGTCGGCAAGCGCGTGGTGCAGTTTGATCGCCGGCAAGAAAAGCTCATCGACGCCGCGTCGTTCGAAGCGGACAAAGGCTTCTTGCCCCAGAGCGTGCCCGATTTTCTGGCGCTGGTGGGCGATGTCGCCGACGGTATTCCCGGGTTAGACGGCTGGGGCGAGAAAGGCGCGGCAACGGTGCTGGGTGACTACCCGCACCTGGAACAGATTCCCCGG
>CXWL01021094.1_pt1 | contig 11014 bp, 7 predicted proteins | sample 590931 | NCBI WGS metagenome assembly CXWL01 (sample SAMEA3498368, study PRJEB10139) | groundwater metagenome | biome: water well; material: biofilm material | place: Germany | collected 2015-04-27 | reverse complement strand
GTGCTGTACTTGAACAACCCGCCCGGAATGTCGCAAAAACTAAGACAAGGGCTTCTCGAAGATATGGCTAAACTTGAAAGGAAGCGAAAGGCCGAGTTTGGAGATGCAGACATCGAATCGCGGATCTCACAATACGAGATGGCGTTCAAGATGCAAACTAGCGTGCCTGAACTCACAGACATCTCAAAGGAACCTGCAAGCGTTCTCGAAATGTACGGCCCGGACGTGACGAAAAAGGGCTCGTATGCTCATAACTGTCTTTTGGCACGACGGCTGATTGAGCGTGGAGTCACTTTCGTTCAACTAATGCACTCGGGATGGGACCAACACCAGAACCTCTCTACTCAACTTGCGCTTCAATGCCGCGACACAGACCAGCCTTCCGCCGCGCTTGTAAAGGATCTAGCGCAAAGAGGATTGCTGGACGATACCGTTGTTCTGTGGGCGGGAGAATTCGGAAGAACCGTATTTGTTCAGGGGGACATAAATAATCCGAACGCTCACGGGCGCGACCATTTCGGCAAGGCGTATTCGCTTTGGCTCGCAGGAGGAGGTTTTAAGTCTGGTACTAGCTATGGAGAGACCGACGACTATTGCTATAGTGTGGTTCGGGACCCAGTGAGTGGATTCGATCTACAGGCAACCATTTTGAACCAGTTGGGAATAGATCACGAACGTCTTACCTATCAGTATCAGGGACGTGACTTCCGGCTGACGGACGTCGAAGGACAAGTTGTTGAGTCCTTGATTCGATAATCGGATACCTTTGACTTTTTAAAGGATTTGTTTGAAATCACGCCTGCTTTCCATACCCATGGGTTCGCCATTTCGAATACAATCCATTCATGATCGTTGGACTCGCTGCGGCCGTTATCTTTCAGTCCTTAAACACGCTCACTTCCACGGAAATCAAAGAAGGATGGAAGTTGCTTTTTGATGGAACTTCGACCAAGGGCTGGCACAGCTACAAAGGCAAAGGAGTGAGATCGGGCTGGGTGGTCAAAGATGGAGTTCTGACTTCGGCTGATACGCGCAACGCGGGAGATATCGTCACCGATGAAACCTTCGACTGGTTTGACCTTCAGCTCGACTTGAATGTAGGCAAAGGGCAAAACAGCGGCATTATGTTTCGGGTGATCGAGCAGGGGGAAGCGCCGTGGCACTCGGGGCCAGAAATTCAGATTTATGATCACGCTTTCGAACCCGGCGTTCAAATTACCGGCCATTTGTACGAACTGTACGCACCAACGTTCGACGCCAGCAAACCTTCGGGTGAGTGGAACCACATGCGCATTGTTGTTAGCCCCAAAAAGTGCTTTACCGAACTGAACGGCGTGAAATACTACGAGTACGATTTGGGAAGTGCTGAGTTTTGGGAGCGAGTGAAGAAAAGCAAATTTTCCAAGTTTCCTGAATTTGCAATTGCAACGAAGGGTTCAATCGGAATTCAGGGCGATCACGGTGTCGTATCATTCCGCAATATCAAAATCAAGCGACTAAGCAATCACAAAGCCGACTGGTATGATCCATGGTCAAATTTCTAATGGCTGATTCCCTCCCCCAGGAGCGGAGCCGTTGTTGATTCTCTCGCAAATGGGCGAAGCTATGGTGGATTCCCTCCCCCATGAGCGGAGCCGTTGTTGATTCTCTCGCAAATGAGCGAAGCGATGGTTGATTCCCTCCCCCATGAGCGGAGCCATGGGGGAGGGTTAGGGTGGGGGCAGTCCCCTAGATCTTCCAGCCATCATTGAACTTCGGCTTGATTAGATCATCAAACTCATGAGTTCCCTTCACTTGCATCCGTTTCGCATCCCATTCCAGCTTTGGACCATTTGCCCAAATCGCCAAATTGCCAAGAAGAACTGTCTCGGTCAATGGGCCAGAATAGTCTGGGAAGTTTGATCTTGCCGGAGGGCCGCCAAGTGCCGCTCGAGCAAATTCCGCCATGTGGCCAGGAGATTCGTCAACCTGAATGTCAGGCATCTTTGCGCCGCCAACCAAATGGAACTGAGTATTCGACTCATCCGGGCTGTAGATCGTCGCGTTTTCACAGACAACGATTGAGCCGTTTCCGCCGTATTCGAATCCTGGAGCCACTTTGGGGGCAGGACGATTTCCACCGTCGTACCAATGTAGTTTGACTGGCGGACGCCCTTTGCGCTCGCCGAATTCGTAATGCACGACGGACGATACTGGGAAGCTGTCGCGGTTGTGCCCGCTTGTTTCTGCCTGAACTGAAATTGGATCGCGAAGATCAAGAGCCATAAACGCCATATTGAAGATGTGGCAGCCCATGTCGCCAAGTGCTCCAGTGCCAAAATCCCACCAGCCGCGCCATGCGAACGGATGATAGCCGTCTGCATACGGACGTTCTGGTCTCGGGCCGAGCCAAAGATCGAAATCAACTGTTTTCGCGAGCTTTCCGCCCTTTGGCCTTTCAACGCCTTGTGGCCACCATCCCTTTGCTCGGTCGGTCCACAAATGCACTTCCTTTGGAGCACCAAACGCGCCTGACTTGATCAAGGCAGCCACTTTTCGCATGGGAGTGCTCGCCGTGCTTTGGTTGCCCATTTGGGTCGCAAGCTTCTTATCGCGGGCAAGTTTCGCAAGCTGGCGACATTCCCAGATCGTTCGGCAAAGCGGTTTTTCGGTATAGCAGTGGAGGCCTTGACGCATAGCAAGGACGGACGCAATTGCATGGTGATGGTCGGGAGTGCTGATGACCACAGCGTCGAGGTTGCCCTTCATGGCTTCCAACATGATTCGATAGTCATCAAATGAACTTGCTTTGGGATGTTCGAGCATGGCTTTTGAACGGTTTTGCGCGTCAATATCGCAAAGCGCGACGATGTCGCCAAACTGAGCTGCTTGCTCCATTCCGCTCCAGCCCTTTCCTCCACAAGCAATGATGCCGAAACGCAATCTGCCGTCTTGCTTTGGAATCCTTTGTGGGCTAGGGGCATCAAATGCCCCGACTTTCGCAGCGGCCAAGCCGGCCACAGCAGCAGCCGAACCTTTCAACATATCGCGTCTTGTCAATTTTCTATCCATGTCAATTTCTCCAAAAAACAGTTTAGCGCGATTTTGCGCCTGAAACCCACACATTCCGAAATTCCACCGGCCCATGGTCTGCTTGAAGCACTATCGGCCCTCGCTCCACTTCATCTTCAAAGAAGGACGCACGTGTTGGCCCCGTCACCTGCACATCCTTTTGCACGACCACCCCATTCAGCTTGACCTCAACAAACCGGGCGTTTGATTTCTTCCCGCTTGGAAGAATTCGAGGTGCTTCAAACTTGATGTCGAAGCTGTTCCATTCACCAGGTGCGCGAACTGCATTCGCTAATGGAGCCTTGCCTTCGTAACCAGCTTCATCTTTCCATCGTTGGTAGACGCCACCGCAATCGGCGAATGTCAACTCGGGAATGGTCTTTCCAAACGAATCAAGAATCTGGATTTCGTACCTACCCATTAAATAAATGCCCGAGTTGGATCCTTTCGGAATTCGAAACTCCACGTGAACGGTGGCATCTCCAAATTGCTCATTTGTCATCAACGGCTCTGGGCTCTGGCCCGAATTCACTATGGAGCCTGGCTGATAAGCCCAGCCCTTAGTCCCTTTCCATGTGACTTGTTCGGCACCAGATGGTACGAGGCGTTTGCTCTTTGCGCAGGACCATTCGATTCCCTCTGCAAGCACTTTCAAAAAGTTTGTTTCTTGGTATGACTCTTGGGTATGGCCGAGCGCCGTGTACCAACTTCTGCCGCCCTCGAATTCTTGGCACCACATGATCGGGTGGTCACCAGGCATCTTGGAATCTTTGTAGCTCGTCGGCTCCAGGGATGCGAGAACATGGACTTTCCCACGGGGGTTTACTTTGAAGTCGTACCATTCATCTTTTCTCGTCCAAGGATTCGGCAGGTGCTGAGTGCAGGGATGAGTTCCATCCTCAATCTTTATGAGTGCTTCCTGTTGAGCTGGATGAGAAAGAAACCATGCTCCCACTAAGTGGCCGTACCACGGCCAATCGTATTCGGTGTCAGACGCAGCATGCACTCCAGCGAAGCCTCCTCCGTTTCGAACAAAGCCGGTCATCGCTTTTTCTTGCTCAGGATTCAGGACATCGCCAGTTGTGGATAAAAACACGAGAGCGTCAAATGCCTTCAGCTTGTTCTTATCGAAGAGGTTGGCATCTTCGGTGAAAGTAACCTACCATCCTCTTTCTGCCCCGATGTCGAGAATTGCCTTTCGGCCGGCCGGGATCGAATCGTGACGATAGCCTGCAGTCTTTGAAAACACGAGGATCGAGCGGTTAGTATAGGAAGTTTCGATTGAAACTGGGGCAGCGATAAGCAGTGCAGCAGCGGTGAACAGCATTTTTGGAGATTACCGCGGTTTTTTAGTTCGGGTTGGTTTGGGTTGGTCCGGATTTGTTCGGGTTCGTCAACTTTCATTCTGTTCGGTGCATAGTCGTTCATTGTTCCTCATTGCAAACCCGAACCAACCCGAGCAAATCCATACGAATCCGAACAAGATTTGTGAGATAGAATACGCCTTGTGCCAAAGCTCGAAGTCGAGAATATCGTGACGGAATTTCCGGCTGTCCGGGCGCTTGACGGAGTTTCAATTGCTTTTGAGCCGGGAGAAGTTCACGGAATCGTTGGTGAAAACGGCGCCGGTAAGAGCACGCTTATGAAGATTTTGAGCGGCGTTCTAAAACCAACCTCAGGCGAAGTCCGACTCGATGACTCACCACTTGCACTTAGTGGTGTTCGAGTCGCAATGAAACACGGCATTGCCATGATCCATCAAGAACTCAACCTGGTTGACGAATTGACAGTTTCTGAAAACGTGTTCTTGGGGCGAGAAATCACCAAGGGCGGCATGCTGGACGGTGCTGAAATGATTGCTCGCTCAGCCGGCTATCTGCAGGAAGTTCATGCTTCGTTTTCGCCCTCAGCCAAGGTCGGAGAACTTTCCATTGCAGGAAAGCAGCTAGTCGAAATTGCCAAAGCCATAGCAGTCGATGCCTCGATCATGATCATGGATGAACCAACCGCCGTGCTTAGCGATCCAGAGGCAGAATCGCTTTTCGAGCTCATTGCAAAGCTAAAAGCAATGGGGACAACCGTACTTTACATATCACACCGGTTAACTGAAGTCTGTGCCATCTGCGACAGAATCACGGTTCTTCGAGATGGTGCAAAAATCACAACCGTCGACGCGAAAGGAACGAATCCGTCTGAAATCGCGGATTTGATGGTTGGCAGGCCGCTCAAAGATATCTTTCCACCAAAGTCAATGCCCAATGAAGCTCCATCCATTTTGGAAATCGAGTGCAGAGATGGGACGAAGCTCTCAGTTCGACCTGGTGAAATCTTAGGGCTTGCAGGACTTGTTGGTGCCGGAAGAACCGAACTTGCCGAAGGCATTGTTGGGGCTCGTAAGGCAGACTTCAAGGAGTTGAAAATCAACGGAGGCAATAGCAAATTCCGGAGCACGAAGGAGGCGATGAAACAAGGAATTGCCTATGTCAGCGAAGACCGTAAAGGACTCGGTTTGCATCTGTCATTGAACATGATTGAAAATGTCACGCTTGCCAACTTGCGCTCCTATGGCAGTTTTCGACTGAATGGCAGAAAGGAACGCGATTCGGCCGCGGAATGGAAAGGCCGCTTGGATGTTCGGGTCGGGGATATGAACGACGAAGTGCTGAACGTCAGCGGAGGAAATCAGCAGAAGATCGCGATAGCGAAGTGGCTGGAGACCAAACCAAAAGTTCTGATCCTTGACGAGCCAACTCGAGGTGTAGATGTTGGTGCCAAACGCGAAATATACAACTTGATCCAAGAACTGGCAAGAGATGGCATGGCTTGCATTGTGATCTCGTCGGAACTTCCTGAAATCATCGGATTGTGCCACCGTGCCATCGTAATGCGAGAAGGAAGAATCGTGGGAGAACTTCAAGAACATGAGCTAAGCGAGGAAGCCGTGATGCGCCTTGCAGCAGGGGTGGCAGCAGCTTGAAACGCAACAGCTTCATCAGCGAATATGGTGCGCTCATCGCGCTTCTGATCCTCTTTGCCGTCAATATCGCCACACGCGGAGGGAGCTTTCTTCAGGTCGAAAATCTCAGGAATCTAATCAGCCAAAACGCTGCCGTAGGCGTAATCGCCATTGGCATGACCCTAGTGATCATTGCCGGCGGAATCGACTTGTCAGTAGGCAGTTTGACCGCCATGTGCGGCGCAGCCGTTATTCTGCTTGTCAATAATCTAGCGCATTCAGGAATGTCGCCAAACATGGCGATCTTGCTTGCAGGAGTTGGCGCTGTTCTCATAGGGGCAGCGGCTGGGCTGATTAACGGCGTCGTGATTGCCTATGGCAGAGTTGCGGCGTTTATCGTTACCCTCGCCGGCCTTGCTGGTTTCCGTTCGATTGCATTGGTTCTTGGAAACGGTGGCGAGATTCGTTCAGAAGTTCCGGCTCTGCAGGAGTTTGGCTTCGGAGGCGTTGCAATTCCGTTTGTGAAAGATGCTGCTGGGAATCCCGTTCAATTCTACTGGAGCGCGATCGTTTTCATTGTAATTGCGGTTGCAGCCGGATTCGTGCTCAACAAGACGCGTTTCGGTAGATACATCATCGCCGTTGGAGCAAACGAGCGAGCGGCGAATTATTCTGGAATCAACACCCAGACAGTTCGGCTCGCTGTGTTCACGATCTTGGGAAGCCTCGTGGGTTTGGCATCAATGCTAGTGGGCGCAAGAATGAACTCAATTGGAACGGGTTCCGCAGGACTGTATTACGAACTGGATGCCATCGCAGCAGTCGTCATCGGAGGAACGAGCCTTCGAGGCGGCAAGGGCAGAATATGGGGAACTGTGGTTGGCGTACTACTTTTAACCCTGATTTCGAATATGATTACCGCATACCGAATCGACACGAACTGGCAAGGGCTGGTGAGAGGTATCGTCATTCTCGTAGCCGTGTTGATGCAACGGGGCAGGAAAGAAAATGAATAAATTCAAGAGACAAATTTTCGTAATCGCCGGCCTAGCCGCCATCGTTTTGGTAGGCTGCCAGCCAGCTACAGATACTGGTGGAGCCACTGCTGGTGCCGCAAAGAACGGCAAGAAGTACAAGGTCGGGATTTCGATTCCAGCCGCAGACCATGGCTGGACCGCAGGTGTCAAATATTGGGCCGATCAAGCCGCAAAAAACAACCCGGACATTGAGTGGATCATCGAAGATGCAAAAGAGCCCGGCGAACAAATTAGCGACCTCGAAAACCTTCAGACTCAAGGCGTTGACGCCCTCGTAATCCTCGCCACAGAAAGCGCTCCTCTTACTCCGATCGCTAAGAAGCTGCACGAAGCAGGAATTCTGATCATCAACGTAGATCGCGGATTTACAGAACCAGTAGCAGACGTTTTCATCGAAGGCGACAACAAGGCTTTCGGCCGCAAGTCGGCTGAATTCATGGTTCAGAAGCTAGGCGGAAAGGGCAAGATCGCGATTCTTGAAGGAATTCCTTGCACCGTTAATACGGACCGAGTCTCTGCGGCCATGGAAGTTTTCAAAGCGAATCCTGGGATCCAGATCGTTGCTCAAGACAGCGGCATGTGGAACCGTGAAAAGTCAGAAAAAGTTGCACAGAACATGCTGGTTGCAAACCCGCAGATCGACGCGATTTGGGCAAGCGATGACGACATGGCTTTAGGTGTCGAGACAGCCCTAAAAGCTGCTGGAAGAGAGAAAACAACTTGGATTCTCGGCGGCGCGGGTATGAAGGACATCATCAAGAGGGTGATGGAAAAGGATCCGCTATACCCAGCTGATATCACATATCCGCCATCTATGATCGCTTTTGGCGTTCAGACAGCTGCGAGCATGCTCCGAGCAGGCAAAGACAACGCCAAGCAGTACACGCCACGGCACGTGATGATTGACATCGAACTCGTGACTCCAGAGAACGCGAAGGACTTCTACTTCCCAGGTTCAATTTACTAGGTTCAAGGGTATAGGGTGCGGGGTTTAGGGTCCGAAAACTACGAGCCCTGAACTTCGAAGTTCTACATACCCCAAACCCTATACCCCCAACCCCTTACGAAAGCTTGTAAATCGGAAGCTTGTATCCCTTCCGATAAGCACGCTTATACGACTGGGTGTTCTTCCCTGCGCTTCCAACGATGTCGTGCTTCTTTTCGTCCCACTTCACCATTTCTCCAGAATAGAGAGCTGCGTTTGAAAGGTGGCAGACAACCGTTGTTTGTGCCACTGAAATCAGGTCGGCTCTTGGCTTCGACCTAGTCTTCACACAATCCACAAAGTCTCTCCAGTGGTCAGGTGGTGGAGCTGACTCTTCCTTCGGAAGTTCCTTTCCATCCGGATCAAGAATCACCCATCCACCTCGCCAAACACGAAGCGTACGACCATCGGCGCTGACAAACTCTGTACAATGCCCAGGTTTTCCTGGATGATCCCGATTGATGGCCCAATGCATCGTGAAATCTGGGTCCTTAAAGTTGTAGATGCACTCCATGGTATCGGGAGCAGTTCGGTCATCGTTTGTGAATGCCAACTGCCCGCCAAACGCGCTGCACGAAACTGGCATGACCAAATTTTGATCCTTGCTCATTCCGAGAAGTGCAATGTCCATCATGTGCACGCCCCAGTCGGTGCTTAACCCACCGCCGTAATTCATATACCAACGCCAGTTGTAGTGGCAGCGATTGTCTTGGTAAGGAATGAAATTGGCTGGGCCGACCCACATATCGTAATCGAGTCCTGCTGGTGGAGCCTTGGGCTGCTGGCGACCAGCTTGGAAGCCGTCTGAAATCCATGCACGGCACAAAACGATTTTTCCAAGCTTCCCCGCTCGAATATATGCGAGAGCATCGGTGAACTCTTTAGTGCTTCTCTGCCACGTGCCACATTGAACAACTCGCTTGAAGTGCTGCACCGCTCCAGCCATTGAGACCGCCTCGACAATGTCGTGAGAAAGGGGCTTTTCACAATAGGAATCTTTGCCTGCTTCGCAAGCGTGAATCAAGTTCAAAGCGTGCCAATGGTCAGGCGTGCCGACGATGACCGCATCTATATCCTTTCGGTCAAGGATGCTTCGATAGTCCTTGTAAAAGGCTGGCTTTCGGCCATACTTCTTTTCAACTGCAGCCATGTCTCCTGGAGCTCGGTTTTCATCTACGTCGCAAAGTGCTGCAACTTCAACGTCGGCGAAGTTCATGAAGCTGCGCATATTGGCGGCGCCCATACCGCCGCAGCCGATGAGACCCAAAACTAGCTTGTCGTTTGGCGATTGCTGCTTTTTACGAGGTGCCGCGGCATTTGCAAGTGAGAGTAGCGGTGCGCCTGCCGTCGCTGCTGCCAGAGCGCTTGTTCGCGCAAGAAACTGCCTTCGAGATGAGTTCTTTTCAATTTCAGACAAAATAACCTCCTCCAAAATGAAACGGGATCGCATTTCATTTTTCTGATTGCGATGTTACATCAACTGGATCGGAGTTGGATAAGGGATAGGGGAAAATGGATAAAGGAAAACGAAAAATGCTCTCAGATGACGCTGAAAACTACGATATCGGACTTTATCCTTTTTCCCTTATCCTTTATCCTGCCGCCAAAAAATCGGCATAATACAACCGATCATGAGCAATGAGAAAAGTTCTTCCACATCTCGCCGCCAATTTCTTCAAGCCACAGGCGGACTAGCAGCAGCGGCCGCGCTTCCTGGCTTCAAATTCCCAACAGTTCATCCTCAGGGAAGTGGTCTGATTCAGGTTGCCCTCGTCGGCTGTGGCGGACGTGGTAGCGGTGCCGCTGTAAACGCGATGAGGACGACAAGCGGGCCAATCAAATTGGTTGCAATGGCGGACGCATTCCGCGATCGGCTAGACAGCAGTCACGCCAATTTGAGCGTAGATTTTTCGAAGCAGATGGATGTTCCTATCGAACGCCGATACCTTGGATTTGATGCGTACAAGAACGCAATGGACTGCCTGAACCCCGGCGACATCGTTATTCTCACAACTCCTCCAGCGTTTCGATGGGTCCATTTCAAATATGCGATTTCGAAAAAGCTCAATGTCTTCATGGAAAAGCCGGTTACCGTTGATGGTCCTACAAGTAAGCGTATGCTCCAACTGGCAGAAGAATCAGTTAATGCAAATTTGAAGGTCGGCGTTGGACTTATGTCTCGCCATGCTCGTCCAATGCAAGAACTGCATGAGAGAATCGCACAAGGTGAACTCGGCGACATTATGCTCATGCGAGGCTATCGAATGCACGGTCCAGCAGGTTCGATGCAATCACCACCGAAGCCAGGGCATGTAAGCCATTTGGAGTATCAGATTCGGAGGTTCCATAGCTTCCTTTGGGCGAGCGGAGGCTGCTACAACGATTTCTATATCCACCATGTTGACCATCTATGTTGGATGAAGAACACTTGGCCGATCAGTTGCCAAGCGCTTGGCGGCAGGCACTACCGCGAATCCGGCGATGGCATAACTTTTGTCGACCAGAACCTCGACACTTATTCCGCCGAATACACGTTTGCCGATGGCACGAAATTCATCTTTGACGGCCGGTGCGTCGAAGGTGCTGAAGGCATCTATTCGAGCTACGTTCATGGCACGAAGGGAATGGCGATTGTCGCCAGCAACGCAGACTGCGGCGAGCCATCGGCCATTTACAAGGGACAAAATGCGGTCGAATCGGATCTAGTGTGGCGTTCGACAGACAAGAGCAACCCATATCAAAACGAATGGGAAACTTTGGTGGATGCGATCCGAAACAACAAGCCGCACAATGAAGCAAAGCGCGGAATCGAAGCAAGCGTGGTTTCCAGCATGGGCCGCATGGCTGCGCATACCGGCCAACTTACGACATATGAAGACATGCTGAACTGCGAGCACGAGTTTGCGCCAGCGCTTGAATCATTGACTCGGCTATCTGATGCTCCGCTAATGCCTGATGCTAATGGATTGTATCCAGTTCCAATGC
>CXWL01003823.1_pt1 | contig 11014 bp, 14 predicted proteins | sample 590931 | NCBI WGS metagenome assembly CXWL01 (sample SAMEA3498368, study PRJEB10139) | groundwater metagenome | biome: water well; material: biofilm material | place: Germany | collected 2015-04-27 | reverse complement strand
GTCCTCTCGGAAGAGAATTTCAATACACACAATCTTCCTGTCAACGAGGTCTAGGATGAACTGTCCAGAGGAAGGATTCAGAGAGATGCTTTCGTGGTTCGGCCCGTAAGCTCCCTTTGGTTTGGGAGCGGTATAGAGCGTGGCGCAGAAGTCATCGCCACAGCAACACCGGTCAACGAGTGGAAGTCGTGGTACTTGCTCGGCCAAATCTCTCTCATTTTGACTTCTGAGAAGCGCGGTTAATTCGTCCGCAAGGTCTGGCAGAGCGTCTTGCAGAAGTGATGGCATGGTGAGTGAAGCGGATTATCGCGAAACAAGCTCGCGGGCATGAACAATTTCGCGTTGCCCGACAGGGCGGACCTGTGACGCTTCCAGCGTGACCACGGCGACAGTCTTTCCTTCCAAGGTCATGAACTCAACTTCGTAGGCCTGGCCATCACGATAGATAAGCACGACCGCCCCAACATCTCCCACTACAAGACTTTCAGCGGGAACGTCAGCAGCCAATAGGACTTGATCGAGTTCCTTCATCATGGTCCGGGGCCTGGCTTGCGTCATAGATTAGGCACGCAACACTTCCGGCCTGGTTGAAAGGTATGCCAGGATCTCTTGTTGCCGGTCCTGAATCTGAAGCAAGTACGGTGCGGCAAGGCGTTCATAATCCGTGCGTGCGTGCGTCTGCCTCGCCTGCTCAAGAAACCGCCAGAGTTTCTGCACAGCCGTTTCGGCCTGATGGAGTTCTTCATCGGTGGAAATCATGGAATCACCTCGACAATGGGTTGTGAACGAAACTGCCGGTCACGCGAGAACACCGCTAATGCGTCTGCGATATGCTCAGCGCCGATCGACTCAGTGACCCAAAAGACATCGACATTATAGCGGATTCGACAGGAATCGTGCACAAATACGGCGAGCAGTTCATCGGGGAGCCCGGTGGTATGAAAACCAGCGGCCATCACGACAAACAGATCGATATCATTGGGCAGAGCAGCCTCAGTGGGAAAGCTACCGAAGAGGTAAATGTGCCTGACCTGTCCCGTCTCATGAAGCCGAGTGACCACTGCGCGGAGGCGCTCATACAGAAACTGCCGCCTTGGACTCCTAGTCCCAAACCGTTTTCTGACCTTGGCGAGGGGGACGACCTCTATCATCGCGCGGCTCCAATGTAGCTCATGCCGCCTACCTGTGCGTGAACGCACGCAGACAGGTCGTCGCGCCGGCCTGCGCCAAGCAAAGCGCGGCAGGCAGGGAGGACGTTGCAGTAATTCCAGAGCTTTTGCACGATGCGCGATGAACTCATTTCAGGTCGCGCCGCAGCACTTCTTGAACTTTTTCCCGCTGCCGCACGGACAGGGGTCGTTTCGGCCAATTGTCTGACGAGCCGGCGGCTCTTGGCCGAGATCGTCCGCTTCGCGCCGTGCCTGAAAGATGGACCACGCCAGGTGGGCATACTCGATCAACGCATCGGGAAAGATCCTGACAACTGTTGCAGCAAGCTGTTCCAGGCTCATCTTCCCCTTGCCCTCCTTGTGGAAGGCATCCGCAAGCGCCGGGGAGGCAAAAAACGTGAGCACCATCAGAACTGCGCCAAATTCCTCATCGACTTCGTCAGGGGTGTAGTCGTTCCAGATGTCTTCAAGGTAGGTGTGCCCCGCCATGAATCCCCGCGCCCACTGGCTCAACGGGGCATCATCACCCAAGTTGTCCAGCGGCTGAGGTCTGATCTCGCACCCGGGAGGGAGAGACACCTTCCCCTTCACTCGTCCCCTGACGCAGTTGTTGTAGAGAGCCATCATGGCCTGGGTGACCTCCTCCGCCTCGCTTCGGGTCTCGTATGGAGCATCCTGGTCATTGAAGACGATCGGTAGCCACTCTGACGGGGGAATCAATTCCGGCGCGTTCGCCATGCTGAACAAGAACCCCGCAAGTTGCGGATAGGTCATGGTACCCGTCGGGCGTTGGGGCGCCGACAAAAAGGTCCGCAAGACCGTCGCGTGGGTTTCCGTGAAGGTAGGAATCGCGCTCATCATGGTTCAATCAACCTCTCAATCGTAGCGCATCCCGCCTGTCTGTGCGCCCACCTACGCCAAGCAACGCGCGGCAGGCAGGGAGGACGTTGCAGTAGTTCCAGAGTTTTTGAACGATTTGGGATGAAGGAGACATTCTGCTACTTCCTCATGTGAATAGGGCGTGGTAAACGAAGACGTTGCACATCGGGAACGTGGAACTCTATATCGATGACTCCTTCCCTTTTCAGCTTTGTGAGGACTGGTCTAGCATGCTGCCTCTTCACCCCGAATTCAAAACAAACTCGCATGACGTCAACTTCGTCTAAAAGGCGACCGCCCCGCAGCAACCCTTCCAATTCGCTTTCAAAAACCGTGATCTTACTTGGCTGAACCTCACTCATTGGCAACAGTAACTGATCTGGCTGAATGTTTTCGCGATTGATTGAAAAGTCGGCTTCTCCGCTGAACTCATCCTTCCGCCATGCTACTTCAAGAAACTTGTCGAGTCCGAGAGGATGGGCAGAGCCAAAGATGATGCCGTAAATATTCGCCGCCTTCTTTATTGAAAATGGCGCGAGATAATACTCGCGGCCTTGAGGAAGCAGGCTCCGGTAATACTCCAGAGCTGCGCGATGGACGTGGTAGTAGTCGACTGGTCCAACTATCTTCTGCTTGATGGCGGGATGATCGCGAAACCTGTGTAGAGTTGAAGAAGAGAGGAAGAACAAAAAGTCACATGTCGGCGACTGAACCAGCCTACCGAATACCTCAGGTGTAACCTGGGCAACGCCCGTCTGATCAATGAACACGAGTTTGGCTGCCTGTGGGTCCGCCAACGTCAACGCGGATGCTCGAAAGGCGTCCTCGAATAGAAGATGCTGGACATCAAAGTTTACATTAGGGAGATGGAGCCTGTGCGCAACGATGTTACCTTCAAGCTCCTTGATCTTGTCCGCATCCCCATCATAAAAATGCACGTGGACGTGAACTTTGTCCCATCCTTCACTGGATTGATAGTCTCTAAGCTGTCGCAATAGCCGCAGAGGGCTGCCCAGAACATTATTGCAGTCGGTTCCAGGTCCAGCGAAAAAGTCGAAAACATGAATGGCGTTGAGCCAGGGCTTTTCCGGGGATAAGAACACCGGAAACCACTCTCGTGCGTAGAGTTCGAATATTTGAAGCTTGGTAAGCGTNNATGCTTCGAGCAGGAAATTCGCTGTAGGTTTTGCCATTGAGAGTTCGCCCAGTCTCACTCTTCCTGACGCCACCCCATTGCTTGAAAAAGAAAGGAACCTGCGCTCGTCTGCACAGATCACGGATCGACAGCACCCACTCTTTGGCCATAGGCCTTGCGCCTGGGCCACTTTCTCCACCGACAATGACCCAACTAACACCTTTGAGACTAAACGGGCCAAGGTCTTCAAGCAAAGGCTCGATCGACAGGAACCGGACTTGCGCTGGAGCCTCGAGCAAATGTTCGAGGCGCGGCAGCCCGTGTTTCCTATTTTCGACACTGACTCCCCACCAAATATTTTTCTGGCCTGAGGCGAATCGCAGCTTCCCTTTGAGCAAATCCAGCATCCGCTCTGAGCGCTTAGTCAAAACCTGATACGTGTGCCAGTTGGCCAATCGCATAACACGGGCAACGTTGACGATATATTCGTCAGGAACCTGTTCATGGAACAGATCACTCATTGAATTGACGAAAATCATTTTAGGGGTTCGCCACCGTAAAGGCTCAGCAAGTTTCTCCGAGACCAATCGCAGATCAAACCCCTGCTCGAAAGGATGCCCCGGCACACCACGGAAACGTTCCGCAAACGTCTCGGCATAACAGTTCATACAGCCTGGACTAACTTTGGAGCACCCACGTACCGGGTTCCAGGTAGCATCAGTCCATTCTATTTTGGAATTATCGCTCACAGGGTCAATCCTTTTCACTAGATGTCGCTATTGTAAGCTTCTTGTCATTTTGATGTCAGTACCCCCTCTCATCATTCTGGAAGGATTTGTTATAACGAGCTTCCCAGCAAAGGCAGTGGCAAGAATCGACTGCCGCAGGCGGTCGGCGCGGGTGAGGTTGGCTTCGACGGCGACTTCGACCTCCTCGATGACAGACAGGCGGCGCTCGACTTCGGCCACAATGCGCACTTGTTCGGCGGTTGGAGGCAATGGCAGAGTAAGAGGGTATAAGTCAGACATCGATATTCTCTGATGGCCAGCCGTCGACTTTGCCGCACCCTCTAAGGTCTTCCGAATTCTCGGATGTTGAAAGCAGTATGATAGATATGTTCCATCGACACCTGTGAGAAGTTTGCCGCAGAAAATACGGTCCGGATACTGTATTCCCTCACATGAACTACTTTTAACAACTGCACTGCACCCAACGTAATCGACGCTGCCGCTGAGGCGGGTAATTAAGAAGTCCCCCAGCTTAAGAAAGTTCTCAGGTCGCATGCTCTGCGACTTTTGGAGATAATTTAGACTAGAGAAGTCGATTGTTCTTTGCCTAACGGCACTCGATTTCAGAACTGGGTACTCGGTAGGCTCTCTCTTAGAGGTTTCCGCTGTACCACTCCGCAGTTGCCAAAGAGTCTGATCCAGCGTAGCCCAACACCATCCCGGTGGAAGAGGTAGGAGATTGGCACTGCTGGATATGACAGGCTCCTTGTATTTCCCTTTCCCACCCCAATTCGCTCTGCGTTCGGCGAGGAAGTGTTTGAGGAGTTTGCTGGCTGGTTCGACGTGGGGATGCTGTTTGCGCCAGTCTTCGGTGAGCTTTCCTTCCACGGCGGCTTTGAGAACGGCAGCTTTGTAGCGTTTAAGATCGGCTTTGACACGCTTGAGATTGGCGACGGCTTCGTCGAGGCGGGAGAATTGCTTTTCGATCTCCGCGACGATGCGCTGTTGCTCAGACCAAGACGGCGCATCGAGTCCAAAGCCTTTGATGTCTTTTGGGCGAACCGCTGGATATAGGGCGCCTTGGACAAGGCTCGACATTGCTTCAACAAAAGCATGTGTCTGCACACCGTAGAAAAGCCAGCGAGGCTCGATGCCCGCAACTGCTCGAAGCACATGGAAACCAGTAGATCCGATCGCCCCTTTCAAGTCGGGTGAAACAATTGCAACCGCATTCAGGTTTGGCCTAGTCATCGAGACCAAAACATCTCCAGGTTGCAACCGCTGCTTGGCTCGACTCGGAGCAGCGCTTACCGGAACGCGCTTCAGCTCGACAACTCTCTTCAGCTCATTATCGATACTGCTGATATCAATGTAAGTGAACTCTCCGGTTTTGGGCGGACCGGACTGATCAATCTTTGGCACAGTGAGATCACCGAGAGTGCTCACGCTGCTAACGCCCCGTTCAGTTCTTCAATGAGTTTGCTCAGCGTCGTTGCCGACGCGCTGAGGAACTTCGTGGGAAGTTTACTCGTCGATTGGTCGCTTGAGAACCTGCGCCACTACTCCATACACCGCACCGCTTAAGCTCTCAAGCTCATGCTCGATATCTTGGCTTGGGCCAAGTTTGCTGGTCCATCGGCCATTAGGGAGTTGGCGGGCCGCATGGGTTGGCTTCCCGTTTTCATCCACATACAGCGCGACTTTCTCGTACCCCTGCTCAATGATCGCGTTTCCGCATGGAGTGAATCCGATCGAACCGAACGCTTTGATGAAGGCATCGAGGGTTTCCTGCAAAGGAATGTTTGGCGGCCAGTAGGCAAAGGAGCCGGCAAGGGGCCACCACCATCTCTCTGTGTCGCCTGCTGCCCAGGCGATACAGTTGTAGTCAGGTGAAACAGGACTTGTGATCGAATGATTGAATGGTGTTAGGTGAGGGAAAACGCTTTCAAGCTCGTTGCTCACCAGGCCAGCCTCTGCTCCTTGCCCCACGTGAGCCAAGCCTCGGCCATCTTCCTCAGCTTGCCTCGGTCTTCGGGCTTGACGGGATCGGCCCCGGTAATCGCATGTAAAGCCCAAAACCAGTGGTCCGGTTTCCGTTCCAGTTCACGAAGCAGGAAGGGAACGGCTGCCAAGCCCATCCCAATGATCCTCTGGTACGTCGGATGGAGGATCATTTGGGTGAGGGAGGACGTAAAGCGAACATCCTGCCGCCATGCTTCTGCCAAGGAATAGAACTTCTCGGCGTCACTTAGAGGCCTTCGAGTGACAGGATACCGATAATGCTCTTCGGCCTCGATCCATGGGTCCATAAGGACATCATGTTCAGAGCTCGCTCTAGAAATGGAGGCATAGTCCAGCGCCATGGGGACCGGAACCGTCGCAACGCTCATAGGAATAGCTCCTTCGCTTTAGGCGTGATGCTTTTGAAGAAAATATCATTTTTTAGATTGTGAAGATGCTCGAATGTCTCCCACAAAGTCTTGTCCTGGACGCTGAAAGCCGCCATGCGAAACACATCAATGTCAAATATCAGTGGGAGCCGATTGCTCGATTCGTCAATAGATTCCACTGTCTCGGTCACGATCGCAACTGCTTGGGCCTTCGGATCGGGGATGACCAGCCTCATAAAAAAGTTGTCTAACCCCTGTGGCAAATCAGGGGCTATCTCGGGCGTTGTAAGAATGTAGTCCTTGAAGTCTCGCATCGGGAGGGGGATCTCAATGCGATTAATGTAACGGAGGGCTACCCGAGTGACGGTTTCAGGTGAAGCGATCCGGACATAATGCTGCCAAAGCTCTTGGGCCTCATCCCGAAGGGATTCCCATTTGTCGTACGGTTTCAGCCTGCTAAAGGTAAAACCGTCCAAACGCGCTTGGACAACTTGCCTGCCGTCAACCGAAGTGAACAAATATCCGTCGGGCCCACCTGTAGCCGATTGGGACACTTCAGGAACCGGGCTTGCTTTGATTTCAACATGCCCACGCCAAGCCAACCGTTCTTGTTTAGATGGGTATTTTTGCTTTATGGCATCGTGGAAGGTGGCTAACTTCGCCAGGTCGGTTTGCGCAGGAAGTTTCACCCGAATGTCGAGAAGTGCTTCAGTGATGGGCGCATTCGGAAACCGAGTTGTTTCGACCATGGCTGAATTCTAGGTTCTTTCGCTCAGAAAAGGAAGGCCCAACAGTGGGTTCGAGCTGGGGCCCACTGGACGTGCATCAGGCGTGCTTCTTCCGAAGCTCAGCCATCACGGTATCGGAGTCAACCAGCTCGACTTCCCCACGATCGATCTGCTCGCAACGGCGCTGAATCTCATCCCGCCACGCCGGTGAGATCTCAAAGTCCTCCTCGAAATCGAGGCTTTCCAAGAGTGTCTCGGCAATAAGGGCACGGGTACTCGGCTCCAAGTGCATGGCCTCTTCCAGAATCTTTTTCGCGTCAGTTTTCATGGCTACACTCCTCCTTCAAACCAGACATCCACACGCCATTCCAGACCTCGTCGTCCTGGTTGTCCCACACATGACGCATGGCCGGTTCCTGCGCCTGCTTCAATTCTTCAGTAAGCCGGTCTCTCAGGCCATGATTGATTTCGATGTACTCGATGAAATCCAGCACTTCCTGCGCGAGTGTGTCCGGAAGTTTCTGCGCTTCCTTGAAGATTCGCTCAGCCGGCGACATCGCATCCTCCATGTTAGGCCACCAGTGCCATATTCAAGGCTTCTATTATGGTCTGGAGACCCTCTGGAAACAACCGATGTACTTTCCCCAAGCCACCCTCCTGCGCGAAGGGCGCGTACTCGAAGTCGTCTCGGTCAACTGAGAGGTTCGCAGCGATATGGTCGCGGATCATTTCCAGCCAATGGCGCTGCTCGTCAGTAAACTTCTTCCCTCTGCTCTCTTGTTCTCCTAGCCAATTGTTGAAGTTGGCGTTGACCTTCTCGGGAAATGGCACCAGCTCGTTATCCTGATGCGTGGCGAAGCGGACGAGGGAGACGAGGTCAGTCAGAATGCGCTTGCTGCTCGCGCCTTTGACCTTGGACTTCTCTAGCGCGGCATAGGCCTGCCAGAGTTGCGATTCGTTCCAGAGGTAGGGCGGCTTTTCGATGGCACTGGCGAGGTCCTTGATGTCTTCGAATTTCAGCCGCTGTTTGTAGGGCTTGCTGTAGAGGACTTGCAGGGCGGTGATCTCATCCTTGTGCTGTGTGATGAACTGTTCGAACGACTGCACGATGGTGCGGGCGCGGGCCAGGGCATCGGCGCTGAATCCTGCTTCGATGACCTGGTCCTGACTGACGTGGTCGATGGTGAGTTCGTTCTTTTTCTTAATATCGATGAGGAGTTCACGGAATTTCGGATCTTTGAACGGCTTGGCCGCTTCTCGAATCAACGCGGTGGCCACCTGTTGAATCTGCTGCTCAGTCGGTTTGTTTGTGCCAAATTGCTGCGTGGCACGCTCTTCCTGCCGATCTGGATTGACCGCTTCTACAAGACTTCGGCTCAGATCTTTGAGCGAGAGACCACCGCTGACTCTGCTGATGGCCTGTTCATCTTCCTTCGTGATCCGGTGCTCCATGCGGGCCAGCCGTCCGGCGATGCTGGTGAGTACATCTTCTTCGGTATTTCCCAGGGCCACGGCTTGGAGCAGCTTCTCAAAGGCGACGCTGGGCTTTTTCTCCATCGGCCTGGCGTCGGTCTTGTCCTGTTCGCAGACTCCGACGGCATCGACGATGACGAAGTGGTCCTTGGCCGTGGCGTCGGGCGTGACGGCCTTGAGATCATCCGGCTTGATGACGCGAACGCCCCGGCCCTTCATCTGCTCGAAGAAGGTGCGGGATTTGACCGCGCGCATAAAGACGACGATCTCGACCGGCTTGATGTCGGTGCCGGTGGCGATCATGTCCACGGTGACGGCGATGCGGGGATGATAGCTGTTGCGAAAGGCCTTGATAAGCTCCTTGGGAGTCACCCCGGTAGTGCGATAGGTGATCTTCTGGGCGAATTCGTTGCCCTTGCCGAACTCCTCGCGGAGGATTTCGACGATGTTCTCCGCNNGGTCCGGGGCGACCACGTCGCGGTCGAGCTGGTCGGGATCGTAGGCGAATTCGTCGTCAAGCCTCTCCCAACGTTTTGCGCGCGTTTCACGATTCATCACCTGCACACTGTACCCGGCATCGACCGTTGACCCCGCCTGAGTGATGGCGGTACGGATGCGGTACACGTCGTAGTTGACGTTGACGCCGTCGGCCACGGCCTGCTCGTGGTTGTATTCCATGACCAGGTTTTGATTGAAGAAGCCGAAGGTCTGCTTGTTGGGCGTGGCGGTCAGGCCGATGAGATGGGCATCGAAGTATTCCAGCACCTGCGCCCAGAGGTTGTAGATGGACCGGTGGCATTCGTCAGTGACGATGATGTCGAAGGTCTCAATGGGGATGGCTGGATTGTAGTCAATGGGTTCTGGTTGTTTGAAGAGCCGTTCGAGGCCGGATACGGAAGTTTCTTCGTCCTCGTCCGACAACTCCCGCCCCTTGAGCATGGAGTACATGCGCTGGATGGTGCTGATGCAGACCCTGGCCGTGTGGTCGAGGCGGTTGCCAGCCAGCCGCTGGACGATAAACTCTTCGGTGAACTTGAAGTTGTTGTAGGGCGAGACGTACTGCTGGAATTCTTTGAGCGTCTGGTCACCAAGGTTACCGCGGTCTACCAGAAAGAGCACGCGGCGCGCGCCTGCGAACTTGATAAGCCGGTAGATGAAATTGATGGCGGTAAAGGTCTTGCCGCTGCCGGTGGCCATTTGGATGAGGGCGCGAGGACGATCCTGAGCCAACGACTTTTCGAGATTGTTAATGGCGGTGACTTGCGCGGGCCAGAGACCGGTGGTGACGAGCGGGTGCGCATCGCTTAACTGCTTGAAGCGCTCGCGAAGTGTTGAGATGCGGTATGGCTCCCCCTTAAGGGCTGCAAGATCATTGCGGATGCTTGTCTGAGACTTTACGCCGGCATTATCCAACCATTCGGCCAACATGTCGGGCTTGTGGAAGGCAAATGTTTGACGACTTCGGGGCTCCGGATCGAGACCATTGGTAAATCGAGTTTCGATGCCGGTGCTTTGATAAAGAAATGGGAGCGGACGAACATGTGCAGGCAAGTGAGGGGAGAGACCTTCGCTATATTTGGCTGATTGGATTTCGACCCCAATGAGAGGAAAGCCTTCCTTCTTCGCCTCTACGACCCCAGCGGCTTTTCCATCCAGATACAGCAGATAGTCCGCAAAACCATGCCCGCTTTCGAGCGGAAAGTTTCTGAGGACCACGCCCCTTCCGGCATGAAGATTGGCGCTCTTGTAGCTCTGAACTCTCCAGCCGGCCTGTTCCAGCGCCTGGTCGATGTGCTCGCGCGCTTGATCTTCAGGGGTGGGCATGGAGCGAAGAATACCCCATTCATCGCATGAAAGCACGCCAACTTGGGAGGGAGGGGGAGCGAAATGTTGAATGATAAATGATGAACGGTGAATTGAGGAATCCTGATGGCGGAGAACGGTATCTGGGCGGCTGGTCTATCTGGTTGGTCTGGTCTTTCTGGTCTATTTGGTGGGATGAACAAGAGAGACGAAACAGACAAGACAAACCAGATAGACACCTGAGTGATGGGCGAGACAGGCGGGACGAGCGAGACGGTCTGTCTGGTCTATCTGGTTCCCTGACCGGACAAACGAAAAGAACCAAACAAACCAGAGAAACTAAATGAACCAGAGAGACGAGACCTGAGAGGCTCCCCTCAGGTCTTGAATCCGATGCGGCGGGGTTTGGACTCTGGTTCCGCCATGAGTTCACGAATGGCTTCGAAGACGACACGAAACTGGCCATCGTACTTCTTCTCCAGCTCATTAAGGCGTCGGGCAAGCCCCTTGTTCGAGGTGATCATTTCTCGAAGCTGAACAAACGCTCGCATAATTTCAATATTTACTTGGATTGCGCGTTTGCTGCGCAACACGCTGGAGAGCATGGCCACTCCCTGTTCGGTGAACACATAGGGCAGGTATCGGCGACCACCCCATCTTGAGGTGCCAAAATGGCACCTCAAATCTTCATACTCCTTTTTGGTGAGTC
>CXWL01001747.1_pt1 | contig 11016 bp, 9 predicted proteins | sample 590931 | NCBI WGS metagenome assembly CXWL01 (sample SAMEA3498368, study PRJEB10139) | groundwater metagenome | biome: water well; material: biofilm material | place: Germany | collected 2015-04-27 | reverse complement strand
TCTGAAAGAAGTGAAAGACCCGCAGCGATTCGGTGTGCCGGTGTTGGAGGGCGAGCGTGTGCTCAAGATCGAGGAAAAGCCGGCCCATCCACGATCCGCCTATGCGGTGACGGGGTTGTATTTCTATGATGCGCAGGTATTCGATATTATCAAAACGCTGAAACCGTCCGGGCGAGGTGAATTGGAAATTACCGACGTCAACAATGCCTATATCAACGCAGGCACGTTGACGTGGGATCTGCTTGATGGCTGGTGGACCGATGCAGGTACGATTGAGTCTCTTCATCTTGCCAATGAATTGGTCGGTCGGACCGGAGCGAATAAACTCGAGGACTGAATGAATATTCTGCTCACCGGCGGCGCAGGATTTATCGGATCCCACCTTGTTCGCCGATTGCTGGCTCGGCCTGAGCATCAGGTCATCAATTACGATGCCCTGCGGTATTCCGGCAATCTTGCGAATCTTGAAGATATCCAGCCCAATCCCCGCTACCGGTTTGTTCAGGGGGATATCTGCGATCAGCCGCTGGTGGAATCGGTGATCCNNCGCCAGGCAGGGGTTCGCCGATTTCTCCAAGTCAGTACCGATGAAGTTTATGGCAGTGTTGAAACAGGGACATCGAGTGAAACCGATGGACTGGCGCCTCGCAGCCCTTATTCTGCGAGCAAGGCGGGCGGGGAGTTGCTGGCGCTCAGCTATTGGACGACGTACCAGTTTCCCGTGGTTGTGACCAGGGGGAGCAACACGTACGGCTCTCATCAGTATCCGGAGAAATTCATTCCCCTTTTTGTCACCAATGCCATTGATGCGCAGCTTCTTCCGCTCTATGGGGATGGCCGTCAGTGCCGCGACTGGCTGGCTGTCGAGGACCACTGCGCAGGGATCGAGCACGCATTCCTGCACGGAGAGCCCGGGACGGCCTACAATATCGGCGGAGGGAATGAGCGCGAGAATCTCACGGTAGCCGAGATGATTCTCGACGCTCTGGGACAACCGAAGAGTTTATTGCGGTATGTCAGTGATCGCCCCGGCCATGACCGTCGATATGCGGTCGATTGCAGCCGCTTGCGGAGACTTGGCTGGAAGCCGGTCGTGGCGTTTGCTGATGGGCTTCGCGAAACGGTTCGGTGGTACCAAGAGCATGAATCCTGGTGGCGGCCGATCAAGTCGGGCGAGTTCAAGCGCTATTACGAAGAGCAGTATCGTCGTCGATTAGAAGAAGGGACGGCATGCGGATCCTGATGACCGGTGCCAACGGACAATTGGGGTGTGAATTACGACGGGTATTCGCCTCCGAGACGCTCATCCTGAAGGATCTTCCTGAGTTCGACCTGACAGGATCACAGGTAGAAGAGGATGTCGCGGGAGCAAGGCCGGATCTCATTATTCACGCCGGAGCCTATACCGATGTCGATGGTGCCGAGCGCGAGCCCGATCGGGCGATGGGGATCAATGCGTTCGGAACCGCACAGGTGGCGCGAGCGGCAGTGCGAGTCGGTGCCCGGTTGCTGTACATCTCGACAGATTATGTGTTTCCCGGCACTCAGCGACACCCCTACAGCGAAGACGATGTGCCGGCTCCCGTTAATGCGTATGGGCTGTCGAAATGGCGAGGTGAACAGGCGGTGGCGGAGTCGGGGGCGGATGCCCTGATCGTTCGTACGGCCTGGTTATACGGTTCGATGGGGAAAAACTTCGTCAAGTCGATCATGCGTGCCGCCTTGGCGCAACCTTCCCTCCGGGTGGTCGACGATCAACGAGGATCCCCCACCTCTGTCGAAGATCTCGCTGCAGTCATTAAGGCCACGGCGGCAGGATCGGTGCAAGGCATTCTGCATGTGACCAATCGGGGAGATTGTACCTGGTATGAATTTGCCCGGGCAATTGTGGAGGAAATGAACCTCGAGATTTCGGTCCTTCCCATCTCAACGGCGGAAGCAGGGCGACTGGCTCCGCGCCCACCCTATTCGGTGCTTGGACAGCAGCGGTTAGCGCGGCTGAATCTTGTTCCTCGTGACTGGCGTGAGGCCCTGAACCAGTTCGTCAAGGCTGAGCGGGCATTGGTGACAGTTCATCCGTAGCGTCGTTGGCTCTCCTTTCTTTCTCCGTCCAATTCGTTTTTTCTTTGTAACGAGCAGGCGAATCGGTAAGATGGGACGCAAGGCGTCTGCCATCCGTAGCTTTTGCTAGGTAAGGGGAGGTTCATGTCTGCGAACGAGAGCCCCATAAAAGAGAAGGCCTTCGAGCGAAGCCGGCTAAGTGATGTGCGCCTGTTTGCGACGGATGTCGACGGGGTGCTGACTGATGCGGGTATGTACTATTCTGAATCGGGCGATGAATGGAAGAAGTTCAACACACGCGACGGGATGGGGATCAAGCTGCTGCAAAAGGCCGGCTATGTGACGGCCATTGTCACGCAGGAACGAACGAAGATTGTGGCACGGCGCGCTGAAAAGCTCGCGATTCCAGAGTTGCACCAGGGGGTGATGGATAAGCTCACGGTGATTCGCGAGATGGCCGGTCGTCATGGTTTGTCCTTGAGCCAGGTAGCCTATATTGGGGACGATGTGAATGATCTTGAGGCGCTGCGTGCGGTCGGGTTCTCGGCTGCTCCGGCTGACGGGATGCCCATCGTGTGCGACGCCGTGCATTATGTGTGTCGGAAGAAAGGTGGGGAAGGAGCCGTGCGTGAAATTGCGGAGATGCTGCTCAGTGCTCGTGTGGATATAGCGTGAATACGGTGTGTTGAGAATAAGGGGATCGCTTATGAAGGCGCGAAAGCACAATCTGTATCCGGTGATCATGGCTGGTGGAAGCGGGACCAGATTCTGGCCGTTGAGCCGGCAATTGTTTCCCAAGCAATTGCTGAAAATCGGTGGAGAGCAGACGCTGATTCAGCAGACGATGCAGCGGGTGCTGGGGTGTGCTCCGTCGTCTCAGGTGCTCATTTCGACGAACGCGGCCCAGGCGGAGTTGATTCGTGGACAGCTGGGTGACTGGAAGCATGATCTGAAAGACGGATTCGTTCTGGAACCTGAAGGGCGGAACACCGCGCCGGCGATTGCGTTGGCGGCGCTCGAAGTCGTGCGGCGCGATCCGAACGGACTGATGCTGGTGGTGCCGGCCGATCATGTGGTGTCCGGGCAAAGGGAATTTTCAGCCGCGGTGGCTCTGGCTTCGCAACTCGCGGATGAGGGTTATCTCGTCACGTTCGGGATCAAGCCGATCAGGCCGGAAACCGGCTATGGCTATATCAAGCCGAATGGGCGAAAGCTTTTGGGGACGCGGGGAACGCTCAAAGGGTATCGCGTGGATAAATTCGTGGAGAAGCCGAATGCGGCCAAGGCCGCGCAGTATCTCAAGGCAGGGCAGTACTATTGGAACAGCGGGATGTTTGTGTGGCGCGCCGCGACGATCCTCGAGGAAATTCGGACGCATCAGCCTGCGCTCGGGAAAGTCGTGGATCGCATCGCTCAATTGCAGACCTCAGGCGCTCCCAAGCAGACGATCGACGAAGTCTACCGATGGGCGACGTCGGTTTCCATCGATAACGGTGTCATGGAACTCTCGTCCAAGGCGGCAGTCGTTCCAGTGAAATTCCGGTGGTCTGATGTCGGGAGTTGGGGAAGTTTGGATGAAGTGGCCGAGAAGGACAAGGCTGGCAATGTGCTGGTCGGGCGGGTGATCGACCTCGAAAGTTCACGGTCGATCGTGTATGCCGATCGGCGGGTTGTGGCCACAATCGGCCTCGAGGACATGGTGGTGGTGGATACGCCCGATGCCACGCTGGTCTGTCCGAAGTCTCGCGCGCAGGATGTCAAAAAGGTGGTGGAGATTCTCAAGCAGCAGAAGGCGCCGGAACATCTCGAGCATCTGACGGTTCATCGCCCCTGGGGGTCCTACACGATTCTCGAAGAGGGCGCCGGTTTCAAGGTGAAACGCGTGACGGTGAATCCCGGCGGGCGTCTCTCGCTTCAGCTGCACCACAAGCGGAGTGAGCATTGGGTTGTCATTGCAGGAACCGCACGGGTCACGAGAGGTGAAGAGGTGTTTGACCTCCAGGTCGGACAGAGCACCGCGATTCCCGTCGAGACCAAACATCGGTTGGAGAATCCCGGAAAAGAGACGGTCCATATTATTGAAGTCCAGAATGGTCCGTATCTTGGAGAAGACGACATCGTGCGATTCAAGGATGATTACGGACGAACCGCTAACGCATAGGAGATAGGGGAGCGGCTATGGGATTGTTTCGCGAATACGACTTGCGCGGCATTGTTGGGAAAGAACTGACTGTGGACATTGCCGAGCGCGTGGGGCGTGCGTATTGTACGCATGTGCGAGGGCGCGGTGCGAAGACGGTTACCGTGGGGCGTGATGGCCGGCTCAGCTCGCCTGATCTGTATCGCGCATTGGTCAAGGGGTTGCTGGCCGGCGGCCTCAATGTGATCGATATCGGGATCTGTCCATCCCCGCTGGTGTATTTCTCGTTGCATACCTTGCCGGTCGACGGCGGGATTATGATTACCGGGAGCCATAACGCCGCCGAGTACAACGGGTTCAAGATTTGTGTCGGGAAAGAAGCCATTCATGGAGAAGAGATTCAGGAGCTGCGCCGGGTTATGGAGGAGGGGCAGTTTGTCTCCGGTCAGGGAACGCTGACCGAGCATCCCATCATTCCCGACTATCTGGCCTATATCAAGAAGAGCTTCGCCGGAGTGGACGCAAAACGATTGCACGTGGTCATTGATTGTGGCAGCGGAGTTGCGGCGCTTGTTGCGAAGGATGCCTTGGAATTGTTGGGTTGCAAGGTGACGGGACTGTATTGCGAATTAGACGGCCGATTCCCGCATCATCACCCTGATCCCACGGTGTTGGAGAATCTTGCGGACCTTATGCAAGCGGTCAAGGAACACAAGGCGGATGTGGGTATCGGCTACGATGGCGATGCGGATCGGATCGGAGCCGTGGATGAGCACGGGCAGGTGTTGTGGGGCGATCGATTGCTGGTGATCTATTCCCGCGATATCCTGGCGGTCAAGCCGGGCAGCACCATCATCTCCGAAGTGAAAGCGTCACAGAGCCTCTACGATGATATTGCCAAGCATGGCGGCCGTCCGGTGATGTGGAAGACGGGCCATTCTCTGATCAAGGCGAAGATGAAAGAAGAGAAGGCCGTTTTGGCCGGTGAGATGTCCGGGCACATGTTCTTTGCCGATCGCTATTTCGGTTATGACGATGCGGTCTACGCCTCTTGCCGTCTCGTGGAGATTCTCGCCAAGGGCGTGAAGCCGCTCTCTGCGTTAGTCGCCGATCTTCCGGATACGACGGTGACGCCGGAAATTCGTGTTGATCTTCCCGATGCGATTAAATTCGATGTGGTCAAGCGGGTTCGTGATCGGTTCGAAACGTATGTCAAGACCAAGCGGGGGCTCGGACCGGAGCAACGTCGTGTTCGTGAGCTGGTGACGATCGATGGAGTGCGCGCGGTCTTCGAAGATGGCTGGGGGTTGATTCGGGCGTCGAATACACAGCCGGCATTGGTCCTCAGATTCGAAGCGACTACGCCTGCGAAGCTTGATGCGATTCGTGCGATTGTGGAAGGCGAGTTGGCCGATGTGCGCCGGGAATTCGAAGGATAGTGCCACGGGTACTTGACTCGCCTCGATGGATGCTCCTTCCCAATACAACGTGCGTTCTAGTCTGGTTACTCTGCTTGCTTTCAGCCGGAGTTCCCGGCCTGGTCTATGCCGATGAGAGCGCTCTTTCTCCCGCTCGCCCATTCCGGGTGGGCGAGCGACTGACCTACGACATTACCTTTCTTAACATCAGCGCAGGAACGGCCGTGATGGAGGTCAGTCCGGGCGATGGCGCCGGTCAGCGCCCGTCAGGAACTTTCGTCACGACGGCTGTGTCGAGCCCGAAGGTCACCAGATTTTTCCCCGTCGACAATCGTGTCGAATCCCTGACGGATCTGGCGACGCTGTTGCCGGAACACATGACTTTCCGGAGGAGGGAGGGGAAAAAGAAGGAAGATATCGAGTACGTTTTTCATCGGAAAGACAACACCGTCTCAGCCACTCGCGGCGGGGTCACTGAGCTCATACCGATTCCCGCTGACACACAGGATTTGATTTCCTGTTTATACTATGTGCGGAGCCTGTTGCCGTTGAAGCAAGGCGCATCCCAGGCCTTGACGGTCTACCACGATAAGAAGATCCGCCAGGTTGAAGTACGGGTTGAGAAGATTGAGATGCTGGATGGGCCTTGGGGAAATCTTGAAACAGCACAAGTCCTTGTGATCATGCCGTTTCAAGGGATCTTTCTGAATCAGGGGAATATCCGCGTGTGGTTTACGACCGACGAGCGACGGATTCCGTTGCGCATGAAAGCCAAAGTGGTGATCGGATCGATTGTGGCCGACTTGGTGAACGGAATTCCAGAGGTCACTCACTCGAAGTAAGAGAGCGAACTTTCGTTGCCGCGATCAGGTAAACCCGCTATACTGCCTGCACTATGGGCCAATTTCCCCTTACATTAAGCCGCTTTATCATTCGCAGCCAGGCCGAGCACCCGGGAGCGACCGGTGAATTTTCCAGCCTGCTGAGTCAGATCGGACTCGTCGGGAAAGTCATCGCTCATGATCTGCGCCGCGCCGGCCTGATCAATATCCTCGGTACGACCGGTGAAACCAATGTGCAAGGTGAAACCGTCAAGAAGTTGGACGAGATTGCCAACGAGACGTTTCTCCGTGCGTTTCAGGGCGATGGCCTGGTCTGTGCGTTAGGTTCTGAGGAAATGAAGCAGATGGTTTCTCTGCCTGAGAATTGGCCTCAGGGGAAGTATATGCTGCTCTTCGACCCCCTCGATGGTTCGTCCAATACAGACTGCAATATGCCCTTGGGCGCGATTTTCTCTGTATTGAAGTATACGCGGACCGATCGCCCGCCGACAGAACATGATCTGCTGAAAAAAGGGATTGAGCAGGTCGCCGCCGGGTATCTGTTATTCGGGTCCAGCACGATGCTGGTGTATACCGCCGGGCATGGTGTGCATGGGTTTACACTCGATCCCAGTATCGGGGAATACTTGCTCTCGCATGAGCGCATCCGGATTCCCGCGCGAGGGAAAGTCTATGCGACGAATGAGGGCAACCATCATAAGTGGACTTCCGGCATGCAGAAGTACATCGAGTTTCTTAAGACCCCGGACAAAGCTACCGGCCGGCCGTACAGCGGTCGATATTCGGGGTGCCTGGTTGCAGACGTACATCGCATCCTGCTTGGCGGAGGTGTATACCTCTATCCGGGCGAGGTGGATAAGCCGGAAGGAAAGCTGCGGCTCCTCTATGAAGCCAATCCGTTGGGTATGGTGGTGGAACAGGCCGGGGGGCGAGCCTCTACCGGTACGATGCGAATTCTTGATATCGAGCCGAAAAAGCTTCACCAGCGGGTCCCTTTGATTATCGGCAGTCAGGGCGATGTCGAGACGGTCGAAGCCTTTATTCAGGGCCGGGCGTAACGCGCATTCTTCACGTCATTTTCTCCGGGAGGATTGTCATGGCAGATCGGGTACGGGAAATTCTCAGTTGGTATGAAAGTGATAATGCAGGTACGAAGGCGAATCTGGCGCGCATCCTGCGCCATGGCCAGCTGGCCGGTACCGGCAAGCTGGTGATCCTGCCGGTCGATCAGGGATTCGAGCATGGGCCGGCCCGTAGTTTTGCCCCCAACCCGGCTGGTTATAATCCCCACTATCACTTTCAGCTCGGCATCGACGCGGGGTGTAATGCCTATGCCGCGCCGTTGGGATTTCTGGAAGCGGGCGCCAGCCACTTTGCCGGCGAGATTCCATTGATTCTCAAGTTGAACAACCACGATGTGTTGCATGATGAGAAAGATCCGCTGCCGTCTGTCACGAGCAGCGTCAGGGATGCCTTGCGGTTAGGCTGTGCGGCCGTGGGATTTACGATTTATCCCGGATCGGCTCACTGCAATACCATGTATGAGCAATTGCGAGCCATCACGGAAGAAGCCAAGGCCTCCGGTCTGGCGGTCGTCGTCTGGTCCTATCCGCGCGGATCTTCGCTCAGCAAAGAGGGTGAAACGGCGATGGATGTCGGCGCCTATGCGGCCCAGATTGCCGCGCAACTTGGTGCTCACATCATCAAGGTCAAGTTGCCGACCGCCCACCTTGAACAGGCGGCTGCCAAGAAGGTCTATGAATCGACACAGATCCCGATCAAAACCCTGGCAGAGCGTGTGAAACATGTGGTGCAGAGTTCGTTCGACGGTCGCCGCATCGTGATTTTCTCCGGTGGCGCTAAGAGTGAGGACAAGAATGTGTTCGATGAAGCCCGGGCCATTCGGGACGGCGGCGGGTTCGGCAGCATCATCGGGCGGAACTCTTTCCAGCGTCCGAAGGCAGAAGCGGTGAAATTTCTCCACACGATCATGGGGATCTATTCCGGAGACATTCAATAACTGCGCTGTCGACGATTCATCGGACGAAGGTAAAAGCACTATGGAAACACACAATCAGAGGCCTGGCTCAAGCCGCAGCTGGATGGTGGCCGCTGTGCTGCTCACGGCGGGGATGATCATCGGATTTGTGGTGGCATCTGATCTGGGATGGCTCTCGAACGGCCATGCTGTTCCGGATAGCGGGGTTGCCCCGCTGGTCAGGCCGGTCGCCACCGCTCCGCAGCCTGTGTTACCAGGAATGGGGAACCAGACGTTTGTTGAAATCGCCAAAACGGTCAAGCCGGCGGTGGTCAACATTTATGCGACCAAAAGCGGAAAGGGCGAAGGAGGGCCTCATGCGACGCCGTTTGAGGATCCGTTTTTTCGCAAGTTTTTCGGCGAAGAATTTTTCCGCCGGTTCGAACAGCAACAGCCGAAAGAAAAGAAAGAGCGTGGTTTAGGGTCAGGGGTTATCGTCGAATCAAATGGTTTGATCATCACGAATAACCATGTGGTCGGCAAGGCCGATGAAATTCGAGTGACGCTTTCAGATAAGCGTGAGTTCAAAGCCAAGCTGATCGGGACCGATCCCAAGACCGACATTGCGGTCGTGAAGATCGACGCGACCAATTTGCCGACAGTCGCCTGGGCCGATTCCGACCAATTGGAAGTCGGCGAGTTTGTGCTGGCGGTCGGCAACCCGTTTGGACTCACTCAGACAGTCACCCTGGGGATCGTCAGCGCATTAGGGCGTGCGGCAGGGATTGCGGAGTATGAAGACTTTATTCAAACCGATGCAGCGATCAATCCCGGTAATTCCGGCGGGGCACTCGTGAATGTGCGCGGTGAATTGGCGGGGATCAATACCGCGATTTTCAGCCAAAGCGGCGGCAACATGGGGATCGGATTTTCGGTGCCCAGCAACATGGCTCGTTCCATCATGGATCAGTTGGTGAAGACCGGGAAGGTCGTCCGTGGATGGTTGGGGGTGTCGATTCAGGAGTTGACGCCTGAATTGGCGAAACAATTCGGCGTCACCGATACCAAAGGCGTGCTGGTCAGCGATGTGATGGACGATAGCCCCGCAAAGAAAGCCGGGGTGGAGCGCGCCGATGTGATCGTGGAGTATGACGGGAAGCCGATGGATTCGCCCACGCATCTGCGGAACGCGGTAGCGCAGACGCCGGTGGGGAAGAAAGTGTCCGTCAAGTTGATCCGTGAAAAGAAACCGAAAACGATCGACCTGGCCATCGTCGAGCAGCCGAAATCCATGACGCAATCGGGAGAGGAGGAGTTGGCTGAAGCGGCGGCGCCGACCGGGATTCTGTCAGATCTGGACGTGCGGGAGCTGACCGACGAAGTGGCCGGCCGGTACGGAATGAAGTCCAGCGAGCGCGGAGTCGTGGTGGTGCGGGTGAAGCCCGGCAGCACGGCCGAGGAAACCGGTGTTCGGGAAGGCGATCTGATTATCGAGATCAATCGGCAGCCGGTGACATCTCTGAAGACGTACGAGCGCATTGCGGCCAAGTTGCCCAAAGACGAGGCCGTGCTCATGCTGTTGAAGCGGCAGGGACGGACGATTTATCTGACGCTTCGTCCATGAAGCGCGAGAGGCGGATTCTGTCTCGCCGATGTCATTGAGAAAATGGTTGAGGGGACAGGGGCGGACGATGCATCGCATATTCCCGCCCATGACATGGTGAGAGGGCGCCCGGAGGGGCGCCATGATGGAGAGGGGGTTCCGGTATGGTATCGCGAGCCATATTCATCCTTCTCAGTGCGTTGGCGGGCATGGTCTTGTTCTTGCGGGCCGAGAATGCCAGCGGCGCGTTCTGGTTGTACGGGTTCGGGATCGGGGCGGTCACCGGCGGGCTGATTGTTGTCGGTGAATACGCGTTACGAACGTTGTCATTCGGTATCATTGTCGGTGCGACGGCAGGTCTGGCAGTCGGGCTGTTGATGACCGGGCTGGTCGAGTGGGTCGGTGGTGAAATCTTCGATGTGCAGACGTTCCTCTTTCACATCGGCGGACTGGTTTTTCTCCTCGGGTTTCCCTATCTGGGTTTGGTGATGGGGGCGCGATTCGGACAGGAACAATTTCCAGCGTCTCCGTCCCGGTCGACCGATCTCTCCGGTAATTCGAATAGCCTCAAAGTGCTCGATACGAGCGTCATCATCGACGGTCGCGTCGCGGACCTGTGTGAGACGGGTTTTCTGGAAGGCACGTTTTTCGTCCCGCAGTTCATCCTGCACGAATTGCAGCATATCGCGGACTCGTCGGACTCTCTGAAGCGCGCCCGCGGCCGCCGTGGACTTGATATTCTCAATAAGATTCAGAAAATGGCGGACATCGATGTGCAGGTTGTGGAGGAGGATTTCCCGAATGTGAAGGAAGTTGATGCGAAGCTGGTCGTTTTTGCCAAGAAGAAGGGCGCGCGCATCATGACGAATGATTTGAACTTGAATAAAGTCGCTGAGCTGCAAGGCGTCCGCGTCCTCAATATCAACGAGCTCTGTAACGCACTACGGCCTGTCGTGCTGCCGGGTGAAACCATC
>CXWL01118312.1_pt1 | contig 11017 bp, 13 predicted proteins | sample 590931 | NCBI WGS metagenome assembly CXWL01 (sample SAMEA3498368, study PRJEB10139) | groundwater metagenome | biome: water well; material: biofilm material | place: Germany | collected 2015-04-27 | reverse complement strand
AGGAACTCGCCGGGCTGCAGGTCGAGTGAGGCTGAAAGCCAGCCACTTGGCCACGGTTATTTGGTGGCATAGTGGATTGGTTAGTGGTTCCGTCATGGGGTGATTAAGTATTTCTTCACACTGAAGCTGGCCGATGAAGCCGTTGGCTCCGGCGACCAGCATACGAAATTTGCCTTGCTCAATCACGCGCTTTGCCATTCTCGCCTCAGCGTCCTTCAGACAATCTGCCGTACAACATCACCATCTCGCGGGTGATTTTTTCGCTGGGGAATAGTTCCAGTGCGCGCACGCGAGCCGCATTACCCATCTGTTGTCGCAATTCGCTTTCCGTAAGCAGTTTTAACAAAGCCTGCGTCAGCGCGCTTACATCGCCCACCGGAAACAACAAGCCGGTTTTGCCGTCTTCCACGGCATCGGTAATGCCATATATTCGCGATGCCACAGCGGGTAAGCCACACGCTGCCGCCTCGATGATGGTCACGTTAAATCCTTCGCGGTAACTTGGCAGGCAATATATATCTGCAGCGGCCATATAGCGTTCCGGAGTGGCTGTGAAGCTCACATAGCGCAGGCGATCATTCCACGCATGGCAAATTTCCTGAATGCGGTCGAACGGTACATCCTCTTCCGCGCCTATCAGCAACAGCACCGCCTCCGAATATCGTTGGGCTATCATATTGAAGGCGGCGGCCAAATCCAGCATCCCTTTGTCGCGGTTGAGCCTACCGACAAAAAGAATGACCTTAGCGTCCTGCCCGATCCCCAAATCATAGCGCACTGTTCGTTTTGCCTCCATATCGGGCCAAAAGCGCATCGGGTCCACGCCACAGATCGAACCCGCCCCGATCACCATCGCTTTGCCCTGCGGCAGCACACCTTCATTAACCAGAAAATTCTGTTGCGATGTTCCAACTGCCAAAATATCCGTTGCCAACAATCCGACCAGTTTATCGAATAGTTTGAGCGTTGTACGCCGCCAACCGCTTCGTATCGCCCATACCTCACCGTGGAAAGTATGAATACGTATCGGCACACCAGCCAACCAAGCCGCCAACATTCCAAGTAATCCCGTCTTGGGCATGTGTGAATGCACGATATCGAATCGTTCGCGGCGGAACAGCTTGTAAAATTGAAACAGGGTCAGCAAGTCCCGCCACGGCGAGGGTTTGCGCTCGATGGGTAGCAGAATAAGACGCGCGTTAAGGCCATCAAGCAAGTGCTGATCTGCAGAATTGCAGACAACCGTTACCTCGTGCTTTTCAGCAGCCGCTTGGATATGGGCACGCAAAAAAGCATGAACAACTGCCGGTATGGTGGCAACGTAGCAGAGTTTCTTCATGGTGCTGATGTGCCTGTTGAAAGATCGCCCAGAATTTTCTGCCACTCAATTGAAACAGCATTATTTACGGCGCCCCGACCTGGTTGAAAATCCCCTCGTACACTCCTTTGCAATAAATCGCTAACCATCTTCGCGATAAAAGCCACTGCCGCCAGGAATGCGAGGTGCCACAGATTCAAGCTGGCAAAATATCGCAATTGGGCGGCAAAGACAGTGCGGCGCGTTCTCGCCAGTTTTTGCCAATTTACGTTGCTCCTGATCCGATAAGCAAACTGAATATCATCCAGCGTACTAAATCGGCTTTCGCGATAACTGCGTAACAGTAGCTCCTGATCCTCGCAAAAATAAGGGCCGGGCACCGTGTAGCGATGCTTGTGAAACCATTCGATCCTGCCAAACCATGTGGGATGCGGAAAGTTGAATCCCCTCCATGGCCGGGCACATATTTCGTCGTGTGAAAGCGCATGGGGGAACAATCCCGTCGCCGCGTTGTTTTCGTCAATCGTAATGGCACGAACGGCAACCACATCCAGATGAGGATTCTTTTGCATCGCTTCTATTTGGAGCGCAAAGCGTTCGGGATATGAAACGTCATCCGCATCCATACGCGCAAGATATTGCCCGCGAGCCAGATCAACCGCCTCATTTAGGCGGATCGCCAGCCCTTTATTAAGGCCGTCCCGCAAAATACGAATTCGGCTATCAGTGATATCCGCCATATTTTGAAAGGCGTTATCTGTTGAGCCATCGTCAATAATCAGCAATTCCCAATCCGTGAAGGTTTGCCTCACAATCGAAAGAACGGCCAGCCGCAAATACTTGCCAGCGTTATACACCGGCATGGCCACAGTTATTAAGGGCAATGTATCTTTCTGCTTATGGTGCTGCATTGGCTTAACCATTATTTCGATCTAATCGCTTATTAGGTATATGCGCGGGCAAGCATACCTGCGCTCAAAATCACAAGCTCACCCAGCCTTGCGGGAACAGGTCTTTAACATTATTTTCGTTGGCGAACCATCTCGTTGGTGCAACGATAATTTTGTCGGGGTGCGGATTCAACCACGCCCCCCACCAACTGAACGAACTGTTGGCGATAATATGATGCCGACACAAGCTCATCAGATGCATATCGTTGTAACTTTCTGCGCCTTGATTGTGATCGATATGCTGACAAGGCATGCACATTTTCAGATTGTCTTTCACCCAAGCCATATCGTCTGAAAAAATAAAGAAATAGGGCTGTTCAACCCGGTTAACTACATACTGAATAGCGGCTCGATAGTAATCGAGGGAACACAAGCTATGTGTAGCGTTTGTTTTAGGATTATTGGCATAATCACCGCGCCGTACATGCAAGCTCACCGCATTCACCTGGCCAATTTGTTCGGCAAGTTCGGCATTCCGCTTTGCCAGCGGGACATTGAAAGTGAAATCGGCGCGTATTACAGAGGCGTGCGTTTGAAAATATTTCTCGGATTGCCAATAGCCGAACAAGTAACAATCGCGCGGAACTTTTTTTATTCCCGGCCAGTAGTGGAAGTGCGGCTCAACGATAAAACCTTTGCGGCGAAACGCCGCCATGCCGGGTCGCGCCAGAATTCGCCTGATGCCGGGTGAAAACTGCCACCCCAAAATGCTGCGCACATCTTCTTCGGTGGCAATTTCGCCCGAGCAACCAAAAACTCGCTGAAGCTCGAATCCTTGGTGCAGCGCGTAACCGGCAAACCCCGAAACATCCAGTCGCAACAACTGCCCTCGCTCCAATGACATGGCTCGGCCTGCCGCGTACTGGAACATCTGGTTGCCGAGGCCGCCGATAATGTTACTTATCACCATGTTGCTGGTTGACCATTCGGGCCGAGAACAAAAACGCCCCGGTTTTTGTGGTTGATTGGTGGTGCATTCGAGCTATGAACACAGCATTCCTCGCAATCCATAGCCCGCAAACCCCAAAACGTCCAGCCACATTGACTGCCCACGCTCCCATGACGGATTCGATTGATATGCTGATTTCATTAGGGTCAAGAGCTAACCAACATCAACGTATTTGGCTAAGACAACCTGTACGGATTTAATGTCTTGGGATGATAAATGACCAATAGTTTTCAAAACCAGGTTTTGATCCAGTGTGAACAATTTCAAACGAAAGTGGCAAGCCACTTTTAGCCCGGCTTCTTGCCAATTATTTAATGAAACATCACTGGGCCACACACTATCAGTGGCCGTGGTAATCATGGCCAAAACAAGCTGATCATGTTGCTCATTAAATAGCGCATTAGAAATCACCAATGCCGGGCGGCGCTTGGTTGCGTCTCGATCCGTAAATGGAAAAGGGACAGCGACTATATCAAATGCTTTAAAGATCACGCCAAGCCTCATCGTCCTGAGGCGAGTTCCATTCTGACAGAGTTTCTTGCAATGCTGACAGCTCGATATTGATGGCCGGTTCAATACGCTTAATAATGATCCGGTTATTGCTATCCAGATCAAACGCCAGCATGTCGCCTTCTCGAATATGAGCGGCTTCTCTGATGCGCTTGGGAATTGTTGCCTGACCTTTGGCCGTGACGCGTGCAAGCTCCATGATATTCTCCATTAATGACTACAAGTGGTAATTTACTGCTTTTGCCACCCCAAGGCAAATATTGCTCAAATATCCAGCTGCTTGTTGACCGGGCCAGTAAAAATACCAAGCGGCACAGTTGGTTCGCGCGTCTTGGAAACAGACGTGACCCGTTTCGGATTCATCTCAAACCATGCCTTGGCCAGTTAGCTGTGATGCACCCGCAAATTGCCCAGTATCAAAGAATTCATATTGTGGGCACACCCGGCCAAGAGCTGACTTGCAGCTCTTCCAAGCGTGCGGCCTGAAGATATATAACGTTGTGATACGCTTGTTGCCAAACCTCTTTCTCGATCCTGAACCCATTGCATTCAATCAATTCCCCCAGCGTCTCTCTCGTGGGATGAAACATATGGTGATCGTGCCTAACAAGCTCTACTGCATGGCGCAGTGCCGGTGATTTTGAAGCCATACGTTTTACTACCCCTTTTAGGCCAGCCAAACCCTTTTTGTATGATCCCTCCAAACTTATACCGACAACCAATCTCCCCTCTCTCCGAAGCACTCTGAATGCCTCCATCAGCGCCAGCTTTGGATTGGCGAAATGATCAAGGCATGAGCGCATATGCACAAAATCGAAGCTAGCATCGGCAAAAGGTAAAAATTCTGCAAAACCGCGAATTCTCGGTACATCTTGGCAAATTGAGTAATGCGCATTGATATGCTCATATTCCCTCAACCTGCTCCAATTCATATCGATGGGGTCAATCGATATATAGCGATCAGGATCCAGCCCTGCTTGTTTAACAACAAATCCATATGCCCCACCAACGTCCAAAACGTCACCGCACATTTTTATTTCGGCATACACATCAGCAGTTTCATCATCCAAATCCGATAATTTATTGGGTTGATTAACCATTTCCAACCAGCGCTTTTCGAACGACTCATACTCGGACTGCCCCACGCTCCAATCTTTCGAGAATTCAAGCCCAACTCTGAAATCGTTCCCGCTATACCTAAACCCACATGGTGCATACAGGAGGTTATCGTTTAACGACAAAGGTGCTTTGCTGACCGGGCACACCAATCTTTTGTGAAGAAACTCTTTCATTTCCTAAATATCCTCTTCATTTACGTTCAATTCGCTAACTAAAGATGTGATTTAAAAACCAAAAAGATTCAACCTGGCTTTTAGAACTATGCTCTTCAAATAGAACGAATAACCCAAAATAAATTTGACCGGCAGAAAAATCAGGAACAAGCAATTTTCAACAACTTTACCTTGTCGAAAATATCCCCAAGTAAAACCAATATCCAACGGCATCAATAAATATGACCACCGACGCAAGGCGGCACCCAAACCATCCCCTGATCTGTTTCCCTCGCTTGTGGCGTGCACACGCTTATAGAGAACCGTATTAGGCACCGAAATTATTTCAGTCCTCAACAAAAGGTCGAACACAATATGAAAGTCTACAGAATATACTGCCAAGCCAATGTCTCTAAGAACACTTCTTCTGAACAGTGAATAGATCGGGTTAGCCTTACCATAGCGCTCAAACTCGATGAAATATTTAATTCTGCGCCTTAGTGAGGCCCCCCTAAACTTAAAAGTTCTTCCATTTGCAGGGTGCCGTAGCAGTTGTGAAACCTCATCTATATGCATCAGTCTCCCGAATGCCGCTCCAACTCCAGAATTTTCCAGTGCGCTCATTAAACTTTCTACCCAATCTCTATCCCATTTGTCATCGCAAGCAGCCCACATAAAATATTCGCCACACGCCTCATTCAGAACAAACTGAAAGTTTGGCAGAGCACCGAGATTTTCCCGTTGCCGTATATAGCGAATACGAGAGTCTTGTTCCGCATAATTGCGGCATATCGACTCTGTCGCATCTGTTGAAGCGTTATCGGAAATGATAAGTTCAAAATCCGTAAAGGTCTGTGCCAACAAAGAGTCCAGCGCCTCGCGAATAAATCTTTCCCCGTTATAAACGGGCATACCGATACTGACCACCGGCTTACTTCGATTCATTATTTTTCCTATCTGCCAGCCCATTGTCGATTGAGCATATTCGATAGCATTTCTCATGTGTATATGGGCAATAACGATCAAAAATCGCTTTTATCTCATCAATATATTCAGGGAATAATGTGCCGAGCCTGTTTAGTGCAGCATCTTTCGCCAATTCAAATTCTTTCGAGCGATTTTTATAAAACCAGGCGAAAAAAACACTTAGTGCACCGGGCCAAAGCCTGGGATATCTTTTGCCGAACAATGCACCGCTTAGCATCTTGCCGCGCCCAAGACCCAATATCACCGCACCCAACGCACCGTCATTGCCTATGTCTTGTATCTTGAGGGCAGTCCTTAGAAATTCTGTTCTGAATAAGGAGTAAACGATGTTGCATTTGTGTGAGTCATGGTGAAGCGCCAGGAAATGCAACACCCGCTGTTTCCTATCCATCGAATTAATGAATCCAAAAATTTCTCCGTCGAATTTCTTTCCAATATTCAGTTTGATGCTTCTAACTGAAAAAGTTGGAAAGACAAAAGCTATATTTTTATCGCCCAACAGGGCCGTGGCATCCATCAAGTAATTATTTGCCCATACGTCATCGTAAGCCGCCCACATAAAAAGACTAGTATGGGCATGATCTAATACAAACTGAAAATTCGCAGCCGCGCCAAGATTTTCCTTTTGCCGGAAATAAATAATTCGGGCATCGCGCTGCGCATATTCCCGGCAAATTGATTCTGTCTTGTCGTTTGAAGCATTGTCCGAAATAATTAATTCGAAATTAAAAAAAATCTGATCCAGCAAAGAATTCAAAGCGTCGCATATGTATTCCTCGCCGTTGTATACAGGCATGCCGATACTTACCAACGGCAAGCTCTCTTGTTGCCCATGCTCCTTATGCCGCATGACCACTGTTACACCAGTCTTTTATCCATTTAAAAACCCGCACACGCAGAAGCGGGGCGGCCATTGTCGATGCACCAAGCGCAGCGGTGCCTGTTGCAACCAGCCAAGCAGTTTCGGGAATTTTGCTCAACGCCAGCGGATGCACCATCCAAGACAACGCAACTATGCCTGCTGCACCTATGAATGGGAATAAAATATCATGCAAATACCAACGCCACTTTTCTTTTGTTAGTAGCCGCCGATGCATAAAATGAGCGGCAATCAATACATAGCTCGCGTTCAGCACCGCCCAAACTGAAGCGGCGCCTACAGCGCCATAGCGCGGCGTTATAAAGAAAATAGCTGGTACAAGCAACATAACTGCAACCACATTCATCCACACAGCAAAGCTCGTCCAACCATAAGCGATTTGAAGCATATAAGGTGGGTTCATTAGCGCATTAAACATCCAGCCAATTGCCAACAGCGCAACCAAGGGGGCCGCCTCATGTGCAAGCGATGCGTTTCCTGTCCATACCACAAGCAACATCTCCCCAAAAAAAATCAATACCAGCGCCGCAGGCACAACCAAAACGGCAACAAGCTGTGCAGCCTGATGATACATACGGGTTAGAACGGCTGTTTCACCGTGGGCAACCAATTCCGTAAAACGCGGAGAAAAGGATTGTGCGATAGGTGCAACCAATAAATACAGCACCCCAGACACGGACGCTGCCAGAGTGTAGTAGCCAAAAGACTCCAAAGGTAACAAACGCGATAACAGCACCTTGTCCGTTTGCATGAGCAGCAAAGATAAAAAAGTGATTACCATCATGCCCCTCGCAAATTGCCAAACTTCTTTTACCGCATCACGAGAGAAGCTGGGGGGTGTCTCGGGCGAAGGAAGATGCTGATATGCCACCGCGGCCAAAGTCGCAATAGCGAGGATTGAAACGATTCCTTGCCATAAAAAAAATGCTTCTATGGTGGGCGATATCAATACCAGCACGCCCAGCACCCCAACTCCCCGTAACGTGGCTAACAATGCATTCACCACATTAAACAATACGTGCTTTTGCAAGCCTAATATCGCCCCACGGTAGAGGCTTTCAATGAACCGCAGTGCGACAACAAACCCCATGATCGATATTGCTTGAGCCACTTCTTCAACGGGCAATTTTTCAGCCTGCAGCCAGTGTGTTGAAAGCCAAGTGGCGGAAAGCCAAACTACAATCCCGCACACGGAGGCAATCGCAAAACAAATCACTTCCAGACTACGCAATAAATCGCGAATGGTTTGGGCGGTGTGCGCCCCTGCCGTGTAGCGCGCCATTTCCCTGTTCAATGTTGGAGTCATACCCATATCCAGCAAGGTAAGCCATGCCTGCAAGATGGCGAACACTCCGATCAGCCCATAAGCCTCCATGCCCAAGTATTCGATATACAAAGGCACAAAGGCTATCCCCATCAGGGCGGTCCAGCCCTGTCCCAGATAATTGGCGAGGACGTTTTTCTTCAGCGACATTCTTTGGGTATCGCCCGGCTATGTGCAGCGATTCGCTTGCCCGCGCACCCGCAAGGGGTAGGCCGTAGTTGTAAAGCCGATAAATCGGCAACAACCACGCACTGCGGGTTTATAACCAGCCACTTGCCAGCTCGCTGGCTTAGTGGATTGGCTAGTAGCTCCATCAGTCGAATGGCTGGTAGTTCCATCAGGGGTGGGGTGAAGGAAACGGGCATGGTTTGTTTCATCATCAGGTGAGGCAACTTGCCATGCCTGCCAGGCAGAAGGTGGAGATGGGCTTCATTCGTCAGGCTCCAAACAGTAATAGCCGCCTGTTTTGGCTGCGCCTCTATATTCAACCTTGCCCTTTTCTTTGAGTTGCTTGAGCCGGCGCTCAATAGTTCGCTGGGAGAGTTTGAACGCTATCGCCATTTCACCTGCGCGTTGACCGGGGTGGGATTGAATGTGTAAAAGCAAGTCATTTACACCGACATTTACACCGGAAAGAAGGAGTTGCTCAAAGCTTGCGTGCATGTTCGGTTCGTGGTGGGTGTCTGATTAACGTACCCGCTTCAAATAACCATCTGGCGCAACAGTGATCAGCAACTTTTGGTGTATGCTTTTATCGATCTCGAACTCCGAATGGGTCTTGAGGTACTCCCAAACAGCAGTCTTAGGGTTATTACCCTTACCCCACGGCCTATCTGGATAAGCATCGTCGCCCATATCTTCAATTAAGGTGTCGAATACTGCGCAATAGCTGCCCACACTTGTGAGCGGTGCATAGGCCTCCAATTCAGCCAATACATGCTCATGCGTATGATTTGAATCCAGGCAAACGAGAATGCGTTTTTTGCCTTTGGTTTTTTCTTTTACTTGGGCCACGATTTCCGGCGCGATGCTCGACCCCTGAATCATGCTGATGCGTTTATACATCGTGTGCTCTTCAATCGCTTTACGGTTATGCGGGCGGATATCTATATCGATGCCGAGCACATCACCCTCATTGCCCGTGCATGCGGCAACCAACTCGAGTATCGATGCATAAAATATCAACGAGCCGCCATGCGCAATACCTGTCTCGATAATCAAATCAGGTTTCACTTCCCAGATAAGTTCTTGCATGGCAATCATGTCCTGGGGATATTGAATAATCGGTCTGCCCAACCAAGAAAAATTGTAGGAATATTTCGGCTTCACGGATGCCTTCATAAAGTCATGGGCGCTCGATTTCAGACTTTCGTTTTTGCCGATTGCTTCAATTCTTTCCTGGACTTCTTTTTTAAAACTCATAACACCCCCTTAAATTTAACCATCATGTTTTAACCAATAGCCCTTGCCCTGTCGGCAAGCTTAACAACGGGACTTCTGCTCGTTTCGCCCAATCATCAAAAGCATCTCTCTGTTCTTCATGCCCTGGCCACCCATAGTCATCCATTACCACATAAGCGCCCGGAACAAGCTTAGGCCAAAAATATTCCAATGCAGCAATCTCTGGCATGGAACAGTTCATATCAAGTGACAAATAAGCAATTCGATCCTCTTGTACTTCCTGAAGGGTATCAGGAACCACACCCCTCACAATTTTCACCTGTGGACAATCCGAAAAAGTCCTCACAACATCGTCATAACAATCCTCATACATACCAGCTTGCCATGACCCACTGCGCCCTGATTTGTCATGCCAGACCTTCAATCCCTCGGCTTGCTTTTGGCTTAGATATTTTTCAGAGAAGCCAGAATAGGTGTCTAGCAAGTAGAAACTGGGCAGTGACTTGATGCCCAGATAACCTATGATGATTCTGGACAAAAAACCACGATTTACCCCGCACTCAACAAATGCGCCTCCAAGCTTTAACCCATTAACGGCTGCCCAGCATGCGATGTGTGCACGCCATTCAATTCTTGGGTCGACTGCCAACCCCCCCCACTGCTTTTTGATATGCCGCCTGAAATTTCGAATCGGTTACGAATGCACCCCAATGATTTGTTGCAAGAGCATCTTGGTGATACGTAGGATTAAAATTCGTAATCTCGGCCTTGCCTGCTACAAGTGCAGCCAAGCGCTGTAATTTTTTAGGCAATAGATTATAAAATTTGCGCATATAGTTGTTCCTCTTAGTTTGATTTGTCACTGCCCTATCGTCAGATTAAACGTATCCAAACGGCGGCGATCACCCCAAAAAGCCATCGGCTCGTAATCAGGGTAAGGGTAATAACCGAGGTTGAGTTCGATTTGCCAGTTGTTTTCACGCAGCCACTGCTCCACCAGCCTGCGCACCGAGATCGGGTTTCCCGAACAAATGTTGATAGCCCCGATGTCGCGCCGCGCCATTGCCAGCCGAACAATCTGGCGAGCAACTTCTGCAACAGGCAAGTAGTCACGCAATTGTTCGCCGCCAGACATATTGAATACCTTGTCGCCGCGCGACACCGCTTCCCTTAGCTTAGGATAAAGCGAGGTGTTTGGCTGGCCTTCACCATACATGTAGAAGAGTCGTGCACAAGCCAGATTGAAGGGTTTAACCGATTTCAAAAATTCTAACTGTTGCCGCAAAGCATCTTTGGCATAACCATATGGGTTGTTCGGTTTGGACGGCATCTCTTCCGCAAGCGCGCCGGATTGCATTCCATATTCAAAACAGGTTCCGGTTGCCAGCAAGGAAGGCAGGCCTGCCTCAATTATGGTTTTAAGAAAC
>CXWL01130626.1_pt1 | contig 11020 bp, 11 predicted proteins | sample 590931 | NCBI WGS metagenome assembly CXWL01 (sample SAMEA3498368, study PRJEB10139) | groundwater metagenome | biome: water well; material: biofilm material | place: Germany | collected 2015-04-27 | reverse complement strand
CTTGCGCTCGCCCGGCATGGTGCAGGGCAGCGACGACCAGGTGCGCGCCGTATTCGCCACCGTCTGCGCCCAGCTGGAAGCGGCCTTGAACGCGCTCGTCGCGGTGCCGTTCCACCAGCTCGATGCCGGCGCCGCGCTCGAGAAGCTGCGGCAGATCGACCCCAGGGCGCTTCACGCCAGCTGCTGAGTGCAGCATCCGGGCAGGTAGGGCGTCAGGCCGCTTCGACCAGTTCGGGCCGGCGCAGGCGCACGCCCGGCGACCGGATGCGGCACAGCAGTCCCCATGCCGCCGCCCAGCGGATCGCGCGCGCCTGCTCGTCGCTCGACGCCGCCCCGATGGCGCGGCCGATCGCCAAGCCCATGCGGCGCATTCCGTACGATTTACGTTGTTGGCGATCCATCTGCTTCATATTCGCTATGATAACCATAACACAAGGGTTTATGATGATTATTTTACATTTCTTTTTGTAAAGAATAGTGTGCGCACGTACAGTGTTCGCCGAAATGCGACAGGTTTATGATGGCGGGGTGGGGGACGCAGCATGTACCGCAAAATCCTGCTCTGTTACGACGGCACCGAAGAGGGCCGCGAAGCGCTGAAGGAAGGCGCCGAAGTGGCGCTGGCGATGAACGCGCACACCCATTTGCTGGCGATCCTGCGCAGCAGCGGCGCGGACTTGGCGACCAACTCGTCCGGCCCGGGCCACCCCCACGACGAGCAGCAGGCGGCGATGCGGATCCTGCGCGAGGGCGTCGAATGGCTCAAGGCGCGCAACCTCGACGCCCAGGGCCAGCTGGTATTCGGCGACCCGGTCAGCCACATCGCCACCTGCGCGCGCACGCTCGGCTGCGACCTGATCGTGGTCGGCCACCGCCACCGCAGCCGGCTGGCGCGCTGGTGGAGCGAAGACGAAGACGCCACGCTGATGGAGCAGGCGCCGTGCAGCATCCTGGTTGCGCTCGGCACGGCGCCGTCCGGCAAGCCTTAGCGCAGGTAGGCGAACCTGAACACGAACACCGCGGCGATCAGCCAGACGATCGGCTTGACGGTGCGCGCGTGCCCGGTGGTCAGTTTCAGCACCGCGTAGGTGATGAAGCCGAACGCGATGCCTTCGGCGATCGAATAGGTAAACGGGATGACCAGCGCGCAGATCGCCGCCGGCACGCTTTCGGTGGTGTCGGTCCAGTCGATCTCGCCGAGCTCCTTGAGCATCAGGCAGGCGACGTACAGCAGTGCCGGCGCGGTGGCGTAGGCCGGCACCACGCCNNAGCAGGCCGGCGCGGTTGGCCACGCCCATCAGGGTGCCGGTGGCGTCGAACAGCTCGACCAGGAAGAACACCAGCACGACGTTGAGGAAGCCCATCGACAGCGCGCCCGGCACGTTCAGCTGCAGGAAGGTCGGCGCGATCGACGGCGGCAGCGACACCAGGCCGGCGAACTTGTTGCCGCCGAAGAAAAAGCTGAGGATGGTGACGGCGACGATGCCGATCAGGATCGCGCCCTTGACCTTCAGCCGGTCGAGCGTGACGATCAGCAGGAAGCCGAACACCGCCATCAGCGCTTGCGGCTTGTGCAGGTCGCCGGCGGTGACCATGGTGGCCGGGTTGGCCACCACCAGGCCGGCGCTTTTCAGCGCGATCAGCGCCAGGAACAGGCCGATGCCGACCGTGATGGCGGTGCGCAGCGAATGCGGGATGCCGTTGACGATCATCTCGCGCAGTCCCAGCACGCTGACCAGCACGAACAGGCAGCCGGAGATGAACACCGCGCCCAGCGCCGATTGCCACGGCACGCCCATCCCCAGCACCACCGCGTAGGCGAAGTAGGCGTTCAGGCCCATGCCGGGCGCCATGCCGATCGGGTAGTTGGCGTACAGGCCCATGATCAGCGTGCCCAGCGCGGCGGCCAGGCAGGTGGCGACGAACACCGCTTCCTTCGGCATGCCGGCGTCGCCGAGGATGGTCGGATTGACGAAGATGATATAGGCCATGGTCAGGAATGTGGTCAGCCCGGCCAGCACTTCGGTGCGCGCGTCGCTGCCGTTTTCCTGCAGTTTGAAGAAGGATTCAAGGGACACTGTGTTCTCCGGACAGATGCAAAGCCCGACAGTATAGCGCTGGCGCGGCAGCGCGGTACGGCGGCTCGAACGCTGGTATCATGGGCAAACTCTTCGATACTCCGTGGCTGAACGCGTCTCCTTGCGCGACCAATTATGCAAATTCGCGCATATCTATTCCTGATGGCCGCCGGCATCCTCGTCCCGGTGATGGTGTTTTCGGGCCTGGCGCTGAACATGCTGCAGGACGCCGAGAAGGCGGCCGCCCTGCGCGGCCTGAGCGAGACCGCGCGCGGCGTCGCGCTGATGGTCGACCGCGAGCTGTACAGCTCCGAATCGGCGCTGAAAGTGCTGGCGGCCTCGCCGGCGCTGGCGCGCGGCGACATGGCGCAGTTCTACAGAGAGGCGAAGACGGCGGACCGCGGCGCTACCAGCTGGACGTTCGTGCAGGACCGCAATGGCGACCAGCTGGCCAACACCTACCTGCCGTTCGGCAGCGCACTGCCGAAAGGGTTCAACGCGCCGCTGGTGCAAAAGGTGATGGCCTCGCGCGGCACGGTCGTCTCCGACCTGCTCGACGGCCCGGCCAGCAAGCGCCTGATCACCACCGTCAACGTGCCGGTCGCGCTCGACGGCGGCCAGCGCTACGTGCTGTCGCAGGCGCTCAGCGCCGACCATTTCAACCAGCTGATCACGCTGCCGAATGCGCCGCAGGGATGGCTGATCGCCATCATCGACGACAAGGGGCGCTTCATCGCGCGCAGCCGCAAGGCCGCCGAACTGGTCGGCAAGCCGGCGCGCCCCGAACTGGTGGCGGCCTCGCGCGGTGCCGCGCAGGGCCAGATCCGCCACCAGACGCTCGAAAACGTCGAATCGTACGACGTGTTCACCCATCCCTCGCTGTCCGGCTGGACGGTGGCGGTGGCGGCGCCGGTCGAGTTGATCGAGCGCTCGGCGCGCCACGCATCGCTGCTCGCCGCGCTCGGCCTGCTGGCCGCGCTGTTTTGCGCGGCGGCGATGGCCGCCTTCTTCGGCCGCCTGCACGTGCGCTCGATCGGCCGCGCGGTCGGCGCCGCGACCGCGCTCGGCGACGGCATCCCGCCGCCGCCGATCCATTCGCGGGTGGCGGAAATGAACGAGCTGCACGCCTCCCTGCACGCGGCCGGGCGCCAGTTGGTGCACGCCCAGGCCTACCGCAAGAACGCCGAGCGCGAACGCCAGGCGCTGCTCGAACGCGAGCAGAAGGCGCGCGTCATGGCCGAACAGCAGAATACCGCGAAGGACCAGTTCCTGGCGATGCTGGGGCACGAGCTGCGCAATCCGCTGGCGCCGATCAGCACCGCGGCGCAGCTGCTCAAGCTGCCGGCGATCGACGAAAACCGCGTCCGTTATGCCAGCGACGTGATTGCGCGCCAGGTCGACCACATGAACCGGCTGCTTGGCGACATGCTCGACGTCTCGCGCGTCACCCGTGGGCTGGTCTCGCTCACGCTCGATCAGATCGACCTGAAAGCGGTAATCGACCGAGCGGTCGAGCAGACCTATGGCCTGTTCGAATCCAAGCACCATACGCTGTCGATCGACCTGCCGCCCGGACCGGTCAACCTGCGCGGCGATTCGACGCGCCTGATCCAGGTATTCGCCAACCTGCTCAACAACGCGGCCAAATACACCCCGCCAAATGGCCGCATGCGGCTGGCGGTGGCGGCGCGTCCCGACCACATCCTGGTAACGGTGCAGGACAGCGGCGAAGGNNGACCGTTCGCAGGGTGGCCTCGGCCTGGGACTGGCGCTGGTAAAAAGCCTGGTCCAGCTGCACGGCGGCCATGTCGACGCGGTCAGCGCCGGCCCGGGCCAAGGCAGCATCTTCAGCGTGACCTTGCCGCGCGGCGTCGCGCCGGAGTCGGCCGCGCCGATACTGCCGAGCCACGCGCCTGGCGAGCGGCCGGCGCTGCGGGTAATGATCGTCGACGACAACATCGACGGCGCGATCAGCTTGTCGCTGTTCCTGCAGGCGGCCGGGGGCCACCACGTCTGCACCTATTATGACGCCGCCGCAGCGTTGGAATGGGCCGCGTTCGAGCGGCCCGACGCCTTCATCCTCGATATTGGCTTGCCGGACATGACCGGCTACGAGTTGGCGCGGCGCCTGCGGGCGATGCCGCAGTTCGCGCAGGTGACCCTGATCGCGTTGACCGGCTACGGCCAGCCGCAGGACAAGGAAGACGCGCGCCAGGCTGGCTTTGACCAGCACGTCGCCAAGCCGGCCGAGCCGGCGCGCATCCTCGCGCTGCTAGAGCACAGCGTTAGCGTCGCGGCGGAGCGAACCTAAGCGCCGCATCACCCAAAAATGCTGGTGTCAGGTCTGACATTCGGACATTTCGCTGGTGTCACATTTCGCTGGTGTCACACATTTCGCTGGTGTCAGGTCTGACATTCGGACATTTCGCTGGTGTCAGGTCTGACATTCGGACATTTTTCATCCATCAGGCCCGATTCTTGATCATTTCGCGAAATAGTAGAGTCTGCGGGAACACCGTCCACAAGCTCTCCGGACTGGGTTTTTCCAAAAATTTGTCCGAATGTCAGACCTGACACCAGGGTTTTGTCCGAATGTCAGACCTGACACCAGAGTTTTGTCCGAATGTCAGACCTGACACCAGAGTTTGGTGTGACACCAGAGTTTGGTGACGGTGAAGAACGCTGCCAGCAAGGCGCGGCCAATAGCTTGGCCGGTCACGGCGTGATTATCTTCAAATTGAGCGCGCGCTCGACCAGCCACACCATCGAGATTGCGACAATCACGCTGGATCCGCCGACCAGTACCAGCTTGCGGTAGAAGGCGTGGTTCTTGGCCAGGAAGGCGATCGGCAGGAAGAGCGCGACGATCGCCAGTTGCCCCACTTCGACGCCGACGTTGAAACCGACCAGCGACAGCAGTAACGCCGATTTGGGCAGGCCGAGATCGAGCAGGACGCTGGCAAAGCCGAAGCCGTGGATCAGGCCAAACGTGAACGCGAGCACCGCCAGGCGGCGGGTGATCACCGGCCAGACGTTGTTCAGCGCGGCGACCACCACCGACAGGGCGATCGCCGACTCGACGAAGCGCGACGGCAGCGCGACCACGCCGAGCGTCGCCAGCGTGAGCGTGATCGAATGGGCCAGCGTGAACGCGGTGACGATCTTCAGCACCTCGAACGCCGATGCGCGGAACGTGTCGCGCGCATGCCATCGGCGCTCGCGCCACACCAGCACCGCCGGCAGCANNTCGAAGTGAGGCCGCCGTTTTCAAGCCGCAGCAGTCCCTTGTGCTGCGGGTCGATATCGAACAGCAGCTTGTAATCGATGTCGAGCGTCGCGATGTCGACGGGGCACGCCGCGTGCAGGCGCATGACGGCGTAGGCGCCGTCGCTGTGGTCGTCGAGCAGGTGCGCCGTCACCACCAGCGGGCAGGCGCCGGCGTTCGGCACCGCCAGCGCAAGGCGCGACAAGGCGTAGGCGGCGATGTCGCCATGCCTGGCGCGCACTTCGTCCCACGTCAGTTCGCCGTTGCCGTCCGAGTCCAGCCCGATCGCCACGTCGAGGTCGCGCAGCGCGATGTCCCACTGGCCGTCGACCTGCTTGCCGGCGACCTTCAGGGTCAGGTAGCTGTCGCTCGGCTTGTGTGCCATCGCCGGCGCCATGCACAAGGCAAGCAGGAACGCCGCAAGCGCGCGGCGCATCATGCTTTCCCTTTCAGTCTTGCCAGCGGGGCCGCAATGGTACGGTCTTCGATGCGGGTTTGCGCGATCCAGTCGATGGCGGTTTTTGCCGCCACGCGGTCGCCGCTGGCGGCCGCGCTCTCCACCAGGATGCGCAGGTCGGCCGGCTCTTTTTGCACCGCCCAATTGAGCAGCGCCAGCTTGACGGCGGTGTTCGGATCGTTGCGCAGCGCCAGTTCGAAGCGCGCCTGTTCACGCTGGTGCACGGTGTCGCCGCGCAGCATCGCCGCATCGAAACGCGTGCGCAGCGCCTCGGCCTGCGCCTGCGCCTCGGGCGACTGCACCGTTTTCAGGGCGATCGCATAGCGCAGCAGCAGCGCATCGATGCGGCCCTTGTCTTTCAGAAGCTTGACCACCTCCGGCGCGCGTCCGCGGTCGAGCAGGAAATCGGCGTACGCACCGAGCAGGTAGCTGTCCGGTTCCCCGGCTGCCATCGCCTGGCGAAAGTGGGCGTCGGCGGGGCCATCGTCGCCAATGCGCGCGGCCATCTCGGCCAGCAGGGTCTGCACCCAACTGCGCACGCCCGCATCGGTGTCGGAAAAGCGGTCTAGCGCCGCCTTCAAGCGCACGTAGCTGCCCCTGGCGTCGCCGCTGACGCTGCCAATGCTCGACAGGCAGGTCTGCACGATCAGCGCCGGCGCGCGCGAGTAGAGGCGCATGCAGCTCGCCTTGGCGCCGGCGTAGTCGCCGGTGACCATCTGCACGGTAGCGCGCGTGAGCCAGGCCTGCACGTTGTTGCTGTCGTGATGGACGACGGTGTCGAGATCGGCCAGCGCGGGCCCGAACTGGTGGGTGCTCTGGCGCAGCGTGGCGCGCAGCACCAGCGCTTCGTCCGGCGCCTGCGGCAGTTTCCACCACGGCGCCAGCGCGGCCTGCGCGTAACCGAGATAGCGCGGATCGCCCTCGGTGCGGGCCTGCTCGATGTAGCGCCGCGCGAGGGCAGCGGCGCGCGGCAGGTCGTTCGGATTTTTGTTCAATTCGGCGCGCAACTGCTGCAGCTCGCGCTGGACCGGGTTGGCGCGGCTTGGCAGGTGTTCGACCACCTGCCTGCCATCGGCCGGAATGTACGGTGTAGCGATGCTGGCGCCCGCCCACGCCAATGCCAGTGCCAATGCTGGCAGGACGATCGCGCGGCGCAGCCAATGACGGGAAACTAAGTCTTTCATGGAACCCTCGAAAAAACTGGAACCCCGCTCGTAAAGCGAGGTTCCAGCGGGACTGCCTACAACAATAGCAGGATTAGCCGAGCGGTTGCGGTTCGGTGTCGTCCGGTGCGGTAGCAACAGCTGCCTCGAACGCGGCTTGATCTGCCTCGGTGTCGTCCGGCGTGTTCGCTACCAGTTTGGAGACGGCGGTAAAGAACGCATCGCTTGTCGTTCCAGACGGTGAATCTCCCGCCGGCGCCGGCGAAAATACGTGGCCGCTGCCGCCGCAAGCAGCCAGGCCGAGCGCGGCAGCCACTGCTACCGCCAGGGCTGCGGCCTTGGATGATAATGACTTCATGATTTCTCCTTCGGCTTATTTATTGAAGTTGCCTGGCAGCGGCGCGTTCAGGTAAGGAAACGCTGGCTTGAAGTCGGCGGCTGTTTTGCGCACGCCGTCGGTCAGCATGGCGCCGCCGGCCGGAGCGTCGGATGGCTTGCAGCCTACCTTCAGCGTGTCGGTCGATCCAGTGATCACGCACAGCGCACCCATTGCCACGCGCAGCGAGACGTCGACGATATCGTCGCCCGGACGGCGGCCGTTCGGGAAACCGGCGTTATCGCCGCCCGCAACGCCGAGCGCACTTTGCGCGGCCAGCGCGGTCGGCGCGATCGATGTATTAAGGCGCAGCATTTCCGACGCCACCACGGTCTTCGGCTGGTTGACGCCGGCGATACCGGTCAGGAATGCCGCCACCAGGTCGGTGCGCGGGAAGTTGGTCGGTGCCTTGGCGCTCGGGAACAGCGATTCGACCACGGTCGGCAGCGCCGGATTGGTAACGTAGTTAGCGAACTGCTTGTCGTCGATCGGCTTCGAGCTGTTGAAGCGGTCCTTGTCGTCCAGGCCGATGATGACTTCGTTCACCAGCGGCATGCCGAGACGCGAGACCTGGGTCCATGCGCCGCCTTCCTTGGTGGAATTGTTCAATCCTGCGCCCGGCCCAGGATTGATCAGGCGGCCCTGGCGCAGGCTGGCAGTGGCGTAGGCGCCAATCACAGGATCGGCGGCCGTGGCCAGGCAGGCAATCGGCACTTCCATGGCGATCGAGCTGATGTTCTTGTTCTCGAGGTCGTTCTTGTTGCCGCTGACTTCAGGGCCGAGCGGATTGAGGTTGAACAGGTCGAAAATATTGCCGACGGCAATGTAGAACGGCTCCTTGCGCTGGCCGACGAAGACGCGGCCGGTGCCGCAGGTGCCCATCGCGATATCATAGGTGTGCAGGTTCGCATACGCTTCGTAGCCGTTCGGGAAGCTCTTTTCGCCGATGTTGTCGACTGGCTTGTCGAATGTCGTGGCGCCGCCACTGGCCGCCGCCAGGTGGGTGCGCGTGCCGGTGCGGCGGTTGCCCGTGACCATGTCGATGGTGTAGGTTTCGCGCACGTTCAGCTTGTCCGAGTTGACGCCGGTGATCTGGCCGGAGGCGATCAGCGGAATCTTCGTCGCCATGGTGCCGACTGGCACGGTCTGGCCTTTCGAGGTACTCTTGAAGCGGAATTGGAAGGTGATGTCTTCTTTCGCGTCGCCGTTGTTATCGACGTGGATCTCGTACAGCGCATTCTGGTCGAACTGATAGAAGTTCGGCCCGCCCTGCGGATCCTGGAACGGGATGAAGTTGGCGATCATCGTGACGTAGCCTTCGCGGGTCGGCGCGTAGCTGCGGAACATGTAAAAGTCGGTGCCGTCGACTTTTGGGGCATTGGTCAAGAACGGTGCTTCGCGGTGGCTTGAGGCCTGCGCAGGCGCGAAAGCACCTGAGAGCACCAAGCTCGAAATCATGGCTGCCAGCCAGACGTTATTGCGCTTCATTTTTTTCATGATCCGTATTTCCTGTCTCGTTGATGGGATGGTCCAGGTCCCTAGTTAAGCAAGCTGAGCAGAATTTTTATGTTGGCTAACTCACACATGACATCAGATGTAACGAGATGTGACTGAACATTTCGCGCGTAAATTTACTGGGAGATTTAATTGAGCGGATTCTTACTCGAAGTGCCTTCGCTGCAGAACCAGGTATCGGCCGAGGAGTGGCAAATTCGCGTCGACCTGGCCGCGTGCTACCGCCTGGTGGCCGAATTCGGCTGGAGCGACCTGGTGTTTACGCACATCTCGGCGCGCCTGCCGCAGGAGGGCCAGTTCCTGATCAATCCGTACGGCGTGATGTTCGACGAGATCACCGCGTCGTCGCTGGTGCGCATCGACACCGACGGCAACAAGCTGCAGGAGTCGCCGTTCCCGGTCAATCCGGCCGGCTTCACGATCCACTCGGCGGTGCACGGCGCGCGCCACGACGCCGCCTGCGTGCTGCACGTGCACAGCCTGAACGGCGTTGCGGTGTCGGCGCAGAAGGAGGGCGTGCTGCCGCTGTCGCAGCAGTCGATCTTCATCCTGTCGAGCCTCGGCTACCACGATTACGAAGGCGTGGCGCTGAACGAGGCCGAAAAGCCGCGGCTGGTGGCCGACCTTGGCATGAACCGCTTCCTGATGCTGCGCAACCATGGCCTGCTGACGGTGGCCAAGAGCATCCCCGACGCCTTCCTGCAGATGTACCTGTTCGAGTCGGCCTGCACCATCCAGATCCGCGCCCAGTCCGGCGGCGGCGAGCTGGTGCGGATCGCCGACGCGATCATCGCCGGCGCCCGCCAGCAGGCGCGCGACGTGACCAAAGCGCAGGGCGGCATGCTGGCGTGGCCGGCGCTGCTGCGCCGCCTCGAACGAAAAGACCCGTCCTACCGCAGTTGATTTGTTACCATGGCGGCATTGATCCACCCCACCAGAAAACCCCATGCCAAAAAACAAGCCTCCCGTTCCCCGTAAATCGGCCGCCGCGCAGGAAGAAGATGCCGACGTGATGGCGCAGGCGCTGGCCGACCTGGCGCTCGATATCGTCGAACGCGAAGACGGCGATGCGGCCGACCTGCGCCTCAAAGAGGACGAATTGGCGCGGCTGGTGCGCAACGCCCTGCGCAAGAAGAACGACGAGGTGCTGTACGGCGCCATCGAGCGTGCCAAGTACACCGACATCGGGGCCTGGCAGTACCTGCGCGCGCACGTCGAGGAAGCCGGTGCCACCATGATGATCCGGCGCGACGGCAAGCCGACCGAGGAAATCAACGCCTTCCTGGTGCCGCTGTTCGTCCACAGCACCGGCGGCCTGAAGCTCGACCAGACGTTCCAGGACGTTGCCGCCTTCGAGATGCTGCGCGCCAGTTTCCAGCAGGCCGGCCTGGAGAGCCCCGACGCCACCGTGGTGCTGATCAGCCACGCCTACGACCTCGACGAAATCGACAACATCACCTTCAGCCAGCTCAATGACATGCTGCGCGAAGTGACCGCCACCATGAGCGAAAAGAAGATGGTCGAAACGCCGGCGCTGGCAGCGAGCATCAGCGGCTGGACCGGCGGCAGTTTCGACGCCGGCGACGACGCGATGGAGCTGCGTTTCCTGCTCGGCTTCGCGCGCAAGCGGGAGGACGATCCGTTCTACGCGGTGCCCGAGGACGAAGCCGATGCCGACGCCTGGTTTGCGGCGCGCACGGAGCGCTATCGCCAATGGACGCTGGAAGCTGCGCCGCTGCTGCAAAGCTGCCTGGCCAGGGATCCGGCTTCGTTGTCGATTAACTTCCTGTACCAGGACCTGTTCTACGGCGCCAAGGAGCAGGGCATGGCTGAAATGGCGATGCTGGCGATGATGTCCGAGATCAACCAGGCGCTCGACGCCCAACAGCTCGATGCGGCGCAGGTGAGCGCGATCGTCGCGCCGGCTGACGTCGACGACCAGATGGTGCTGCGCGTGAACCTGTACCGCGACGGCGCGGCGGAGCCGGTGGCGTCGCCCGAAAAGCCGTTCGACCTGGCGGCCGACCTGCAGGCCGAGGTCGACGACATCTGCGACGCGCTAGGCACCATCGGCATCCACGCCGTCTCGGTGGCGATGCGCTTCGACAAAGACGGCCAGCCCGAAGACGTCCAACCCTACACCGCTGACTGAGAAACCGTCATTCC
>CXWL01127752.1_pt1 | contig 11020 bp, 8 predicted proteins | sample 590931 | NCBI WGS metagenome assembly CXWL01 (sample SAMEA3498368, study PRJEB10139) | groundwater metagenome | biome: water well; material: biofilm material | place: Germany | collected 2015-04-27 | reverse complement strand
CATCATGGTTTACCCGGCGTTAAACCCGTCATCCGCCCCCGGTTTTCCGGCTGGGGGCGGGCTTTTCTGGCACAGCCGTATTTCTCCGCAGACTACCGGCAAGCCGTAAAGAGGCGGCTTGCCCGCTTCCCCTCCCGCTGCAAGCGGGAAGGAACCGTTTTTGCGCTAACGGGCATGGCGACCACCACTCCTGATTATGAAAAAGGTTAATGGATTATCCGGGTTGAAAGGATGATGGACCGCATCACGACCTTGCCGGTGGCCGCCTGCTATCTCTGTGGCACGGCAGGCCAGCCCGTTCAAACCGGCGTCACGGATCCGGATGGAATCGTTCCTGGAGAATGGTCGTTCAGGAAATGCACCAACAGGAACTGCGGGCTTGTCTGGCTGGACCCCGCCCCGATTGAGGCCGATCTGTGGAAGGCTTACACCCGGTACCATACGCATACGCGCAACNNTCCCGCTTTGGACCATCAACGGATTGCGGCGTGAGGCGGATTGCCTGAGGTACATGGCGCTGGGCAGCATCCCGACCGGGAGGCTGCTTGACGTCGGCTGCGGCGGCGGCAGGTTCATGAACCGGATGCGTCGCAGGGGGTGGGAAGTGGAAGGGATTGATTTCGACGAGAAGGCGACCAGCCGGATTGCCCGACGCTATGGCATAAAAACCTACACCGGCAACCTGGTTGCATGCGCGCTCCCCGAGTCTTCCTACGATGCCATAACCATGAGCCATGCGATAGAGCATCTGGCTGACCCGGAAGCGGTGCTCAGGGAATGCCTGCGCATATTGAAGCCGGGCGGCAGGCTGGTGATTACGACCCCGAACGTTGAAGGCGCCGCCGCTGCTCTGTTTGGCGCGCACTGGCGCGGCTGGGAGCCGCCGCGTCACCTGCACCTGTTTTCCGTGACTTCGTTGGGAAGCCTGTTGCGCGGAGCCGGGTTTGAGGTAAGCGAGCTGCGCACTTCTGCAGCAGATGCCGCAGGAATCTACCGCGCCAGCCGCCTGGCCCGGCAGAAAAAAAACGCGCAGGCTTCTTTCCTGTTCCGCCTGTCGCTGATATTCTGGTCATACCGGATGGAGCTGGCCGAGTTCAGGACACAACAGGCAGGGAAACATGCCGGGCAAAACCTGCTGGGCTGTGCAGGCAAACCATTACAACCCATCCTCTGACCAGGCTCAAATGTTTTCGATCCTATTGCCCACCTGGAACAATCTCGAACTGCTCAAGCTCTGCGTGCGCAGCATCCGCGAGAATTCGAACTTTGCCCACCAGATTATCGTCCACGTCAACGACGGCAGCGACGGGTCACTGGAATGGGTGAGGGCGCAGGGGCTGGATCACACGCATACGCCGCAGAACGCCGGCATCTGCCTGGCGGTGAACGAAGCGGCGATGCTCGCCCGCCACGACTACATTCTTTACCTGAATGATGACATGTACTGTTGCCCCGGCTGGGATTCGGCCCTGGCCGATAAGCTGAAAGATCTGGGCACGGATTTCTTCATGCTTTCCGGCACCATGATCGAACCGGTGGATACCGGCAACCCTTGCGTGATCGTAAAGGCTTACGGGTGCAACCCCTCCGATTTCGAGGAAAGCCGCTTGTTGTCCGACCTTCCAAACCACCGCCAGCCCGACTGGTATGGCGCCACCTGGCCGCCGACGCTGGTACACAGGAAATGGTGGTTCAGGCTGGGCGGCTACAGCAGCGAATTTTCGCCCGGCATGAGCAGCGACAACGATTTCTCCATGAAGCTGTGGCATGCCGGTTGCAGGATATTCATCGGGGTGGGCAGTTCGCTGGTATACCACTTTCAGTCCAAGTCCACTGGCAAGGTGAAGAAGAACGATGGCGGAAAGCAATTCCTGCACAAGTGGGGAATCAGGCAATCCGTGTTTGACCGCTATTATCTGCGGCGCGGGCAACCCGCCGCAAACCTGAACCTGCCGGAGCCGGAAGACTCTTTCGGCTTTCGCCGCGAACTGTTGCGCAGCAAGCTGAAGCGGCGCTTGAGCTGATTTTTCCGCCAGCAACCCTGCCATACAGGTCGCGGCGTTCCGTCAGAATGAACCGGCGGATTCAACTCTGAAGTGCAACTTTTGTAAGTGAATTTAGGTGGCGAGCTGCGGTAGCATCCAAGCTCAACCTTGAAGAGAAAAATGTTCCTGTTGCAAAAATGGAAACACGGAAAAAAAGCACGGAAAAAAAGGGACGTGCTCGAATTGTTTTCCCATCTTCTGCGCCAGGCAAAAGCAAAAGAGATAATGCTCAAAATATGGCGCGCCCCAATTTCCCGGACAGAAGCGCACTCGCCAACTTTACCAGCCGAGCTGGCGGATTATTGACCCTGCTTCACCGGCTGCCCGGCAACTTCCTGTAACAATATGGATTGCACGTTTCTGGGCACCGCGCGGCGCGGAGTTTTGCGGCTGTAGCCGCCATCCTGGCCCATGTCCCAGGCCAGGCAGTTGTCCTGCATGTAAGCCTTCAGCCCCTCTTCGATCACGCGCGTTTTCAATTTCTTGTCGAGCACCGGAAAGCACACTTCGATGCGCCGGAAAAAGTTGCGGTCCATCCAGTCGGCGCTGGCAAGATAGACGTCGTGCGCCAGGTTGTTGCGAAAATAAAAGACGCGGGTGTGTTCCAGAAAACGTCCGATCACCGAGCGCACGCGGATGTTCTCCGACAGGCCGGGCACGCCGGGGCGCAGCGCGCAGACACCGCGCACGATGAGATCCACCTTCACTCCGGCCTTGGAAGCCTCGTACAGCGCCATGATGGTTTCCGGCTCCAGCAGCGCGTTCATCTTGGCGATGATGTGCGCGGTCTTGCCGGCCTTGGCGAGCCGCGTTTCGTTCTGGATCGCCTGCAAAACCTGGCTGTGCAGCGAGAACGGCGATTGCCACAGGTGGCGCAGCTTGCCCGCCTTGCCCAGGCTGGTGAGCTGGCCGAACACTTCGTTGGCGTCGGCGCAGATTTCTTCGTTGGCGGTGAACAGGCCAAAATCGGTATAAAGCCGCGCGGTGCGCGGATGGTAGTTGCCGGTGCCGAGATGCACGTAGCGGCGCAGCTTGCCCTCTTCGCGCCGCACCACCATCAGCATCTTGGCGTGCGTTTTGTGCCCGACCACGCCGTACACCACGTGCGCGCCGACCTCTTCCAGCTTGCTGGCCCAGTTGATGTTGGCCTCTTCGTCGAAGCGCGCCAGCAATTCCACCACCACCGTCACTTCCTTGCCCATGCGGGTGGCCGCAATCAGCGCCTCCATCAGCGCGGAATCCACGCCAGTGCGGTACACCGTCTGCTTGATGGCGACGACGCTGGGGTCGGTGGAAGCCTGCTGGATGAAATCAATAATCGGCTTGAATGATTGGAAAGGGTGGTGCAGCAGGACATCGCCCTTGCGGATAACCTTGAACATGTCCGCGCCCTTTTTCTGCAACATGCTCGGTACGCCGGGCGAAAAGGCGGGGAATTTCAGGTCGGCACGCGCCACCTGCTCCGGGATGCCCATCAGCCGCACCAGGTTGACCGGGCCATCCACGCGGTACAAGTCGCACGGCTCCAGCATGAATTGCCGCAACAGGTATTCGGCCACCTGCTGGGAGCAGTTATCGGTGACTTCCAGCCGCACGGCGTTGCCGAAATGGCGGTGCGGCAGTTCGCCCTGCAGGCTGATGCGCAGATTTTTCACTTCTTCGTCATCCACGAACAGGTTGCTGTTGCGCGTGACGCGGAACTGGTGGCAGCTCAACACCTCCATGCCGCCGAACAGTTCACCGACATGCGCGTGCAGGATGGAAGACAGGAACACGAAGCCGTGCTCGCAGCCGCTGATTTCCTTCGGCAGCGGGATGGTGCGCGGCAGCACGCGCGGCGCCTGCACGATGGCTTTGGCGGAATTGCGCCCGAAGGCATCCTTGCCTTGCAGCTCCACGGCGAAGTTGAGGCTTTTGTTGAGCACCCTCGGGAAGGGGTGCGAAGGGTCCAGCCCGATGGGGGTCAGCACCGGCATCACTTCCCGGAAAAAAAATTCCCTGACCCAGGTGCGCTGCGCTTCGTTCCAGAGGGTGCGGCGCAGGAAGCGGACGCCTTCCCGCTCCAGCGCGGGCAGCAGATTGTTGTTGAGAATGCGGTATTGCCGCTCGATGAGCTGGTGCGCCTGCTCGTCCACCAACTTCAGCGTTTGCTGCGCATCCATGCCGTCCGGCCCGGCGGAAGTGCCGGGCATGCTGAGCTGCTCTTTCAGGCCGGCGACGCGGATCTCAAAAAATTCATCCAGGTTGCTGCTGACGATGCACAGGTACTTCAGCCGCTCCAGCAGCGGGACAGCTGCATCTTCCGCCTGCGCCAGCACGCGCCGGTTAAATTCCAGTTGCCCCAGCTCGCGGTTGAGAAATTGCTGGGCGGGAAATTTTTTGCTCACTGCGCGGTTGGTTGCTACTTGTGCGGGGGCACGTAGCCGGGCGGCATGGCCGCGCCCTCGCCGAAGAAATATTCCTCCATCTGCGAGGCCAGATAGTTGCGCGCGCGCGCCTCGGCGAGATTGAGGCGGTTTTCGTTCACCAGCATGGTCTGGTAGCGGATCCAAGCCCGCCACGCCTCTTTGGAAACGTTGTCGAAAATGCGTTTGCCCAGATCGCCGGGATAGGTGACGCGATCCAGCCCTTCGGCCTCGCGCCCGAGTTTTACGCAATGCACCATTCTTGCCATGGTTAAGTTCTCCGGTTACATGTTGGTCAAATGCCGTTACAAGGTTTTCACGAACACCTTGGAGCGGCGCTGATAGTTGTACAGCGACTTCTTCTGCGCGGGCAGTTTATCTATATCGGTTTCCCGGAAGCCGCGCTCGACGAACCAGTGCGCGGTGCGCGTGGTCAGCACGAACAGTTGGCGCAGCCCGCGCGCCTGCGCTGCTGCCGCAAGGTGCCCGAGCAGCGCCTCGCCGTAGCCATGCCGCCGGTAGCCGGGCAGCACCGCGAGACAGGCCAGCTCGCCCGCCGCTTCGTCGTCGAAGGGGTAGAGCGCAGCGCAGCCGACGACGCGCCGGTCGTGTTCCATCACCACGAACCGCCCGATTTCGCGCTCGAGCAATTCGCGGCTGCGCCGCACCAGCACACCCTCGTCCTCCAGTGGCCGCAACAGTTGCAGGATGCCGCCGACATCGTTGATCGAGGCGTCGCGCAAGGTGTTGAGCGTGGTTTCCACGATCATGCTGCCGATCCCGTCATCGGAAAACAGCTCCTGCAGCAACGCGCCATCCACGTGGCGGCTGACCAGGTGCGTGCGCGCCACGCCCGCCTCGCAGGCCCGTATCGCGCAGGGCAAATACAGGCTGACATCATCGGGCAGCTTGCGTTTGCCGGACAGCACGGCGCCTGCTTGCGCCACCGTCAGTTCGCGCAGCAGCCCCTTCTTGCTCAAAACGCCGTCCGTATCCATCAGGAAAATCAGCTTGTCCGCATCCAGCGCGATGGCGGCCTGGGTCGCCACGTCTTCCAGGGTGAGGTTGAACACCTCGCCGGTGGGCGAATAACCGAGCGGCGAGAGCAGCACCACCTCGCCGAACGCCAGCCGATCTTTGATGGCCGCCACATCCACCTTGCGCACGCAGCCGGTATGCAGCAAGTCCACGCCGGCGATCACGCCCATGGGCTGTGCGGTGATGAAGTTGCCGCCCGCCACGCGGATGTCGGCGTTCGCCATCGGCGAATTCGCCAGCCCCGTGGACAGCAGCGCCTCGATTTCCACGCGCACCCGCCCCACCGCCTCTTTCACGCATCGCATGGTTTCCGCGTCGGTCAGGCGGACGTTCTGGTGGTAGCGGTCCTCGATGTTGTTGCGCGACAGGTGCTGCTCGATCTGCGGTCGCGCGCCATGCACCAGCACCAGGCGCACGCCCAGGCTGGCGAGCAGGTTAAAGTCGTGGGTTAACCCGACAAACTTGCCGTCCTCCACCACCTCGCCGCCGAAAGCGACCACGAACGTCCGCCCGCGAAAAGCGTTGATATATGGCGCGGCGGAGCGAAACCAAGCAACAAACCCGGGGGCGTCGAATTCGGCGGCAGCGGGAGAGGAGGGTTGCGGCATGGCGATTTGGCGGGAAAAGGATTTGGCGGGAAAAGCAAGTGATGCGCGATTATACGCCGCGCTTGGCGGGGATGTCGCCTTTCCCCGTTCGGCAAAAAGCGTCTGGCCCGGCAGAGGGCGCGGAACTATGCGGCGCAATCTTGTCTATTTGCAACAGGTGCGCGAAGGGCGCTGAAGTGAGCCTCCAAAGGTTTGCATGTCAATGCGGCATTAGTTTATAGTGGGTGCGCAGTGGGTTCCACACTGACCAATAACGGGTTTCAGGCGATGAGACTGGCACAAGAAAAAACCAGATGGTTGGCCCGGCTGATGCTGGCGCTGGTGCTGTTTGCGCAAGGAATAGTTGCGGCGAGCGCCTGCGTTGACCCCGAAGCCGGACCCGCACAGGCTTATGCCGTAACGCAGGACGAGGGGGCGGCGCCCTGCCACGAAGAAGAGATTTCCAATGCCAACGCCTGCTTGAGCCACTGCACCCAGCCCGACCAGATCAGCGCAGATCAGCACGACGCGCCCGTTGCCCCCCCTGCAAGCGTCATCGGCTGGGCAAGCGCTCGCCCCCCTGCAACGGGCATCCGCCAGCTTGCCGCCGCCGAACAAGTTGTTGCCGATACCGGCCCGCCGCTTTCCATCCGTTACTGCTCCTTCCTGAACTAGCCTCCCATCGCTNNAACACCAGGTCGCGCGCCGGTCTCCCGCGAGTTTTTTGTTGCCGCCAGCGGCGGCGCATTTGGAGATACATCATGGGAAATGGCTTCAACCCGGATTGTCCATTAGCCAAAACACCCCCGCCCCCTTGCAGGGGGAGGGTTGGGGAGGGGGTAGAAATGTTACCGTCCCGCTGCTCTACCCCCATTCTAGCCTTCCCCCTGGTGCGTGGTTGTTGCCGCTGTGTCAACTCCGCGTGCAACATGTTGCGCTGCGGATTGCCTGCCTTTGGTATCAGCGGTTCTACAACCACGACCTCCCCCTTGCGGGGGCAAGGGGGAAGGAACTGGTTTGGTTCTAATGGATTATCTGGGTTCAAAATAATCATCTGCTGCGCGTTATGGTTGTTCGCCCACGTCGCGGCGAGCCATGCCGGAGAGGCAGGCCTGGAGCACGGCCTGGGAGCCGATCTGGCAGGGCTGCTGGAATACGCGCGCGAACATAACCCGGAATTGGCGGCGATGCGCCACGAGGCGGCTGCCGCAGCCCAGCGCGTCCAGCCCGCGTCGGCATTGCCCGACCCAGTGCTGCGCGCCGAGCTGATGGACATCACCAACCGCGACATGGACAAAAACCCCAGCCTGCTCCCATCGCAGGTGGGCAGCACGCGCTATACGTTCATGCAGGGCGTGCCCTGGTTCGGCAAGCGCGGTTTGAAGCGGGGGGCGGCCGAGGCGGGCGCGGATCAGGCGCGGGGACGAGCCGCCGCGACCTGGGCGGAACTGGCGATGCAAATCAAGTCGGCTTACGCGCAGTATTACTATGTTGCGGGTAGCCGGAACATCACCCGCGACCTGCTCGATCTGGTGGTGCAGATGGAAAAAATCGCGCAGGTCCGTTATGCCAACGGGCTTGCCGCGCAGCAGGACGCGGTGCGCGCACAGGTTGAACAGACGGCCATGAAAACCGAGCTGGTCATGCTGGACAGCAGCAAGCGGCAAACCGAGGCAAGATTGAATACGTTGTTATCGCGCCCGGCGACCCTGCCGTTTGCCGCCCCGCAACACCTGCGCAGCATTCCCTCAACGGCCAGACTGGAAAATTATGCGGTGCTGGAAAACCGCATTCGCGAACACAACCCGGACTTGTTTGTAGACGAGGCCGGAATCCGCGCGACTGAAAAAAATCGCGATCTTGCATACAAAAACCGCTATCCGGATTTTGCGCTGGGCATTTCTCCGACCCAGTACGGTGCTGCGGTGCGCGAGTGGGGCGTGATGGTCGAGTTCAGCATCCCGTTGCAGCAAGAGGCGCGCCGCTCGCAGGAGCGTGAATCCGAGGCCATGCTGGCGGCGGCAAGGGAGCGCAGGAAAGCCACCGCCAACCGCGTCTTGTCCGCGTTGGCCGGGAGCCTGTCGGGGATCGAGGCGGCGCAACGCGCCGAGCAGTTGAGCGCGACCGGCCTGTTGCCGCAAGCGAGAGTCACCTTCGAGTCCGCGTTAACCGGCTATCAGACCGGCAGGGTGGATTTTGCGACACTGCTGGACGCGGCGCGGCAAATCCTGAATGCCCGGCTGGAAGTGCTGAAAGCGCAAACGGAAGCGCAAATGCGCTTGGCGGAAATTGAACGATTGTTGGGAGAAGAGCTATGAACCTGAAATCCTCTGTTGACCGGAGTGTAGGTGCAAATTCATTCGCACGCTCAATATGTTATGTGCGAATGAATTCGCACCTACAAAGGCTGCGTAACCTATTGAAACGCCAGAGTTCTCTTCACTAATTGAGGAATTTAGGATGAAATCGGCCAGCACAATGATTATTGGCGCCCTGGTGTTGCTGGGCGCAGGCGCGACCGGATATTGGTGGGGCGCGCAGAAAACGGATGGCAGAAAACCGGGGACAGAAACAGCGGCCCCCCAAGAGCCTGCCCGCAAGATTCTGTATTACCGCAACCCGATGGGTTTGCCGGATACCTCGCCGGTGCCGAAGAAGGATTCGATGGGCATGGACTACGTCCCGGTGTACGAAGGGGGCGAGGGGCCTGGCAGCGCCCCTTCGACAGGCTCAGGGCAAGCCGCTTCGTCCTTCGATACTTCAGGAGGCTCAAGGCAGATAAAGATCAGCGTCGAAAAGGTGCAGAAGCTGGGAGTGAAAACCGAGCATGCGGCGATGCGCGCCCTGGGTAATACGGTGCGCACCGTGGGCAGGGTGGAAATCAACGAACAGCATATCCACAACATCGCTCCAAAGTTTGAAGGCTGGATAGAAAAATTGCATGTAAAGACTACCGGAGAGCCGGTAAAGAAAGGGCAGGCGCTGTTCGACGCCTATAGCCCGGAGCTGGTATCGGCGCAACGCGAATACGCGATTGCCATGCAAGGCGTGGCGGCGTTGAAAGATGCGGATGGCGAAACCAGAAAGAGCATGCAAGCGCTCGCCGAAGCCAGCCTGCAACGTCTCAAAAACTGGGACATTTCCGAGCAGCAGGTGAAAGAGCTGGCCGAATCCGGAACGATCAAACGCAGTTTGACCTTTCATGCTTTTCATACGCCGGTGAACGGCATCGTGCTGGAGAAAAAAGCCTTCGAGGGGATGCGTTTCACGCCCGGTGAAATGCTGTATCAGATCGCCGACCTTTCGTCGGTGTGGGTGACGGCCGATGTTTTCGAGCAGGACATCGCCAAGGTCAGAGTAGGCGCCAAAGCGAAGGTAAAAATCAACGCATATCCGGACAGGGAATTCGAAGGTGCGATCACCTACATTTACCCCGTCCTGAAACCCGAAACCCGCACCGCCACGGTGCGGCTGGAAATCGCCAACCCGCGAGGGTTGCTCAAGCCCGCCATGTTTGCGCAGGTGGAGATTCCGGTGGCCGACAAAGGCAAGGTGTTGACCGTGCCGGTTTCTGCGGTGATTGACAGCGGCACGCGCCAGATTGTGCTGGTGCAACTGGCGGAAGGGCGCTTTGAGCCGCGCGAAGTCAGGCTGGGCAGCCGCAGCGACAATTATGCCGAGGTGCTGGAGGGTGTCGCGGAAGGCGAGCAGGTGGTGATTTCCGCCAATTTCCTGATTGATGCGGAGAGCAACCTCAAGGCGGCGCTGAGCGGCCTCGACATCCATGGCGGCAGCGCCCCGCCAGTCAGCCAGAAACAGCGAGACGCCTCGAAACAGCATGCAAAAGTGGTGGGGCATCAGGTGCAAGGCACGCTGAATGCCATCGGTGCGGACGGCATGGTCAACATCACCCACGGGCCGGTCGAGGCGCTGGACTGGCCGGGCATGACGATGGATTTTGTGCTGGCCAATTCCTCGCTGGTGACGGGCATCAAGCCGGGCGCCGCAATCAGCTTTGAAATCGTCGAGCGCAAACCGGGCGAATGGATGATTACCCGGCTGCAAGCCAAGCCGCTTAATCCTCACGAGGGGCACTGACATGCTCGGCAAAATTATCGAATGGTCGGTACGGCACGTCTTCCTGGTGCTGCTCGGGACGTTTTTTGTCGTGGCCTGGGGCATCCATGCTGTCATTCATACCCCGGTTGACGCGATCCCCGATCTCTCGGATACGCAAGTCATTGTCTACACGGAATATCCCGGGCAGGCGCCGCAGGTGGTCGAGGACCAGATCACTTATCCGCTCACGACTGCGATGCTGTCGGTGCCCAAATCAAAAGTGGTGCGCGGCTTTTCCAACTTCGGCGCTTCGTTCGTGTATGTGATCTTCGAGGATGGTACGGACATCTACTGGGCTCGTTCGCGCGTGCTGGAGTATCTTAATTTTGCGGCGGGCCGGCTGCCGAAGGGTGTCACGCCTTCGCTCGGCCCGGATGCCACCGGGGTAGGGTGGGTTTACCAATATGTGGTTAGCGCCAAGGATCGCTCACTGGCCGAGTTGCGCACCATCCAGGATTGGTTCGTGCGTTATCAGTTGACCAAGGCGCAAGGGGTGGCCGAGGTGGCCAGCGTGGGCGGCTTCGTGAAAACCTACCAGGTCACCGTGAACCCGCAGCGCTTGCAGGCTTACGGCATACCGCTCAAGAGAGTGTCCGAGGTCATTGCCATGAGCAACCGCGATGTCGGCGGGCGCAGCATCGAGATGGCGGAGACCGAATATGTGGTGCGTGGCAGGGGCTATCTGCGCGACATAGGCGACCTGGAAACACTGGTGGTCAAGGCCGACAAAGGTACGCCAATATTGCTGCGGGATATCGCCCATGTCGAACTGGTTCCCGATGAGCGCCGCGGCATCGCCGAACTCAACGGCGAAGGAGAGGTGGTT
>CXWL01019310.1_pt1 | contig 11020 bp, 10 predicted proteins | sample 590931 | NCBI WGS metagenome assembly CXWL01 (sample SAMEA3498368, study PRJEB10139) | groundwater metagenome | biome: water well; material: biofilm material | place: Germany | collected 2015-04-27 | reverse complement strand
AAAATATGCCCGATATTTTTATTATTAATCCAAACCGTTTAATTGTGGGACTAAACAACTACTACACTAGATAACAATCAGAAGTACTCCACCACCTGACGCCGCCCGGCTGCTTTCCACCTTACAAAGTTTTATCTCATTCTTGGTGTGTGAAAACTCACTGAGAATTTCTTTGATGTCATCAATAATGCGCTCGTAGATGATTTATTTCTAATAATCAATTTAGTGAGTGAATATGTTACGCAATTTAAAGACTGTACAGATCATTCTGTCTTGGCTATTAGCTATTTCTTTCGTTATTGGTATTTTGATACTTCCTCAGTATGTTTTCGCGGAAGATCTCGATGATGAAGATCCCCCTCAAGATCTAGTATTGAAAGGAGACGGTAAGTGTACGGTATGTCATGATGAGAGTAGTGATAATCCAATACTTGCAATTGGGAAAACCAAGCATGGTACCACTGCTGATCACCGAACCCCGACATGCACCAGCTGCCATGGCGAAGGTGGAAATCATGAAGATACTCCACACAAAGCACCCATGCCCCAAAGAACATTCGGGAAAAAATCAGTTAATTCTATTGAGGAAAGAAATAACGCCTGTTTAGCTTGTCATCAAGGCGGTAAGCGTATGCACTGGTCTGGCAGCACACATGCTAACCGCGATGTTGCATGTACATCCTGCCACACAATTCATACCGAGCAAGACAAAGTGCGCAACCGGATTACTCAGCCAGAGGTTTGCTTTAACTGCCACAAAGAAATGCGTCAACTAATCAATCGCCCGTATCGCCACCCCATTCGTGAAGGCAAAGTGACTTGTTCGGATTGTCACAATCCGCACGGTTCAGCCGGTCCAAGCAAAATGGTGCGAGATAACGTCAACGATACTTGCTATACCTGCCATATGGAAAAACGCGGACCTTTTGTCTACAACCACCCGCCGGTACAAGAAAATTGTGCTATTTGCCACAATCCTCATGGCACGACTGCGCCTAATTTATTGCGCACTCGATCACCATTCATATGCCAGGAATGCCATGAACCCAACACACACCAAGGCAGCTCCGGGACACTCACTGGCGCTTATGCAAGAAATACCCTCGCTCGCGGATGCCTGAATTGCCACACACAAGTTCACGGCAGCAATATGCCTGAAAACATTCGCAATGAAAGCATGTTTCAGCGTTGATCTAGGAGGTGAAGAGAATGTTTACTACTACTCTTGACCCAAGAAAGTTTCAATGTTCAATTGCATTTTTCACATTCTTGGCGGCCACAACCTCGGTATATTCGTCGGAAACGAATAATGATCCTGTTAAAGAACTCGCAAAACCTAGAAGTGTCGTCAATATCGGTGCAGGCCAATTGTTCAATGATAATGAGCGATTCGGTCAGTATACCGGTTTGCGCAATGAAGGGCCTTATGGAATCTTTAATGTCGATATATCCAAGCGCTATGACGATACAGGAACATGGTTTAAATTGCTGGGGCGCAATTTAGGATTGCAAAACCGTGATGTGCATTTTGAGCATAGCAAACAAGGCAACTGGGGTTATTTTATCGATTATAGCCAGACACCTCGCTATGAGCCATTCACTGTCAATACGGCGGTTACAGGTATCGGCACCACTGATCCCCACATTCCGACTTCGCCAACAACGGGCAATCCTGCACAGCTAAGTACCGAGCGCCACTCGATTGGATTTGGTTTTAACAAATTCCTTCCTGGCAATCTTGAACTTCATTTTCATTTTCGTAATGAAGAAAAAGATGGAGATCGCATTTTTGGGCGCGGAAACCGGCTTGGGGAGCCTCGGCTCAGTGGTTTTGATGGTAGACCAAGCCCGAGAGCAATAGGTGGCTTTGAATTTATTCCAGAGCCCATCAACTCAACCATCCGAATTTTTGGCACTACACTAGATTATGTAGGAAAAGATCTGCAATTGTCCGGAGGTTATTATGGGACGATGTATAACAACAAAAATGCATTACTAACTCCTGTCGGCGGCAGTACCGTTGGGGGTATTTTTTCACCCAGTGAATATACGCCGATTTCCCTTGCACCAGATAACCAATCGCATCAGGGGTTTCTGTCGGGCGGATATAGTTTTACGCCGACAACTCGTGGCACGTTCAAGGCTGCTTATACACGAGCAACCCAAACAGACACATTCACCCCATCGCTATTCGCCGCACCCGGCATTGGTTCTAATTTAGGCGGACGTGTTGATACTGCGCTCGCACAGGCCGGATTAACAGCGCGGCCGCTACAAAAATTATCGATAAATACCAATTTTCGCTTCGAGGACCGAGACGACAAAACGCCTGTTTTATTTTATAACCCTATGGCAGCTTGGCATGATGATTTAAACGTAAACAGATGGAATGGTCTGAACAATCCACGCTCTTTCAGAACAATAACCAGCAAATTTGAAGCAAGCTATGCACTACCGCATAATTTTCGTTTGATAGGCAGTGTTGACTATGAACACAGAGACCGCACCGGGACGGCCACCAATACCGGTCACCGCTTCAGAACCGATGAGCTTTCCTATCGCGCAGAACTGCGCCGCTCGTTATCCGAGACGATTACCGGTACGATTTCATACATACACAGCGATCGTTTCGGCTCAAGTTTTCTCACCAACACGACCGGTTCCGGCGATCCGTTCTTCAATCTTATCGCACCGTCCAATCTTGCAGACCGCAGCCGGGATAAAGTCCGTTTTCTGGCTAACTGGGATCCGATTGATTCATTATCAATACAAGTTTCGATTGATGAATCGTTTGATAATTATGGCCATCGGGCAGGCTCGGATCTGGGATTGCGCAAAGGTTCCGCAAGAAATTATTCACTAGATGCTACCTATACATTTTCTGAGCGGCTGCAAGCTACAGCATGGTTCTCACGAAATGAAACCCATATTGATCAGGCTTCCAGAAACGCGGAAACGGACAGCAAATTTCGTGAAATTTGGGGAGCCAATCTGCATAACATAGGCACATCTGTTGGCCTGGAAGTCACCGCCAAACCAACCGACAAACTTGAAACTGGCGCAAATTTCATGTTCTCGGATAACACCGATAAATTCAATCAAAAAGTTACACTTGAGCCGCAAGTAAATATTGTACCGAATCTCACAACGCAGTACTCCAGCTTGCGGCTATTCGCCAGATACGATATCCGCAGGAACTTAGGTGTACGCTTGGATTACATTCTTGATCACTTTAAAACCAATGAATGGACTTGGACGGGATGGCGTTATACCGATGGCACCACACTGACCCAAGACACCAACCAAATGGTTAACTTTGCCTTTCTTTCTGTTCTTTATAGCTGGCAATAAATAAACCCCTTCTCTCGTACGGTAATACTGTCTGGAAATTGCTCAAATTGCCTCCTGTGAGTTTTCTCACAGACAAAGGTAAATCATATCGTTATTATTTCATTTGATAGCTCTAGATTAATTTACAAAGGAAAGCTAATCATGTTGATGCAAAAGAAATATATAAATTGGAAACGCACATTTTTTACGAAAAGCATTAATGGTTATGGTTTACTAATTGCATTTTTAATTTTAGCAGCTCTTTCATTTGCATTACCGAAGATTGTATTCGCGAAGGAATCATCTTTTCCTGGACAGGTTGTTGTATCAAAAAATAAAAAAATTTCTTCAGAAGACATCCCTGTTTTCCCTTTTAACCGTTCAACTGTTAACGTTGCAAGCTACTTCACCGAAAAGAATCTGAAATTTGATCCTAACTTAAATCCCGATGGAATTTTTACTTCCGACAATCAGGATACCAGCTCATATTCTGATGCCAAAGCGCGGCAAGAATTAATTCAACTCAATGCCTCCAGCAAGAAATCCTTCATCAGCTATATCGATGTAGGAGATCCATCGGCTGATCCGATTGTGCTATTTCATGGCATTCCGACTTCTTCTTTTGAATGGCGCCAGATTATTTCGCTATTGAAAAAACACGCAAGAGTAATTGCTTTTGATCAGATTGGACAAGGCCATTCTACGAAACATAAGCAGTTAACTTACACCTTTAAGCAGCACCTGGCATATACAGAAGCGTTCTTTTCGGCATTAAAGCTTGATCAAAAGAAAATTACCATTGTTGCAACCGATACCGGTGGCAGCTTATGTTTTGCTTATGCAATGCGACATCCCGATAAAATTAAAGGACTTGCATTCTTTGAAACAGTATTCGGTCCGGTTCCTACGCTTGAAGCCATGACAGCACAAGCACAAGTTTTTCGCAGCATGGAGGGAAACAGGAAAATCATTGAAGAAAATACATTTATCGAGAATCTGATTGTTCATTCTGCCGAAGTTATTCCTCCCAATACTGTGCCTTTCGCGATCGAACCATTTACCGCCGAAGAAATTCGAGCCTATAAATTTCCATACCATAAAAAAGAACATCGCCGCGTCCTAGCACAATGGGTTTTGGAGATACCATTTATCGGAGGGGCTCTCGATGGATATGGAGATGCCAACATTGATATTTGGAGCCAATTTTCTACCTATCTCATGACAAGCCCCGTGCCCAAGTTTTATTTATTCGCCGAGCCGGGTGTATTAAATACGATTGGGATAACAAATTTTGTACTCGAAAATTTTAATACAAATGGATCCTTAAGTTGGGTAAATCTTGGCGTGGGTTACCATTTTTTACATGAAGACTATGCAGAGCAAATTGGAAAAGAAATTGCCAATTGGCACCAGAGTCTTCGCTAAGCGTTTACCTACAGCCCGAACATCGATAAATCTTATAACAAATGGTATCAACTATGACGAACCAATCTAATCAACTGACTTGTTTAGCTAGAAATCAATTTAATCCAGATAATTGTTTTGATTATAGCCGCATCATTCACGTTTATGAGACAGACAAAGACGGTGTTATGCATTTTAGTAATTACTTCAGAATCGCAGAAGAGGCGCTATATTACGGACTCAGGAAATTGAATTTCTCATTTGAAACCACGGAGTATTCAATGGCCATGATCAATGCTTGTGCGACATATATTCATCCAATCAAATTTGCTGAGCAGATCAGAATTGTCATAGCAGACATCAAGGTTAGTCGAGTCAAAATTCTATTTGCAATGAATTTTTTAAATGCTGACCAAACATGTCTGGCGAATATACAACTCACTTTTGTGCTGATTGAACCAGGAAACAGGAAAGCCATTCCAGTACCTGAGAAGCTCAGAAGCAGTTTAGTTCAGATTTGAAGGCATCAAATGAATTTATTAATTCACAAAACTCACCTGAAGGTACTCACAATGAATGATGAATTGAATTTTGAAAAAATTATGGCTCTCAGCGGTAATGGACAAGGCTCCATTGCTCATACGGAATGCAAAAAATATCTACGCCATACCCATCCCATGCTCAGTTTGGATCGCATTGCGGATCATGATTTTAATACGGGGTGGGTTCATGCGGTTAGAGCAATCTCATGTTCCGATCCAGTTTTTGCCGGACACTTTCCAGATGCCGGCGTTTATCCTGGAACCAGCTTAAACCAGGATATTAACCAGGTTGGCATCTTGTTGTTCATTGGAATGACTTCGCCATTGAAGAAAGATGGAGTTGCTGAGGAAATCACTGCCGTAAATGCTGTTAGTTCGGAATACGGTCATCCCGTACCTCCTGGGTGTCTGCTGGATATGGCTGTTTGGGCGACCAAGCTAGAAGGTAAAAAGAAAATTGAGCTGCGATTTGAAAGCCGGGTCAGAGATTTTCCTTACTATACAGAGACAAACAAATATGGATTGAAATTTGAACCAGCAATTAGAGGAAATTGCACGTTAGTCAGAGCAAGACGCAGTATCTATGACGGTATCTGGCTCTAGGAAATTATTGGGTTAGAACGAGTACAACAATTTTACAGGATAGCTAGGGTCTGTTGACGTTCCAAAAATAGGTATTTAAAAATAACCGCTTGCAATCGTGATAGCAAATCGTAACCTACTGATGCAGCAAATGTTTTTATCAAATATCAACAGACCCTAGGCGATACAATCCAATAGCACTGATATTCAAAACTAATACAAGTTTTTCGGCGCCCCCAGTTACACACACGAGGCAATATTGATTCTGGAGAATTTAAAGATGGATGCTTATATTGTTAATCCCAATGCCTATACATGCCTAGGTTATGGGAAAGACTTACAAGAAAATTTGTTCAATGGGAAATGTGGCTTAACTTCAGCTAATTCAGTCTTTCCGGATTTTTTCCCCGATAACTCTAGCAAGATTGGTGCAATCTCCGGACTAAACCCGGATGAATCCCGCCTTCTACAGATTCTGTACCGCATCGGTGATCATTTAATTCCTGGCGAAGCAGGCGCGTGTGAACTCATCCTGGGAGCCAGCAGTTTAGGCGATCTTGAGGGAGAATTTATCGGTGATCCTTACGGCTGTATAAAGCACTACTTAATTCACAATAAACCTGAACTTGCTCCATTGTTCAAAGGCGTTATTTCCAGCGCCTGCTCCAGCGGCACCGATGTAATTTCCATGGCTGCCCTATTGGTTGATCAACAAAAGTATGATGTGATTGGCGTAATTGCCGCCGATTGCCTTGACCGGGGAAAACTGCTGCAGCATGTCACTCTCGGTACACAAGGACCAGAATGTGCCATGCCTTTCGATATTAACCGCAAAGGCACCTCCTTTGGAGAAGGTGGTGCCTTTGCGATGATCGCTAATACAAGAGGACTCGAGAAGCTAAATGCAAAAAATATCTTTTCTATCCACGGATTCGGTATGTCTTGCGATGCCCAGCACATCACTGCTCCAGATGAGACCGGAGAAATACCTGCTTTAGCTATATCCAGAGCAATTGCAGCATCTTCAATTTCACCGTCCGATATCGGTTATATCAATGCACATGCAAGCGGGACTCCGATTAATGACCAGGTAGAGTCCATTGCATTTCGGAAAGCACTTGGAAATGCTCTGGACAATATCGCCGTCAATGGCACCAAAGGTGCCATAGGGCACTTACTAGGGGCGACAGGATTGGTAGAAGTTATTTTAACTTGCTGGTCTTTAGATAGCGGCTATGCACCCGGAACTGTTGGCCTTAGAAACAAGGATGCATCGTTAAATATCCCTGCGCTTATCGCTGGGCAGTCTATGAGAATCACCAAACCCATCGGTTTATCAACCACTTTTGGGTTTGGTGGTGTCAATTCGGCCATTGTTATCGAATCCTTGAATTAATGGGAGGCTCAATATGAAAAAATCTGTTTGTCATTTTTCTTCTTATTTCATACCGGATGACAAGATTCCGATACCAGAATTGTTAAAAGATAAAGATAAGCGTGCTGATTTGCCTGCTCGTATTGCTGTATTGTCGGCTGATCACATGCTTAGCAAGATGACTGATATTGATTTATGTGCATTGAACATAATAACTGTGAATCGTGAAGGTTGCGCTGCTCATATCGAAAAAGTCAGTACCAGCATCAAGAATCATCAACCTGCACAGGGCTTTTTTGTTCGCGGCGGGCCTCAGACCTTGGCTACTTACACAGCCTTGGCACTTGGTTCTCACGGAGCCGCCTTTACATTTGTAGGAGATCAGAGAGTATTAACAGAAGCAATTAGCATGGCTATCTATCTGACCAAAGCAATGAGAAATAGCTCAACGCTACTTATTTTCATTGTTAAAGGTGATGTCATGGGCTATCAAGCGAATACTGCGCTTATCCACAATATTGGAGATATTCCGGAAATTTCTTCACCGTCTTTGGAACGGGAAATATATGCGCATTTATCCCTAGCTCTTAATATAGGAAGAATAAAGTGAACCTCGATCAATTACTACAAAATTTATGTAGCTCGCAAAAGATAGTTATCGAAGATAATCATCGCACTCTAACTGGAAAGGAATTCTTCATTATCATACGAGATCTGGCAAATCAACTACAATCAGTCGGTATTAAAGATAAGAAGATTTGCTTGTTGCGCATGACTAACACAATTGACTCTGTCGCTATCTTGTTTGCTTCTTTAGTCAATCGCGCCGTAGTTTTTATCGCCAATCCACATGACCCTATTGGCAAGATTTGCGACACACTTGAAAGATTCCCAATTTTTGCATTATTGACAGATCGAGCAACCTCAATCACTGTTCAAAAAAAAATTTCTGAGCGCTCAGCTTCACAAATTCAAGCAATCAGTAATAGCAATTTTCACGCAACACTGCTGGAAGTCTGCAATCACCCCATTACTCATTATGATCAACAAATGCAGCAAGCAGACATAGCCATTTTCAGCTCCGGATCCACTGGAGAACCCAAAGCTATATTACACAAGTTAGATAGTTTATTATTGAATGCCCAATTGCATATCGAATCAATCGGCATGGAGGAAAATGATAGGGTAGGTATTATTCTACCGCTCTACTATAGTTATGGATTGGTTGCCAATTTATTTAGTGGATTGATAAACCAATCAACAATTTATCTTAACAGTCAAATAGGCCTAGTAGATGAGGGTTGGATTGAAGACAACAAAATTTCTGCACTCAGCGTTACGCCTTTCATCGCAAGAAAAATTCAAAAGCGCTACCCATCACTAAGAATCATCACAATCGGTGGAGATATTCTCTACAGCAAACAAGCCAAATGCCTACTGGATTTATATCTGGATTGCGCGATCTTTTCAACCTATGGTTTGACTGAAGCCGGACCTCGTGTCGCCACATGCAACATCACGGCGTCGATTTTAGAGAAGAATTTTATTTTGCCGCTTGGAAAACCTTTGAGTGGTGTTTCTCTTTCTATTGAGGACAATTCCGGACATGGTGAGTTATGTGTTAATACACCCACGCATATGCTCGGTTACTATCAAGGAAATCGTGATGGTTTTTCCCCTCATGGTGAAACCAATACTTTGGTGAAAACCGGTGATTTATATGAATTTTATGAAGACTGTTTTTATTTTATCGGTCGTAAGAAAAAAATTATTTTCCAGGGGGGAGAAAAAGTTTTTCCATTAGCGGTGGAATCAGTCATACACAATATCGACGGTGTTCTAGACGTCATGGTTGCGAGTATCCAAGATAAGGATAAAGGACAACTTGCCAAAGCTTATATCGTTGCCAGTGAGAATCTGACCTTGAATGACATAAGAAAACAACTGAAGCAAAGGCTATCGGGATCGACGATTCCTGAGCAAATTGAATTCGTTGACGCTATCCCGCGTACCATAACCGGAAAAATTCGTGCCGAACAAATCACTACCTAGTAAAAATATGTCAAAAGATAATTATAAGCTCACTGGTTCATGGGAGCTTGAAAACTACCTGATTACCAATCAACAAGGCGAGAATGTATTCTTGTGGGGATCAAAAGCATCCGGACTAATCGTTTATCTCAAGAACGGCTATATGTCGGTGCAGGTTTCCAATACAAATAGACATTTCTTTGCTCGGGATGATTTTCTTACTGGCAGCGATAAAGAAATTAGAGCCGCATTTGAAGGATACATCGCATACTTCGGTAAATATGAATATCACGAAGAAGATGGTTTGGTTTATCACGATGTTCAAGAATCGATTTTCCCAAATTGGAGAGGTGTCAGGCATACACGTTATGTTTTGCTTAATCAAAATAAATTAATACTCAGTACACCGCCTATAATGATCAAGGGTATGCCATGCGCAATGCAAATGTTTTGGAAAAAAATTGATTAATCCGGCAGAAATAATGAATAAACCTAAAATACTAGTTGCCGGAGCAAACGGTCTAAATGGTCGATCACTTCTCGAGAAATTATCGGTAAGAGGTATACCAGCGCGTGCCATGGTTAGAAATACTGCACATGCATTGACTCTGCAAAATGAAACCACAGAAATCGTAGAGGCTGATCTTGCAAACATGGATTCTCTCAAGAAAGCACTTGTAGGCATTGATCTTGCCTATATTGTGACTTCGATACACCCTGATAGTGTCAGCTTGTTTAATAATTTTTTTATGGCAGCAAAGGATGCGAATGTGCAGCATGTCATTAAATTATCGGGTTTGGGTGCCACGGCTGATTCAAAATCTGAAATTCTTCGTCAGCATTTTCTTTCCGATGAATTATTAATTGGCTCAGGCTTAAATTTTACGATTATTCAGCCTAATTCCTTTTTCCAGAATATCTTATGGCAGAAAAGATCTATTCGCATTAAAGGTAGATTAGGTATGCTACTTGCCGATGGAAAGCAAAGTTATATTGATGCCCGGGATGTTGCCGAAGCCACGGTACAGATATTCAAGGATAAAAAACATCTCAACAAGATATATCAGCTGACTGGTCCAGGTGCGATATCAGGCAATGATATCGCATCAGAATTGTCAGACATGCTTAACAAGCAGATAAAATACAAGCCCATATCAAGTTCATTTGCCAGACAGGAAATGCTCGCCGGTGGCGTTTCCGAATGGAATTCCATCGCGCTAACAGAAATCCAAGAGGTGTTTGCCGCTGGTACATTTGCAGAAACAACTGACGATTTAGAATTTATTCTCAGCAAGAAACCACGCAATCTTAGATGCTTCCTGGAAGATTGTAAAACCGAGTTTTTGTGATTAGTCTCTTACCAGTTGAGTGATGTCAAAATATGACAAGAATATTTAGGTTATCGAGTAGCGGTAAGGGTTTGAACGATGGTGAACACTGTTGGTTTTTCACGGGTCGTGACAGCCGCTCGAACGATACGCGGTAAATAGTCGGCCCTGCAAAATTCACTTAACCATGGCGGTGGCTTTGTATACAAGCAAGCTTCACCAATATATGGTTGTTTTGCGCGGAAGCGGTTGATCAACCGAAGCAACGCAAGGCACAACAAAATACCCTTTAGCCCCAAGCGGAGTACTGCCCTCATCAGCCAGCTCAGGTTGTATCCTGCCGCACACAGCACAGCATGGAGCGAATCTCCCAACTTGCCCTGCAACCAGCAGCGGTCCATTCGGTGATCCGACTTTAAATGCCCAAT
>CXWL01113874.1_pt1 | contig 11021 bp, 12 predicted proteins | sample 590931 | NCBI WGS metagenome assembly CXWL01 (sample SAMEA3498368, study PRJEB10139) | groundwater metagenome | biome: water well; material: biofilm material | place: Germany | collected 2015-04-27 | reverse complement strand
AACGAGCTTTCGCAGGATCGAGCGCTCGCGAACGATTTCCGCATAGCGCCGGATGTTGCTCGCGCTCGGCACGTACTGCGCGAGCGAGTTCAGGTAGACCAGCCCGCCGATATCGTCGGCCTTGCCCAGGCTCTGCAACCGCTCGAAGACGGTGATGACGTCGGCCGCCTTGCTGGCATTGATCAGTCCGCCGATGGCGGCGTAGATCAGCTTGTGCTCGTGACGGTAGAAGTCGTCGTCGACCAGCAGGTCGCCCATGCGGTCCCAGGCGCCGTTGTCGAGCAGCAGGCCACCGAGCACGCTCGATTCGGCCTCGATGGAGTGAGGCGGAATGCGCAGTTGGGCGATCTGGCGGTCGGCCGACGAGTTACCGTCGGAGTAGGAGAAAACGGCGGACATGAACTTCCCTTGCAACCCTCCATGCTAAGCCGCGCACGGCGCTGCGCTTGTGGACAAGGTTGTGAATAAACAGTGATCTTCCAGTGCAGCGCGCTGGAAAACTCAGGCGGGCGCCGCCGGGCCGCCCCAAGGCGAGCTCCGCGGCCCCTTGGGGGGTAGCGTTACGCGCAGCGAAAAGCCGGGGGCAACATTCGCAAAAAGAAAAGCCGCCCGAAGGCGGCTTTCGTGGCAGCGCACGAGGCGCCGCAAACGATCAGGCGGTTTCGCCGTAGACCGTGACGGTGATCTCGACGACCACGTCGGTGTGCAGCGCAACGGCCACGGTGCTGTCGCCAACGACCTTGATCGGGCCGTTGGGCAGGCGCACTTGCGACTTGGCAACCTTGTAGCCTTGCTTGCCCAGTTCTTCGGCGATGTCGCCGTTGGTGACCGAGCCAAACAGACGGCCGTCGACGCCAGCCTTTTGCGTCAGCTTGACGGTCGTGCCGCCGAGCTTTTCGCCTTGTGCTTGCATTTCAGCCAGCTTGGCGGCCGCAGCCTTTTCGAGTTCGACGCGCTTGGCTTCGAATTCGGCCTTGTTGGCAGCGGTGGCGCGGCGAGCGCGGCCCGACGGGATCAGGAAGTTGCGTGCGTAACCGTCCTTGACCTTGACGATTTCGCCGAGGGTGCCGAGGTTGACGACCTTGTCCAGAAGAATGACTTGCATGGTGTCGGCTCCTTAGACGCGGTGTTGGTCGCTGTACGGGACCATGGCCAGGAAGCGGGCGCGCTTGATGGCGGTGTTGAGTTGGCGCTGGTAGATCGCGCGCGTGCCGGTCAGGCGTGCGGGAATGATCTTGCCGTTTTCGCTGATGAAGTCACGCAGCGTGTCGATGTCCTTGTAGTCGATTTCCTCGACGCCAGCGACGGTGAAACGGCAGAAGCGCTTGCGCTTGAACAGCAGCGACTGGGTGTTGCGCTTCGGGCGCTTGTCTTTGTTGAATTTCTTGAACGTGGCCATTTGGGGACCTCTTGTCGAAAATTAATCTTGCTGAAAATCCTGGATGTGCAGGACCGGATGCTTGCCGTTGCCCGGTGTCGCGAGAAAACCCTGAAAACGCCAGAGACTTCCCATCGACTGTCTTGCGAGCCGTTCGGCGATGGCGCCGAAGGCAACGGCCTTGAGGACCGCCTTCACCTGCCGGGGTTTGCCTGCTTCATCGAGCGTGGACTCGTGTTCGAGTCGAAGGTCGATGGCGGGCAGGCCGGCTGGCGTGTATCGCAAGGCTCCGAGTTCGGCAACCGAGGCGGTCAGCAGCAGCTGATTGACACCGGTTGCCTGAGCGGCAGCAGTCACGCCATCAGTTGTTGTTGGCGGCGTATTCGGCCTGCTGGGCCTTGCGGGCTTCTTCGCGCTCGACCGTCTTCATCATCGACGAAGGACCGGTTTCGGCCTTCTTCTTCTGGACGGTGAGGTGACGCAGCACGGCATCGTTGAACTTGAACGCGTGTTCCAGTTCGCCCATCACGGTTTGCTCGGCTTCGATGTTGACGCACAGGTAGTGCGCCTTGTTGAGCTTGTTGATCTGGTAAGCCAGCTGACGGCGGCCCCAGTCTTCAACGCGATGGACCTTGCCACCGCCGGCCGTGATCAGGCCCTTGTAGCGCTCCAGCATGGCCGGAACTTGCTCGCTCTGATCCGGGTGGATCAGCAAAATGATTTCGTAGTGACGCATGGCACTCCTTGTGGATTCTTCCGAAGAAGAGGAAAAGCCACCTGCAGCGTCGGGCGCAGTGTGGCAAGGCAAAGCCGGCGATTATAGCCCTGGAATTGACAATCCGGCAAGGCACCTCAGTCGTTGAGGGCCTTATCCAGAGCGGCGGCCTTCTCGGGGCCGACCGCCGCCCGGATCTTGGGTGCCAGCGCCAGCAGGTCTTCGTAGCTCGTCGCGCCCTCGACCTGCAGGTTGAGCCGGAATCCCATCAGGCCCAGGCCGCCAGTGAGCTGGATGGCGATGGGATAAGCGTCCTTGTAGCGCTGTTGCTTGCTACGGCCCGAAGCGCCAGCCGCGGGTGCGGCCGGAGCGACCGGCTTCACCGCCTCGGCGGGAGCGCTGCCCTCAGCCGGCTCCAGAAGCCCCAGCGCAAACATATGGTCGATGTCCTCCCGGGCGATGCCCATGCCGTTAGCGAGCACCTCGTCGACCGTGCGCTTGCCATCGAAAAGAATGAACGCCGAGCGCTGGCGCGGCGTCATGGGAACCGAGCGGTCCTTCAGGGCCTGATGGCCCGCTGGCGTCTTTACAAGAATCATGTGGTCTTCCCCTTCCGGGATACGCCCGTGAGTCCTGGAAGTCTGGCATCAAATACGCAATTTGTTTCAAAAACACCCACGCCTCGCGGGAATCCCCCCATGGGGATTTCCGCAATCCAACGCGACGGGCCCAGCTCAGCGCTTGGCGAGTTGCTGCCAGGTGTCGATCACGCTGTCGGGGTTGAGAGAGATCGATTCGATCCCCTCTTCCGCCAGCCAGAGCGCGAAGTCCGGATGGTCGCTGGGCCCCTGGCCGCAGATGCCGACGTACTTGCCCTGGTCCTTGCAGGCCTTGATGACCCGGCTCAGAAGCGCCTTGATGGCCGGATCGCGCTCGTCGAAATCGGCCGCCAGCAGCTCAAGCCCCGAATCGCGGTCCAGGCCCAGCGTGAGCTGGGTCAGGTCGTTCGATCCGATCGAGAAGCCGTCGAAGTACTTCAGGAACTCTTCCGGCAGGATCGCGTTGCTCGGCACCTCGCACATCATGATCAGCTTGAGTTCGTTCTCGCCGCGCTTCAAACCATGCTCGCCCAGCAGCGTGGTCACGCGCTCCGCCTGGCCCAGGGTGCGCACGAAGGGCACCATGATCTGCACGTTCACCAGGCCCATGTCGTTGCGCACGCGCTTGAGCGCCTCGCACTCCATCGCGAAGGCCTCGCCGAAATCGGCGCTCAGGTAGCGCGCCGCACCGCGGAAGCCCAGCATCGGGTTCTCTTCCTCCGGCTCGTAGCGGCTGCCGCCGATCAGCTTGCGGTACTCGTTCGACTTGAAGTCCGAGAGGCGCACGATGACCTTCTTCGGCCAGAAGGCGGCAGCGATGGTCGCGATGCCTTCGGCCACCTTGTCGACGTAGAAGGCGCGCGGCGAAGCGTGCCCGCGAGCCACCGATTCCACGGCCTTCTTCAGGTCGTTGTCGACGTTCGGGTAGTCGAGGATCGCCTTCGGATGAACGCCGATGTTGTTGTTGATGATGAACTCGAGGCGGGCCAGGCCCACGCCGTGGTTCGGCAGTTGCGCAAAGTCGAAGGCGAGCTGCGGGTTGCCCACGTTCATCATCAGCTGGATGTCGATTTCCGGCATCACGCCGCGCTGCACTTCCGTCACTTCGGTTTCGAGCAGGCCGTCGTAGATGAAGCCGGTGTCGCCCTCGGCGCAGCTCACGGTGACCAGCGTGCCGTCTTTCAGCAGGTCGGTCGCGTCGCCGCAGCCGACCACGGCCGGAATGCCCAGTTCGCGCGCAATGATGGCCGCGTGGCATGTGCGCCCGCCGCGGTTGGTGACGATGGCGGCGGCGCGCTTCATCACCGGTTCCCAGTTGGGGTCGGTCATGTCGGTGACGAGCACGTCGCCTGCCTGCACCTTGTCCATTTCGCTGATGTTGTGTACCAGGCGCACCGGGCCGGTGCCGATCTTCTGGCCGATGGCACGGCCTTCGGCGAGCACTGCGCCCTTGCCCAGCAGCTTGTAGCGCTGCTCGGCCTTGCCCTGCTGCTGGCTCTTCACCGTCTCGGGGCGCGCCTGCAGGATGTAGAGGTGGCCGTCGGTGCCGTCCTTGCCCCACTCGATGTCCATCGGACGGCCGTAGTGCTCTTCGATGACCAGCGCGTACCGGGCCAGTTGTTCGACGTCGGCGTCGCTCAGCGAGTAGCGGTTGCGCTGCTCGGCTTTCACGTCGGTGGTCTTCACCAGCTTGCCGCTGGCCTTTTTCTCTTCGGGCGTTGCGAACTCCATCTGGATCAGCTTGGAGCCCAGGTTGCGGCGGATCACCGCGCGCTTGCCGGCGCGCAGCGTCGGCTTGTGCACGTAGAACTCGTCGGGATTCACGGCGCCCTGCACCACCGTTTCGCCGAGGCCATAGCTCGAGGTGATGAACACCACCTGGTCGAAGCCCGACTCGGTGTCGATGGTGAACATCACGCCGGCGGCGCCGAGGTCGGAGCGCACCATGCGCTGCACGCCGGCCGAGAGCGCGACCACGTCGTGCTCGAAGCCCTTGTGCACGCGGTAGCTGATGGCGCGATCGTTGTAGAGGGAGGCGAACACCTCCTTCATCTTGTGCAGCACGTCGTCGATGCCGACCACGTTCAGGAAGGTTTCCTGCTGNNGCGAACGAAGCGTCGGGCAGGTCTTCGGCGGTGGCCGAGGAACGCACGGCGAACGAGGCTTCGGGATTGCCGGCGCTCAGCGTGGCAAAGGCCTCGCCGATGGCTTTCTGCAGGTCGGCCGGGAAGGGCTGGGACTCGACCATGGCGCGGATCTCGGCGCCGGCCGCGGCCAGGGCTCGCACGTCCTCGGTGTCCAGCGCTGCGAGGCGCTTGCTGATCTTGTCGGCCAGGCCGTCGTGGGCCAGAAACTGGCGGAAGGCGTGGGCCGTGGTCGCGAAACCGGTCGGTACCCGCACGCCCTGGGGCAACTGCGAGATCATTTCGCCGAGGCTGGCGTTCTTGCCGCCAACCGCCTCGACGTCGGTCATTCTCAGGTTTTCAAACGGTACGACCAGGGCGGTCGCGTCGAAAAGTGCAGACATGGGGAAGCTCCAGAAGTTGAAACCGGTGCTGCATGCAGGCGGCACGGCACGATCGTTGTCGTTGCTTTGGGTGCGGAAGCGGCGTGCATGAGAAGAATGGGGGTCGGGAAAGCAGATTCCCGATAATGGACCGGATTGTAGGCGTGGCAAGGTCGCCCGCGCCGCAGGACAAGGCCGCAAGAGCAACACCATGCAGACACGCACTGTTTTCTTCATTTCCGACGGCACCGGCATCACCGCCGAGACTTTCGGCAACGCCGTGCTCGCCCAGTTCGAGATGAAGCCGCGCCACGTGCGGCTNNCACACGGCCGAACTCGAGGGCGTGCGGCCCATCGTCTTCACCACGCTGGCCAACATGGACGTGCTGGAAGTGATCGAAACCGGCTGCAAGGGCATGCTGCTCGACATGTTCGGCACCTTCGTGCGGCCGCTCGAAATCGAGCTGGCGGTGAAATCGAACCACCGCATCGGCCGCTTCAGCGACGTGAGCAAGAGCAAGGAATACAACGCCCGCATCGCCGCAATCGACTTCAGCCTGGCGCACGACGACGGCCAGAGCAACCGCGACCTGCAGGGCGCCGACGTGATCCTGGTGGGCGTGAGCCGCAGCGGCAAGACGCCTACTTCGCTCTACCTGGCGATGCAGCACGGCCTGAAAGCCGCCAACTACCCGTTGATTCCCGAAGACTTCGACCGCCGCCAGCTCCCGCCGGCCCTGATGCCGCACCGCAAGAAGATCTTCGGCCTGACGATCCAGCCCGAGCGCCTGAGCGAGATCCGCAACGAGCGACGGCCCGACTCGCGCTACGCGAGCCTGGAGAACTGCCGCCACGAGGTGAGCGAAGCCGAGGCGATGATGCGGCGCGCCGGCATCCGCTGGCTCTCGACCACCACCAAGTCGATCGAGGAAATCGCGACGACGATCCTGCAGGAGTTGCGGCCGGAGCGGCTGACGTACTGAGCAGGCAATAAAAAGGGCTACCTGATCGGTAGCCCTTTGGGGGTTTGTCGCTTGGCCGCCAAAGCCCGAGCTGCGTTGCTCGATCAGGCGGCGGCTGGAGCCGACGTGCGGATCAGGTGATCGAACGCACCAAGCGCCGCCTTCGCGCCGTCGCCGGCCGCGATGATGATCTGCTTGAACGGCACGGTCGTTACGTCACCCGCAGCAAACACGCCCGGCACCGAGGTCTGGCCGCGCGCATCGACGACGATCTCGCCGTGCTTCGTGAGCTCGACCACGCCCTTGAGCCAGTCGGTGTTGGGCACGAGGCCGATCTGGATGAACACGCCTTCGAGTTCGACCTTCTTCAGTTCGCCCGTCGCGCGGTCCTTGTAGACCAGGCCGTTGACCTTCTGGTCGCCGGTGATCTCGGTGGTCTGCGCGTTGGTGAACACGTCGACGTTCTTCAGGCTNNCGTGACGTGGCCCACGATACCGGCCAGATCGATCGCCGCTTCGACGCCCGAGTTGCCGCCGCCGATGACCGCGACGCGCTTGCCCTTGAAGAGCGGGCCGTCGCAGTGCGGGCAGTAGGCCACGCCCTTGTTCTTGAACTCGTGCTCGCCGGGCACGTTGATGTTGCGCCAGCGCGCACCGGTCGAAATGATGATGGACTTGCTCTTGAGGGAGGCGCCGCTTTCAAGCTGCACTTCGATCAGGTCGTTGCCGGGCACCAGGGCCTTGGCACGCTGCAGATTCATGATGTCGACATCGTAGTCGCGCACATGCTCTTCGAGTGCATGGGCGAACTTCGGTCCTTCGGTTTCCTTGATCGAGATGAAGTTCTCGATGCCCAGCGTGTCGAGCACCTGGCCGCCGAAGCGCTCCGATGCCACACCGGTGCGGATGCCCTTGCGCGCCGCGTACACGGCGGCTGCGGCGCCAGCGGGGCCGCCGCCGACGATGAGCACGTCGAACGGGTCCTTGGCCGCGATCTTCGCGGCTTCGCGTTCGACGCCGCTGGTGTCGATCTTGGCGAGGATTTCTTCCAGGCTCATGCGGCCCTGGCCGAATTCGGTGCCGTTCAGGAAGACAGTCGGCACGGCCATGATCTGGCGTTCCTTCACTTCGTCCTGGAAGGTGCCGCCTTCGATCATCGTGGTGCGGATGCGCGGGTTCTGGATCGCCATCAGGTTCAGCGCCTGAACGACATCGGGGCAGTTGTGGCAGGTGAGCGAGACGTAGATTTCGAACTCGAAATCGCCGTCGAGCGCCTTGATCTGGTCGAGCACGGCTTGCTCGACCTTGGGCGGGTAGCCGCCGATCTGCAGCAGCGCAAGGATCAGCGACGTGAATTCGTGGCCCATCGGCAGGCCGGCAAAGCGCGGGCCATGGTTCTCGCTTGGGCGATTGACCGAGAACGATGGCTTGCGGTGGTTGTCGTCGCGGCTTTCGGTCAGCTTGACCAGCGGCGAGGACTCCGCGACGTCCTTCAGCAGCGACAGCATCTCGCCCGAGGCCTTGCTGTCGTCGAGCGAAGCGACGATCTCGATCGGCTGCGTGGCGCGTTCGAGGTAACTCTTCAATTGGGCTTTGGTGCTGGCGTCGAGCATGACGGACTCACTTTCGATAACTGAAAACTATCAACTGGGAACAAAAAAGCCCGGGGCCTCGTGAGCGCCCGGGCTTTCGCACGGGAGCGCTTAGATCTTGCCGACGAGGTCGAACGACGGAGCGATGGTCTTGTCGCCTTCGTTCCACTTGGCCGGGCAGACTTCGTTCGGGTGGGCGGCGGTGTAGACGGCTGCCTTCAGCTTGCGCAGGGTTTCCTTCACATCGCGGGCGATCTCGTTGGAGTGCACTTCGGCGGTCTTGATGATGCCTTCGGGGTTGATCACGAAGGTGCCGCGCAGTGCCAGGCCTTCTTCGGGGATGTGCACGCCGAAAGCGTTGGTCAGCGTGTGGGTCGGGTCGCCGACCAGGGGAAACTTGGCCTTGCCGACGGCCGGCGACGTGTCGTGCCAGACCTTGTGCGAGAAGTGCGTGTCGGTGGTCACGATGTAGACCTCGGCACCCAGCTTCTGGAACTCAGGGTAGTTGTCGGCCGCGTCTTCGACTTCGGTCGGGCAGTTGAAGGTGAAGGCCGCCGGCATGAAGATCAGCACGGACCACTTGCCCTTGAGCGTCTCGTCGGACACATCGATGAACTTGCCGTTGAGGTAGGCCTGGGTCTTGAAGGGAAGGACTTGGGTGTTGATCAGGGACATGGGTGATTCCTTGGATGCTGCGGGTGGACAAAAAAAGTGCGAGCCATGAGTATAACTACCAATATANNAGCCTCAATACGAACGTGTATCACCATCACACGCATGCAGACCGGCGCAGCATGGGATTGCTTGCAAGCACGCATCCGCCCCTCTGACAATCACCGCTTTCAGAACAAGGAAAAATCATGAAGGGCGACCCCAAGGTCATCGAACATCTGCAGGCGCAGCTCAAGAACGAGCTCACCGCAATCAACCAGTACTTCCTGCACTACCGCATGCTCAAGCACTGGGGTCTGGACAAGCTGGCCAAGAAGGAATACGAGGAATCGATCGGCGAAATGAAGCACGCCGACAANNGAAGACGTGCCCGAACTGCTGCGCTGCGATCTGGGCGCCGAAACGGGCGCGCAAGCCACCATCAAGGACGGCATCCAGCATTGCGAATCGGTGCGCGACTATGTCTCGCGCGACCTGCTCCAAGAGATCCTGGACGACACGGAAGAGCACATCGACTTCCTCGAAACCCAGATCGACCTGATCGACCGCGTCGGCCTGCAGAACTACCTGCAATCGCAAATGGGCGAGCTCGAGTAAGAGCGATCTTTCGACCTCATGCAACGGGACTTCGGTCCCGTTTTTTATTGCTTTACGTAACTTAACCGCCGCCAAATAGCAGTCATTCTCATTCGCACGGATAGAATCCGCGCCTTCGATGACTGCCGCCGCCCGCCCCGACAACCGCCGCCGTGCCTACTGGCTCAAGACCCTGCACGAATGGCACTGGGTGAGTTCGGCGATCTGCCTCATCGGCATGATCCTGTTCAGCGTCACCGGCTTCACTCTCAATCACGCGGGGCAGATCGAGGCGAAGCCGGCCATCACGAAGCTGAACGGCACGATCGATCAGCCCCTGCGCGCCCGGCTCGAACAGCAACTGCCCGCCGCCAAGGCACAAAAGGGCAAGGCGCCCCTGCCCGCCGAGCTGCAGGGCTGGGTTCAGAAGAACTGGGACGTCAGCACGGCCGGCCACGATGCCGAATGGTCCGATGACGAAATCTATCTCTCGCTCCCCCGCCCCGGCGGCGACGCCTGGCTGCGCCTGAACCTGGCCGACGGCGAGATCGAATACGAGCGCACCGACCGCGGCTGGCTCTCCTACTTCAACGACCTGCACAAGGGCCGCAACACCGGCGCCGCCTGGAGCTGGTTCATCGACATCTTCGCGGGCGCCACGCTGGTCTTCTCGATCACCGGACTGTTCATTCTCAAGATGCATGCGGGCAACCGGCCGTTCACCTGGCCGATGGTGGGCATGGGGCTTGTCGTGCCCGTGCTGCTCGCGTTGCTCTTCATTCATTGATCTTCGATTCAGGAAAAAGAGGCCTCCCGTGCACGTTCGCTACTCACTCGCGCCAATCGCTATGTCGGCGCTGCTCGCAACCCCGGCTTTCGCGGCAAGCCTGGCGGTCAACATCGAGATTCCCCGGCTGAACGTTTCCGAGTACCACCGCCCCTACGTGGCGACCTGGATCGAGCGCGCGGACAACACGGTCGCCGGCACGCTCGCCGTCTGGTACGACGTGCGCACCAAGACGAACAACCCCGAAGGCGAAGGCACGAAATGGCTCAAGGACATGCGTCAGTGGTGGCGCCGCGGCGGCCGCGAACTGGCGGTGCCGGTCGATGGCGTGACCGGCGCGACTAAGCCTGCCGGCAAGCATCAACTGAGCTTCACCGAAGGCTCTGCACCGATGCCCAAGCTCGCACCCGGCGCCTACAAGCTGGTGGTCGAAGCGGCGCGTGAAGTCGGTGGCCGCGAGGTCGTGAGCATTCCGTTCCAGTGGCCGCCCACTGCGGCGGCACAACCGACCGCAACGGGCAAGGAAGAGCTCGGCGAGGTCAAGCTCGAACTCAAGCCCTGATCGACGACGAACCTCCCTTCTCCGCCAGCTTCATCCATCAAGGACCTCCCATGACCCGCTCCATCCTGCGTGCCACCGGCCTCGTCATCGCCCTGTCGGCCATTGCTTCCGCTTCCATGGCGCACAACGCCTGGCTGCTGCCCTCGTCCACCGTGTTCTCCAAGGCCGACACCGTGTCCGTCGATGCCGCCGTGTCGAATGATCTGTTCGTTGCGAACCACGCGCCGCTGCGGCTCGAAGGCCTGCAGATCACCGCGCCCGACGGCAGCACCGTCAAACCCGAGAGCGAAGCAAAGCTCAAGCTGCGCAACGTGTTCGACGTGAGCGTCGCGCAGCCGGGCACGTACCGCATCGCCGTGGTCAACGCGGGCGCCTTTGCAAGTTGGAAGGACAAGGCCACGGGCCAGAACAAGCGCGCACGCGGCACGGCCGAGACCATCGGCAAGGAAATTCCGGCCGATGCGCAGGACGTCGCCATCACGCAGTCGTCGGGCCGAATCGAGACCTTCGTGACGGTCGGCAAGCCCTCGGCGCTCAAGCCGATCGGCCAGGGGCTGGAATTGATCATCGCTGGCAGCCCGACCGACCTGGTCAAGGGCGAGAAAGCCAGCTTCACGCTGAACCTCGACGGCCAGCCTGCGAAGAACCTCGAAGTGACGGTCACCGCCGGCAA
>CXWL01029044.1_pt1 | contig 11022 bp, 10 predicted proteins | sample 590931 | NCBI WGS metagenome assembly CXWL01 (sample SAMEA3498368, study PRJEB10139) | groundwater metagenome | biome: water well; material: biofilm material | place: Germany | collected 2015-04-27 | reverse complement strand
GGCAGTTGTAGTTGCAACGCTTGGCACTAGCCAAGATGAACAAGTGATTGACGCTCTTGAAGGTGAATATCGTGAAGGGTTCATGCTGCATTATAACTTCCCTCCATATTCTACTGGTGAAGTTGGTCGTATGGGCAGCCCAGGTCGTCGTGAAATTGGGCATGGAAAGCTTGCGTGGCGCGCTGTTCATCCTATGCTTCCTTCTAAAGAAGAATTCCCATATACGCTTCGTTGCGTATCAGAAATCACAGAGTCTAACGGTTCATCTTCTATGGCGACTGTGTGCGGTAGCTCGCTTGCTCTTATGGACGCTGGTGTTCCACTGAAACGCCCTGTAGCTGGTATAGCAATGGGTTTGATTAAAGAAAAATCTGGTTTCATCGTGCTTTCCGATATTCTGGGTGATGAAGATCATCTAGGTGATATGGATTTCAAGGTTGCTGGCACAAGCCAAGGTATTACAGCTTTGCAAATGGATATTAAAATTGACGGTATCACTGAAGAAATTATGCAAGTGGCACTCACCCAAGCTCACGCTGGGCGTAACCATATTCTCGGTGAAATGGCTAAGGCTCTTTCTGCTCCGCGTGAATCAGTTGGTAGCACTGCACCGCGCATCACCAGCATGACCATCCCTAAGGATAAAATTCGTGAGGTGATTGGTTCTGGCGGTAAGGTAATTCGTGAGATTTGCGAAGTTACTGGCGCGAAGGTTGATATTGAGGATGATGGTACAGTTCGTATTGCTGCAACCAGTGAAGAAGCTGGTAAAAAGGCTTACGATTGGATTTATTCAATAGTTGCCGAGCCAGAAGTTGGACAGATACATACTGGAAAGGTGGTGCGTGTTGTCGATTTCGGCGCATTCGTCAATTTCTTTGGCGCGAAAGATGGGTTGGTACATATCAGCGAACTGGCTGACCACCGTGTCGCAAAAGTCGAGGATGTGGTTAAAGAAGGCGATGTTGTTAAAGTAAAAGTTCTTGATATTGATAATCGTGGCAAGATTCGTTTGTCTATGCGCGCTGTGAATCAGGAAACAGGAGAAGATATTTCAGATACTATTGCTGTTCGTGAGAAAAAACCAGCGTAGTTGGTATTGTTTAATAAAACCAAAGCCCCGTTGATTAAAATCTGCGGGGCTTTTTTTATAGTAGTTATTTATAATTATTATTTAGAAGAATTATAAATAGTGTTCTCTGGAAATAAAAAAAGGGAGTCTCAATTGAGACCCCCTATTTTATTCAGAAATAACTAATCCGTGAATTAGAGACGGATTGGAGTTACTTTTTTAGCAGCCATAGATTTAGCAGCTAGGCTAAGACTTGCTTTTGGTTTAGAAACTTTAGCAGGCTTTTTAGCAGCTACTTTTTTAGCAGCAGGCTTTTTAGCAGCAGCTTTTTTAGCAGCAGGTTTTTTCTTAGCGGCTTTTTTAGCAGCTGGTTTCTTTGCAGCAGATTTCTTTGCAGCAGGTTTTTTCTTAGCAACTACTTTTTTAGCAGCAGGTTTTTTAGCAGCAGCTTTTTTAGCAGCTGGTTTTTTAGCAGATTTTTTTGCAACAGTCATAATAAACTCCATTTATGTAATTACATAATATCCACCTACACCATGCAAATGAATATGGGTTCATATATACGCATCAATAATTAATTTTCTCTTAACGAGATATGCGTGACTAATGTTTTTTGCATACATAAAATTAGAAAAGATAAATCACAATCAAATAATGTTCCATATACGGAATAAAAAATAATATTCTAAAATACGCAGAAAGTCTTTGTTATAACGTTCCGTATACGAAACAAAGCATGCTATTTTTTTGGACATTTTTACTGTAACAGAATTTTTAAATGGAGTGTATTTTGTTTCGAGTGTGATATAAAAAACACAATAGCAAAGAAGCAAATGATGCGCTATAGCTCAGTTATGACGTATAAAAGTTGGATTATGAATCATCAATATAAAATATTTTCTCCAATAATTTTAAGTTTGGTTGTGCTTCTACTTGCATATTCAGCGCAGGCGCAAACATCATATAATTCTTATTTCAATATGAGTGAGTCTAGATTTGAGGATCTCACCCCTTTTCCTAAATGGACTGGTGTATTGTCTCGTTTCCAGAGTCAGCAAGAAATATCAGATGATGAATGTGACACTGTTCGCTATCATCCTTGTGTTATAAAAGAATGGAAGGAGTTGCTCGAAACATTAAAGGATAAGCCATTTGACGAGCAGTTGGACGAAGTGAATAACTGGTCGAACAAACATCCTTATATAGTAGATCAACTTAATTGGGGAATGAATGATTATTGGGAAACGCCATATGAATTCATGGAAATAAGTGGTGATTGCGAGGACTACGCTATTTCTAAATACCATTCGTTGCGCGCATTAGGAATCCCAGAAGATAAGATGCGTATAATGATAGTGCAGGATTTAAATCTTGGCGGAATCATCCACGCCATTTTAGGAATATATGACGATGACGATAATCTGATTATTCTAGATAACCAGATTAAGCATGTAATTCCTGCAATGAAAATTTATCACTACCGTCCTATCTACGGCGTTAATGAAACCAACTGGTGGACATATCGCCCGAGAATGTAAGGCCTTACTTTTTGCTAAATATTGCATTGGTATAAATAAGAAAAATTTGTTACATAAGATATAAATTAAGGAGAGACTAAAATGAGCAAAATACTCCCATCAGATGATGAATTTTCTGAAGTGACAAAAATTAAATGCACTCCGTGGACGTACGGGATTGTTTTACTAGTGTTTGGTATTATTATTGGCGGACTAATATTTATTTCCGACTTTAACAAAAAAGATTATGCGCGGGATATTCAGTCTTGGAAAGAACGTCTAAATCTTATTGCCGAAAGTCGCAAAGCGGATGTTGGTCATTTCATATCTGGAAATTTTACTGAACTGCGTACTCTTGCCGATAATCCATCGCTCAAGCTATATCTTGCCGAATTGCAAATGGTTCCGCAGCAAGAGGGCGCGCCGACTGATGCTGAGCCGTCACAAAAATCCTATTTGCGTAATTTATTGGTTTTTACAGCGCAACGCGCGGGATTCATGTCGACAAGTGGAACTGATGCGATTCCAGCCAACATTCCAACAGAAAGTAAAAGTGGATTAGTTGTTCTTGGTAATGACAATCAACTGATTGTTGGTACGCCGATGGTCAACTCCTCAATGGCTCAAATTGTTGAACATGCAAAAAAACAAGTTGCTGGTGCGGAAGGTTTTATTGATTTGCAAAAAGACGCTGACGGTACTTTTTACGTTGGTTTTTCTGTTCCAATTTATTCGATTCAGGGCGAGCGTAATGCAGAAGGGCAGATTGGAAAAATAGTTGCCATAAAAACAATTGATGAAAATTTGTTTGGGCTTTTGAGGCAACCAGGTTCTACAGAAAAAACTCTAGAGACATTGTTGGTGCGGATGGCTGGTGATGCAAAAGACAAAATGGAATATATTTCTCCTTTGCAAGATGGCAGCGCGCTACTCAGCAAGCAATTCGAACTCAATCAAAAAGATAGTGCCGAAGCCTATATTAACAAAGGAACAGATAAATTTTCTTCCGAACTAAAAGACTATCGTGGACAGCCAGTGCTTGCCACTTCGCGTGATATAAATGGAGCAAATTGGAAATTGATTGTTAAGATTGACAAGGCTGAAGCGTTTGTGGAAAGTGGAGCGCATCGCGCAGCCATAACCGCAACTTTTACTCTTGTTATTGCTGTAATAGTTTTAATTATAATTACGATGTGGTGGTATTCATATTCACGTCACGCGCTTATGGCATCAAGTTACTTCAAAAAAGTTGCGGTAAAATCACAAGCGCAGGAAAATTTATTACGGTTAGTCACCGACTATCAACCAGAAGCTATTTATATAGTAGATGAGAAACAAACTTATTGGTTTGCAAATAAGAAGGTATCAGAAGAATCAGGCATGTCGCCAAAAAGTATAGTCGGAAAAACTGTTTCAGATGTTCGGGGGACTGCTCGCGCTGAGCATGTGAAGGAACAATGTGAAATTGCTTTGGATGAGGGGAATCAAATTTATAATGTTCACCATGAAAGTAATGGTGATAAAGAAATAATTATTCGTTCTGGTTATATTCCACTTAAAGAAATACCTGTCTCTTCATTACCAGAAAAAACTTCTGGAGTGTTGGTTGTAGAGCAAGATATAAGCGAAATTTATCACGAGCGTGAGCGCAGGCTTTCTACCCAAAAACAATTAGTGCAGACCCTTTTAAGTTTAGTTGATAAACGCGATCCATTTGCGGCTAATCATTCATTGCTTGTTTCTCAACTTGCGTACCAAATAGCAGTCGATATGGGACTTGATAATGTGATGATAGAAACCACAACAACTGCTGCCAACCTAATGAATATCGGAAAAATCGTTGTCCCTACGGAACTTCTCACTAAAACTGGGCATTTAAGTGATGACGAAAAAACCACAATTCGTACATCTATGGATGCAGCCGCTGATTTATTAGGAAAAGTATCATTTGATGGACCTGTTGCCGAAACACTGAAACAGTGGCAGGAAAAACATAATGGCACTGGAAATCTTGGTTTAAAAGGCGATGGAATTTTAATTTCCGCACGAATTATTGCAGTGGCGAATGCTTTCATCGGTATGATAAGCCCGCGTTCATGGCGCGATGCTATGAGCATTGAAGCAGCAAATAAATTTTTATTGGATAATGTCGGCAGCTTTTTTGATCAGCGCGTCGTAATAGCCCTGATTCATTACGTCGATAATCAAAGTGGGCGCGGATGGCTCAATAACATCTTAAAAAACCATAGGAAGGTTTCTTAGGCATTATTTGTTAGTTAGTGAGTGGATAAACTTTGTTGCTGCACCAACTTTATCGTCAGCTTTGGCGATAACATCAACTAGTGCTGAACCTACCACAACTGCATCAGAAAATTTAGATATATCAATAACTTGCACTAATGTCTTAATGCCAAAACCGACGGCGATTGGCAGTTTGGTAAATTCACGCAGATGTTCAATCTGGTTTTTGAGCGCACCGCTATCCGCCGTTTTTGCCCCTGTTATTCCCGTAATAGAAATATAATAAACAAAGCCACTGGCAGAGGCAGCTAGTAGTGGTAGCCTATCATCACCGCTGGTCGGAGCAATCAGGCGGATTAGATCTAAACCTGTGGCGGTGAGGTGCGGGCGGATTTCGTTTTCTTCCTCAGGTGGCAGGTCAACGATAATGATTCCGTCCACGCCTGCTGCAACAGCGTCTTTACAGAATTTCTCCACGCCGTAGCGATAAACAGGGTTGAAATAGCCCATCAAAATAATTGGTGTTTCGTTATTATTTTTGCGGAATTCACGCACCATGGCGATGATTTTACTAACTGTTGCACCAGCTTTTAGCGCACGGATGCCCGCAGCTTGAATCACCGCACCATCAGCCATAGGGTCGGAAAATGGCATACCGATTTCAATAATATCCGCACCAGCAGCGGGCAAGGCAGATAGTATTTTAGCCGATGTTTCGCCGTCAGGGTCATAACCCATAATAAAGGGAATAAAGGCTGTGCGTTTTTGTTCTTTTAATTTAGCGAAGGTGTTTTGAATGCGTGCGCTCATAGCTGAACCCCCAATGCCTTAGCCACGGTAAAAATGTCTTTATCGCCACGTCCGCAGACATTGACAACTAGCAGATGATCCTTTGGTAAATTAGGAGCGATTTTTTGGACATGGGCGAGGGCATGCGATGGTTCAAGGGCAGGTATGATGCCCTCTAATTTGGAAACCAGTTGGAAGGCTGCCAGAGCTTCATCATCTACTACTGAGGCATATTCCACCCGCCCGCTTTCATGTAGCCATGAATGTTCAGGACCAATACCTGGATAATCCAACCCCGCCGAGATGGAGTGTGCATCAAGAATTTGTCCATCATCATCTTGCAATAAATATGTTCTGCTGCCATGTAAAACGCCAGCTTTACCCCGAGCTATAGAGGCAGCATGTGCACCAGAATCCAAGCCGTGACCAGCTGCTTCCACACCAATCATTTTTATGCTGTCGTCAGCGATAAAGGGGTGGAATAAGCCAATCGCATTGCTGCCACCTCCAATTGCTGCCACCAGCGTGTCAGGCAGGCGACCTTCAGCCGCTTGCATTTGCGTGCGTACTTCCCGCCCGATGATGGCTTGAAAATCGCGCACCATGGCAGGGTAGGGGTGAGGACCTGCTGCTGTGCCGATGAGGTAGAAAGTGTCATGTACATTAGTTACCCAATCACGCAGAGCTTCGTTCATTGCATCTTTTAAGGTTTTCGTGCCAGACTGCACGGGGATAACTTCCGCCCCGAGCAGCTTCATACGAAATACGTTAGGTGCTTGGCGTTCAATATCTTTTGCGCCCATATAAATAACGCATTGTAAGCCGAATAAAGCGCAGACAGTGGCAGTTGCCACGCCATGCTGTCCTGCGCCAGTTTCAGCGATGATACGTTTACGCCCAAGCCGTTTAGCCAGCAAAATCTGCCCGACGCAGTTGTTGATTTTATGTGCGCCTGTATGGTTTAGCTCGTCACGTTTGAAATAAATTTTTGCGCCACCACAATGCTCTGTAAAACGGGGGGCAAAATAAAGAGGGGAAGGGCGACCAACATAATGGGTGAAATAATAATCAATTTCCTGCTGGAAAGTTGGGTCGGCTTTGGCGGCTTCATAAGCTGCTTCCACCTCTAAAATAAGCGGCATTAGCGTTTCGGCAACGTAACGCCCGCCAAAAATTCCAAAATGCCCACTTATATCAGGTTGGGTGTTACTTATTTTCATTGACGTACGACCTTTATAAATTCCTCAATCATTCCAGCATCTTTTACACCAGCAGAGCTTTCAACACCAGAAGAGACATCAATAAATTTTGCACCAGTTATCATGAGAGCTTCTTTTATATTTTGTGCATTTAATCCACCAGCCAGAAACCAATTTTTTGTTGGTGTATTTTCTGCAAGCAGCGACCAATCAAAACTTATTCCATTTCCACCATGAATCATATTATCACCAGATGGCTTGGCATCGAAGAGTAAGAAATCGCATACTTTATAAAAATCTTGGGCTTTTTTTATGTCATCAGAATTACGCACGGATATTGCTCTTATTAATTTTATCTGCGGAAATTTTTGGCGAATTTTACCTAGTCTTTCAGGTGATTCATCCCCATGCAGTTGAAAAAAATCTGGTCGCATAATATTGAAAATTTCTGTAAGTAAACCATCACTCGGATTTACCAGAACCATTACAGATTTTATGGATGGTGGCAGCAATGATTTTAGCTTGGCTGCCTGTTCAATAGAAACATGGCGTGGTGATTTTGGATAATGAACAAATCCAGCATAATCAGCATTTGCTTTAATTACAGCACGCACTGCTGACTCATTATTTAAACCGCAGATTTTTACAGCCACATCCATGACAGATAATGCTATTTTTTGGGAAGTGATATGAGAGTACTGTCTCGCTCGCTACGGAGAGACTTGTTCTCATTTTCCAAAGCTTCCATACGTTGTTTGGTTTTTCTGAGCAAAGAATTTACTTGGAACAGTTTTATTTTGAAGAGGAGGCTGGCAGCAACAACACCAACTGCGCAACATAAAATTGCAAGAATAAAAATAGGAGCATTAATTTCGTATGGAAAAGGGAACAGGCTAACAGAAACAGCTCCCCGATTAACTATACAAAAAATAATTAGAAGAATAGCAACAGCGGCTATTAAAAAGAACTTTATATAGCCCACAACTAATTCATCACAGGAGCTTTGTTGATGCGTTCGCGCAGCTCTTTACCTGTACGGAAATAAATTGCGTAACGTTCACCAATACTAACTTCTTTTCCGTTCTTAGGATTGCGTGCCTTACGAGAGTCACGACGGCGGATAGAGAAAGCACCAAAGCCACGGAGCTCAACGCGACCACCATCTACCAATGTAGCTGAAATATCATCAAAGATAGTTGAAACCAAAGTTTCAATATCACGTTGATATAGGTGCGGATAACGTTTAGAAAGACGAAGAATGAGTTCAGATTTGGTCATTAGGTATCTCCGAAGCTATAAAATCCACATGTGGGATTTTATTGTTATTTTTAAGACAAAGTTATTGAACTAGAAGAAATTAATCGGTTAATAATGCCATATAGCGGATAATCCGTCAAGCCCAACTCTGCTTTTTTGCCAAAATTCTCCAACTGTTCCTTTTAGGATGCGCTCTAGAAGAGGATCTTCCTGCTCTATTTCAACATCATAAATGCCTAAATCATCTGAAATATTACGGTTTTTGACCAGCCAATCCTTGGCTTCTTCTTCCCCGCCAATGGCATCAATAAGCTTGCTTTCAACGGCCTGTTTCCCGCTGTAAATACGCCCATCAGCAAGTGTTATAACCTTTTCGCGCGGTAATTTACGTCTTTCTGCTGTAATATCAACAAAATGGTCATAAAAATCCATAATCATGTCTTTTATTACTTTTTCTGCTTCTGGAGTAGATTTTTCAAAGGGAGAAGGTGATGCCTTTAGGGGAGAAGATTTAATAGATATTGGCTTAATACCTAATTTTTCGGCAAGCACTGTTATTTCTGCTGTTTCGATTAATACACCGATAGAGCCAGTTATTGTTCCCGCTCTTGCAAAAATATGCTCGGTTCCAAGTGCTATCATGTAGCCAGCTGAAGCACTTATAGAAGGCATGACACTAACAACAGGCTTCTTTTCTGATAATTTACGAAGGCGCAGATAAATTTCTTCACCACCAACGGCACTTCCACCAGGCGTATCCAGCCAAACAATTACAGCCTTTATTTTTTTATTATCTTCCAAGCTGGATATTAAATCATATATTTTTTGGTCATCTCCAATTATACCGTCCAAAGTAAGGCGGGCTATATAATCACCCCCTGTTTTTTTAGATGATACAGATTTATTTGCAAAAACAACCAGAGCCACAACCGCAAAGAAAATTGCCAAAGCGCGCCACTTACTAATTTGCCCTTTTAGATATAGGCGATCGATAAGTGAATCTGCGTTTATGCTCATGTTGTTCTCCAGTTGTTAGCGGTTAGCTGCTAGCGACTAGTGATTATTACTAACCGCTAGCCGCCAGTTACTATAAAGCAACTATTTTTTGCTTTTTTTACCTTCATTGGCGGCACTCAGAGCTGCGCCCAATATATCGCCAAGTGATGCGCCACTATTTTCAGAACCATATTCGCTGATAGCTTTCTTATGGTCATCCATTTCCAGTGCTTTGATAGATAAGCCAACCTTGCGGGTTGCTTTATCTACTGAGGTCACCTTCACATCAACACGGTCACCAACCGCAAAGCGGTCTGGGCGTTGATCCTGACGTTCACGAGCAAGATCTGCTTTTTTAATGAAACCAGTGACACCATCGCTGACTTGCACAGTTATTCCGTCATCATGAACTTCCGTAACTTTGCAGGTAACAGTTGAACCTTTCTGAACATCTGTGAAATCTTCTGCCTGTACTTGATTCGCAGGCGCATCGGAAAGTTGTTTTACACCTAGACTGATGCGCTCTTTTTCTATATCGATAGCAAGAATTTTAGCTTTAATCATTTCGCCTTTTTTATAGTTTTTAATAGCTGTATCACCAGATTCAGTCCAGCTCAGGTCAGAATGATGAATTAGACCATCGATATCGCCTTCAAGACCAACGAACAAACCAAAATCAGTAATGTTACGGATTTCACCTTCAATTATATCGCCGACTTTGACTTTGTCAGCATAAGCAGCCCATGGGTTTTCTTCACATTGCTTCATACCCAAGCTGATGCGGTGCTTAGAAACATCTATGTCTAGAACAACAACATTTACTTCTTGGCTAACTGAAACCAGCTTAGAAGGATGTGCGCTCTTTTTAACCCACGAAATTTCAGATACATGCACAAGCCCTTCAATACCAGGCTCTAGCTCTACGAATGCACCGTAATCAGTGATGTTGGTGATTTTACCACTTAATTTTGTGCCAACAGCATATTTGTTTGCAGCATCTTGCCATGGGTTAGATTCAAGCTGTTTCATACCAAGAGAAACACGTTTTGTTGCTTGATCAAACTTTGTGACCATAACTTTGATAGACTGCCCTACAGAAAGTATTTCAGTTGGATGGCTAATACGACGCCATGAAATATCTGTAACGTGCAATAGACCATCAATTCCGCCCATATCAATGAACGCACCGTAATCAGTGATGTTTTTAACGATACCATCAAGAATCTGACCTTCAACGATTTTGCCGAGTAGATCATTGCGAGCTTCAACGCGAGATTCTTCAAGAATCGCACGGCGTGACACAACTATGTTACCACGTTTGCGATCCATTTTTAAAATCAGGAAAGGCTGTGTGATATGCATCAACGGGGTAACGTCGCGGATTGGACGTATGTCAACTTNNTGGCTGCCAGGAAGGAACGCAACCGCACCTTGAATATCAACAGTAAAGCCACCTTTAACACGACCAAAAATAACACCATCAACACGTTCAGAATTGGCACAAGCTTTTTCTAGCTTCACCCATGCTTCTTCGCGGAGTGCCTTTTCGCGTGATAAAATCGCTTCGCCATTTTTATTTTCAATTTTTTCTAAATAAACTTCAACTTCATCGCCAGCGCGTAATTCTGCGGGAGTGTTGCCAATCATGAATTCGCGCAGTGGAACGCGACCTTCTGATTTCATACCAACATCGATAATAACCACGTCTTTTTCGATGGCTACGATAATGCCTTTTACGACTGAACCTTCGCTTTTACCGCCAGTAGTTTGTGATTCTTCGAATAATGCGCCAAAATCTTCGATTTCAAGGTTGGCGTAAGCGTTTGCTGATTGTGACATAATAGATTCCTAACATTATCACGTTTTTCATGATAATTTATTGCTGCGAAATGCCAGCGCACATTTCTGGGTTAATCCAAAAACAATAACTCTAGAGGGAATGTCGCTGAAC
>CXWL01120180.1_pt1 | contig 11024 bp, 7 predicted proteins | sample 590931 | NCBI WGS metagenome assembly CXWL01 (sample SAMEA3498368, study PRJEB10139) | groundwater metagenome | biome: water well; material: biofilm material | place: Germany | collected 2015-04-27 | reverse complement strand
TTGATGGCCAATGGCGCGGAAGTGATCCACCTCGGGCACAACCGCTCGGTAGAAGAAATCGTCACTGCTGCCTTGCAGGAAGACGCGCAGGGCATCGCCATCTCCAGCTACCAGGGCGGGCATGTCGAATACTTCAAGTACATGATAGACCTGCTCAAAGCGCGCGGCGGTGAACACATCAAGGTGTTTGGCGGCGGCGGCGGCGTGATCGTGCCGGAAGAGATTGCCGATCTGCATGCCTACGGCGTGGCACGCATCTTCAGCCCGGAAGACGGCCAGCGCCTCGGCCTGGTCGGCATGATCCTGTCCATGATCCAGGCCTGTGACACCGACTTTTCGGTCTACGCACCGACCAGCATAGACAGCCTGCAAAACGGCGACATCGTCGCCAAACACCGCCCGCTGGCGCAACTCATCACCGCGCTGGAGAACGATAAAGTCGCGCCAGAACTGCGCCACGCCATCCATCTGGCGGCAGAATCGATCAAGGTACCGACCTTCGGCATCACCGGTACCGGCGGTGCAGGTAAGTCCTCACTCACGGACGAGCTAATACGCCGCATACGTCTCGATCAGGATGATAATCTCAATATCGCGCTGATCTCGATTGATCCCTCGCGCCGCAAATCGGGCGGTGCCTTGCTCGGCGACCGCATCCGCATGAACGCGATCAACCCCTGGAAGGGCAACGTCAAGGTCTTCATGCGCTCGCTCGCCACACGCGAAGCCGGTTCAGAGATTTCAGCCGCTTTGCCTGATGTCATCGCCGCCTGCAAGGTCGCCGGTTTTGATCTGGTGATCGTCGAGACCTCCGGCATCGGCCAGGGCGACGCCGCCATCGTGCAGCACGTTGACCTGTCCATGTACGTCATGACGCCAGAATTTGGCGCACCCTCGCAGCTGGAAAAAATCGACATGCTCGACTTCGCCGATTTTGTCGCCATCAACAAATTCGACCGCAAGGGCGCACAGGACGCATTGCGCGATGTCGCCAAACAATATCAGCGCAACCGCGAAATGTGGAGCAAGAAGCCGGAAGACATGCCGGTATTCGGCACCCAGGCATCGCGCTTCAACGACGACGGCGTTACCGCGTTATATCAGGGCATCCTCCCCTCGCTGGCGGCACGCGGCCTCAAAGTAGCGGCGAGCAAATTACCCGCTGTGGCGGTCAAATTCTCCAGCGGTAAAAACGTCATCGTGCCACCTAGCCGCAGCCGCTATTTGGCCGAGATCGCCGACACCGTGCGCCACTACCACAAGCACAGCGGCAAACAGGTGGCGCTGGCACGCGAGCGTCAGCAACTGCAGGAAACCAAGCGCATGCTCAGCAAGGCAGGCAAGAGCGCCGATCTGGACGATCTGATCGCCGAGCGCGACAATCACCTGGACGCCGAATCCAAGAAGCTAGTCGCCATGTGGCCAGACATGCAGGCTGCCTATGCCGGTGACGAATACGTCGTCAAAATCCGCGATAAGGAAATCCGCACTCAGCTGGTCTCGCCCACCTTGTCCGGCACCAAGATCCGCAAGGTCGCCTTGCCGCGCTTTGTCGACCACGGCGAGATCCTGCGCTGGCTGTTGCTGGAAAACGTGCCAGGCTCCTTCCCCTTCACCGCTGGCGTCTTCGCCTTCAAGCGCGAGAACGAAGACCCGACCCGCATGTTTGCTGGTGAGGGCGACCCTTTCCGCACCAACCGCCGCTTCAAGCTCGTCTCGCAAGGCATGGACGCCAAGCGCCTGTCCACCGCGTTTGATTCAGTCACGCTGTATGGCGCAGACCCGGCGATCCGCCCTGACATCTACGGCAAGGTAGGCAATTCCGGCGTCTCGGTCGCCACGCTAGAAGACATGAAAGTGCTCTACGACGGCTTTGAACTGTGTGACCCAACCACCTCGGTCTCGATGACCATCAACGGCCCGGCGCCGACGATACTGGCGTTCTTCATGAACACCGCCATCGATCAGCAGATGGACAAATTCCGTGCAGATAACAAGCGAGAGCCAACGGCGGACGAAGCGGCCAAGATCAAGGCATGGGTGCTGATGAACGTGCGCGGCACGGTGCAGGCAGATATTCTGAAAGAAGACCAGGGACAAAATACCTGCATCTTCTCGACCGAATTTAGTCTCAAAGTCATGGGCGATATTCAGGAATATTTCGTTCACCATCAGGTGCGCAATTTCTACTCGGTCTCGATCTCCGGTTACCACATCGCCGAAGCGGGCGCCAACCCGATCTCGCAGCTGGCCTTTACGCTCTCAAACGGTTTCACCTTTGTCGAAGCCTACTTGGCGCGCGGCATGCACATCGACGATTTTGCCGCCAACTTAAGCTTCTTCTTCAGCAACGGCATGGACCCGGAGTACACCGTGCTAGGCCGCGTGGCGCGCCGCATCTGGGCCGTTGCCATGCGCGACAAATACGGCGCTAATGATCGCAGCCAAAAGCTGAAATACCATATCCAGACCAGCGGCCGCAGCCTGCACGCGCAAGAGATCGACTTCAACGACATCCGCACCACGCTGCAAGCCTTGATCGCCATCTACGACAACTGCAACAGCCTGCACACTAACGCTTACGACGAAGCCATCACCACGCCGACGGATGAATCAGTGCGTCGCGCCCTGGCGATCCAGCTCATCATCAACCGCGAATGGGGCCTGGCCAAAAACGAAAACCCGATCCAGGGCAGCTTCATCATCGAAGAGCTGACCGACATGGTAGAAGAAGCCGTGATGCAAGAGTTTGAGCGCATCGCAGAACGCGGCGGCGTGCTGGGCGCCATGGAAACCGGCTACCAGCGCGGCAAGATTCAGGAGGAATCCATGCACTACGAACACCTGAAACACGACGGCACCCTGCCTATCATTGGCGTCAACACCTTCCGCAACCCCAAGCAAGGCGACACGCCGCAAAAGATAGAGCTGGCACGCTCCACCGACGACGAAAAGCAATCGCAGCTGAACCGCCTGGCCGATTTCCACCAGCGCCACGCCGACGTCGCACCACAAGCGCTGGCAGCGCTGCAGCAAGCGGCCATCAACGACGAGAACGTGTTTGCCAAGCTGATGGATGCAGCGAGAGTATGTTCGCTGGGGCAGATCACCACGGCGCTGTTTGAGGTCGGTGGGCAGTATCGGCGCAGTATGTAAGCCATCAATGCAGGGTGCGCCATGCATACCATTCAAGACCAAAAGCCCGGACTGGTTCCGGGCTTTTATTTTGGTCAAGGACGGGTGCAACCCGCACCACATAACCTATGTTCGGCGCGGGTTACACCCGCCCTACGTGGCTGTTCTAAGACTGTCATGCTTATACCGAATTGCTTTCTTGATACGATCAAGAAGCTTGATAGAATGCAACGGAATCGCAGTGACGGTTTTCATGGTTTTTAATACTGATTAAATATACGGTATGCCGCTGGAAAGCCAAGCTGCAAGGGAGTTTTATGAATTTTTTCTTAAAATGTTATGCGACACTCGTCCGATTCGCCCGTCACGGTAACGGATATATTTAATTAGACTGCAGGAAGCATTGAGTTATGACACGATCAATTCTTTCTTGAATCGAGGGGGTAACATGTTCGAAGCACATCTTTTGGTCACGGCAATTCTTCTTCTGTGTTCACTTGCATTCCGATTCGCTGGGGCAAGGCCACTCCTCAATACGATTGACTATCGAACCATCAACGATGCGGTTCAGTTCAATCGCTATGTCGGAACTCGGATGCTTTTACCTACCGCCGTGGCAGCTTGCTGTGCGGGGATCACCTACTGGAACCCAGTGCTTGGTGTTCCATTGATCTTTGCAACTCCTCTGGCTGTCTTGTGCGTAGTTGCCTGGATTGGCATTGGCAGCAAGAAGTTCTCGGTCGGCACTGGCAGTCGGCACAAGAGTACAACCTAACCAGTCGTCGAGCCGACTCGCGTCGGCAGGCCGCCGCTCGCTGTCCAGCTTCAACGTTATGCCTTCCGCTTATGCAAATCGGCAATCCAAATACCTTGCCATTGAGCCGGGTAGTGCAGGGCGAGATTGCCTACCAGCCTGTCGAGCTATTCAGCACGCGCTACCTTGAATACTGGTAAGTCTGGATTTTGTACGTTCAATTGGAAGACATACGTGCCCGCTTGCGTGACATTTAATTTCAGATTGTGTCCTTGCCATTGCAGGATATGATCGGACTCTGGCATTAATTCCACATTCTTGCTGATATTCCCCAGATCAATTTGCCCATTATCTTTTGATTTCACGCGAAATTCCCACGCCCCCGGCTTCAGGGGAACTTCAGCGCTATACCTTCCATTGCCGTTGTGATGCAAGGCAAAACCAGCCGCCCATTTATCCGCAGAACTACTGAGATACATGGCTTGCGAAAATATTTGCTGCTTACGTTCGTCGCTGGCATCAGACCAAAATTCAAACGTGATGAGCGCGTTGTCAGACAGGGATTTATCCTGAATCGGCGCATCAAAACCGTAACCATAGCTGACGACCGATTTAGACTTGCCGCCGTTGACCAGCGTGGCGGTGATGGTCCAATCCGGCAGGCCGAATCCATAATGGCCGTAGCTGACTGCGCACCAGTCTCCACCCAGTGTGAGCACATTCAGGGCAGCACGTTGAGCAAAGTTGAGTTCTTTTTTTCCTATCGCTGCGGCGATGCGGCATTCCAGTCTAAGGTCGCCCAGGCGCCGGGCATTTGCTGGCACGCCCGGCGTGCGCACATGAGGGGTAAATCCTATTAATGATTTTTTCTGATTTAAAATTAAATCGGCCTCTTCGTCATACGCCGCTTTGCTACGCGGCAAAATAAATGTGCCATCCGCCGCAATAGGAACAGGTATTGAGGCCTCGTTTCCTGCAATACGCATGCTCACGTCACGCCAATCAGATTGATAGCTATTGACGTCGGCACGTTTTTTTAATCTGAATTTCAGTGCTGCCTCTGGCGCGAACCTATGATATTCATCGAAGGCATCCAGGCCGGCTAGCATCACTCTGTATGGTTTTAATTCAGGATTTTTTGTGCCATTGACTGCTACCTCAGCGAGCTGCTCATTATNNCCAAAAAACATGACAGAAGAAAGGATGGCGTTTCTTATTTTCATATTTTTTAATTTCTGGACAGGGAGGAAGGATTTAATTTTATTGCTGGCGTTGAGACCGCGTGGCGTGCCTAAAGTTCAGGCGCATCTTTTCAGTGCTGCGAAGTACACACCATATTATTCAAAGTTGATATCCTACCCCGCCATCACGCAATACCTGCGCGGCCTGCAGGCCAGACGTGCTTGAAAGGCGCTTGCAGATTGCCCGCTGGGCCTGCCATAACTGAGAACAAATCCCGGTTGAAAATTTTTTTAACTGACAAGAGCGAACACTGTGCTCCAATCATATTTTCCCGCCAACACCTGTCCTTGGCTGTAATCTGCACAAATGCGGCACACATGCCGGATGAATCAGGTTCAAATAAATTTTATAAAAACGTCACCACCTTGTTATCCTTGCCGCTGCAAAATGGAGTTTTTATACAAACTCCTTAGACCAAGGGAAATTCACCCTTCACCCGTATTCACAAACAGGAGACAGACATGCAACGAGTCACGGGCATAGGCGGTATCTTCTTCAATTCAGCTGATCCCGTTAGGCTCAGGGGCTGGTACAAAGAGCATCTGGGAATCGACGTGCAGGATTGGGGTGGAGCTGCATTTGCCTGGACAGATTCTGAAGGCAAGCCGTCAGCGGGAACGACCATTTGGACAGTCGGCGATGCGGCGAGCAATTCCTTCGCGCCGGGTACCGCTCCGTTTATGGTCAACTATCGCGTCGCGGATCTTCACGCTCTCGTCAAGCTCTTGAGGGCAGAAGGCTGCAATGTGCTCGACCGGATTGATGAGTCAGAGTATGGAAAGTTCGCCTGGATAATCGATCCCGATGGAAACAAGCTTGAACTCTGGGAGCCGCCAGCTGGCCAATAATGTCGCCACCTTACGCGCATGCTAAGCGCTATACGACTGACGCGCATTCGTGGCAATGAACGCAGACCCTTGTTCCAAGCAGAGTTCGTCGCCGCGCGCTATCTCACTATTGTATGCGCCAGATCAAGGTGATGTGTCGCATGGCTTGACAGCCGCCGTTACAATTGATGTGTGTTCTGCTCGCCTCATATCTCATGAAAAACATCAAACTCAGTTACCTGCTGCTGATTGTCTCGCTCACCGTGCTGTGGCTTCTGGCCGATACGGTGTTGTCTGCGCCATACCAGTTCTTTGCGCTGCGTACCTCGATGATGAATTACACCGGCATCCTCGCGATGGGGGTGATGAGCGTTGGGATGATGCTGGCGATCAGACCTGTGAGCGTTGAGCCTTTTCTGGGTGGGCTCGATAAGTCGTACCGCTTGCACAAGTGGCTGGGCGTGACGGCGCTGGTGATTGCCATCATTCACTGGCTATGGGCGAAGGGTCCGAAATGGATGGTTGGCTGGGGCTGGCTGACCAGGCCTGTGCGCACGCCGGCGGCGGAGCAAACGGCGTCGCTATTGCGGTTTTTTCAAAGCCAGCGCGGCCTGGCGGAAGAGATCGGTGAATGGGCTTTTTATGCTGCGCTTGTGCTGAGCGTTCTGGCATTGCTCAAGCGTTTCCCGTATCGCTATTTTTTCAAGACGCACCGGCTGCTGGCGCTGGCGTATCTGTTTTTGGTGTTTCATTCGCTGGTGCTGATGAAGTTTGTTTATTGGGGCGAAGTGATTGGTCCGCTGATGGCGCTTCTGATGCTGGGAGGCAGCGTGGCGGCGCTGATATCGCTGTTTCGCAAGGTCGGCTATGGCCGTCGGGTGGTGGGCGTGATTGAGGCGCTTGTTCAGCATCCCGAGAACCGGGTGCTGAAGGTGGCGGTGGCGCTCAAAGACCGTTGGCCTGGTCATGAGGCAGGGCAGTTTGCCTTTGTCAGCTTCGATCAAAGTGAGGGACCGCATCCGTTTACGATTTCATCCGCCTGGCAGGATGACGGCAAAATGTTCTTCCTCATTAAAGGCATCGGTGATTACACCAGTACGCTACCTGCGACCCTGCATGTGGGCGATCTGGTCCAGGTAGAAGGGCCGTATGGCCGCTTTTCCTTTGGCGGCAGCAAGCCGCGCCAGATCTGGGTGGCCGGTGGTATCGGGATTACGCCTTTTATCGCCCGCCTGCAGGCATTGGCGAAGCAGCCGGATGGCAAGAGCATCGATCTGTTCTACAGCACCAGCGCGCCCGATGAAGAATTCATTCGCCGCTTGCGGCAAGGTGCGGAACAGGCGCAGGTGCGATTGCATGTGACCGTGACTGCGAACGATGGCAGGCTCACCGCCGAACGGATTTGTCAGCTGGTGCCCGATTGGAAAGCTGCCAGTGTATGGTTCTGCGGCCCCGCAGGGTTCGGGCAGACGTTGCATCAGGATTTTCTTGCCAGAGGGCTGTCTCGGGCTGACTTTCATCAGGAATTGTTTGCCATGCGCTGAGTCCCGCTCATCGCTGAATCACTGCGTTGGCGCTGATGAAAAATAGGCGGCAGCATGACAACAGCACACGTGGCGAGGATTGCAGTCGGCTGTTGACGCGTGTTGACGCGCACCAAAAGCCCGGATTGCTTCCGGGTTTTTTATTATGGCTGCAAGCGGGCGGCTCAATCGAGCGTGACGCGGCCGCTTTCGATCTTGGTGCGGTCGGTATGCCAGCTTTTTTTGGCGAAGCGCCGTGACAGCCAGCGTCCGCGATTGCCCAGCAGGGCGCGCAGGCTTTCGATCAGATGGTATTTGAACAGGAAGCGGTCGCGATAGCGTAGCAGGCGGCGGGCGATGTCGCGCTGACCGTTACGCTTTGCCAGACGTATCAGGTCGTCGACAAAAGGGATGCCTCCCAGGCTGCCCGGCTTTAGCGCCAACAGGGAATCCATGCCGCTATAGGCAGGCAAGCTTGCCGAGCTGCCCTTGAGCAGGTGTAGCGCCAGCGAGGTTCTGACGCACTTGGAGCACCGGCCGCAATTTTTTTCAAAATGTTTCCAGCAGACCTGCAGCCCATCGAGCAAGGCAGGGTGCGCCAATAGCTGTTCGGTTTTTTGTGCACGCGTATGACCGATGCCATCGTGAATGACGGTCGTTGATTCTGTGCTCCACAAAGGATCAAGCAAGGGATGTGAACCCCACGGAAACAGGTCGCTGTAAGTGTAACTTGAGGGGATGATGATGGCGCGCGCCTGCAAGCTAATGCCGATGGCGGCCAGCACGCTGCCATGGCAGGCGCCCCAGGACAGTTGCCGTGACTCTATTACTTGCCGGATGTTGGTTTCTACCGCGATCAGCCGCTTGCCGTTGCGCTCTGCAAAACCCTGCAGTCTTTGTATCAGTTGCTGCCATTGCGGACCCGCGACAGATTCATCAAATCCCATGACCGCCAGCAGATCGGTAATGGCGTCAGCATGCCTGGAAAAACTGAAGTTACTGTCTATGCCGCCCGAGAAGCAGCAGAGCACAGACTCTGACGGGTCTTGCCCGGCGTCGCTCTGTGCATGAACCCGGATAGTGTGATTGTCGTCAGGGTTCCACGAGCAAAAAACATTGACGATTTCTGGTAATGATCGGGCCAGCTTATGCGAGATTGCCACGCCCTCGATCAACACATCTTCGGCCCTGACCATGGCTTCGGCCAGCGCCAGAGGCAGGAAAATTTCCGCCCTGGGTAATATCGTAATCCATGCCGGAAAGCGGAACCAGACCTGTGATCCGTCGACTATCGCCGATAGCTCCTGCTGTTCGGAACCCTGCACCAGGCTGATGTTTTCAATCTTGATCATTTATACAGGCCTTTAATGCCAGATCCATGTAGGCACAGCCCATGTATTCTGGCATGACGTTGAGCTCAATCAGACATGGGCCGGCCGGTGTTATCGCCATGTCCAGACCTGCCAGCCGCATGTGGGGAAATGCCGCGACAGCCTCACCAGCAAGGTTTTTTGCCTCTTGCCAGAACGGGACTTGAAAGCCGGCAAGCGCAATGTGTGAATTGGGGTGCAATGCCACCGGGTAGCCTGGCCGTGCGGAGTCTATCGCCACTCTGACCTTGCCGGATGCGACATCTAACGGGCATGCTATGCCGCCGCTCGATTGATTGTCCACCTGACTGCCGTTACGGCCAACACGCAAAAAACCCCCCAGCACTTCCCATCGGTTATTTTGCAGCACGACCCAGATGCGTATCGTGTTAACCGAGTGTTCATGCAGCGCGGCCATGTCCGGATGCTGTTCCAGAAAGGCTTCAAGCAGGAACCCATCCTGGTTGTGGCCATTATTTTTCCACCATTCTTCAATGCTGATCGGCGCTTCAGTACTTTTCCGGTGGAGTTCTATGCGGCCATTTGCTAAAGCGATGAGGTAGCTGGCAAAGCCAAAACCGCCAAAACTTTCAACCGGTTTAAAGCATACACGCTGGCCGGCATGGGGAAGCAGGAGTTCACTCAGTTGCGCGGCGTTACGGATGGGGTGGCCTTGGCCACATTTGCCGCGAAGCGCATGGACAAAGCCGATGAACTTCGGGGTGGGAAGCTGCTGCAAGCTCAGCACCGATTTTTCGATGAGCTTGTGTTGCGAGGCTTTGCGGTAGGCGTCTGGATTTAAGCGATGGATCAGGCGCCGATATTCGGATCGGTTAATGTGCTGCCATTTGTGTTTAAAAGAAATTTCAGATCTACCCCAGCGCGCCTGCAGATAGTAATTCGGCCCGATGCGACGCAGAAAATACAGGCCAGTCATTTCAAGTATCTGACGCCAGACCGGCAGTTGCGGCGGGTCTGCAGGTGCAGACCAATAGTGACGTAAATCGGAAACCAGGGAGCTGATTTTCATCTTTGGCTAGAGTTTTTAGAGTTTCTGGTTTTGTTGCGGGCAGAATAGTCTTGCTATTTAGCTCATGTTGCCTTACAGCGGCTTATGCAGTCAATAGGCGATGGAATTGCANNGCAGTGATGTGATCGTGCCACAAAAGTGTTCAATTTACTTGTTGATTGCCCTATTGGTGTTCAACTTACGCCAAAATCACCTATCAGGCCGTTGCTCTGGGTTATACTACCGGCTTTCCGTTTTACTGCCATTTGAAAGAAATTATGTCTAACTTACCTGCCTGCCCTGTTTGCTCGATGGAAAACACCTACCCTGACGGTGAAAACTATGTGTGTGCTGATTGCGGCCACGAATGGCCGATGGTGGCGGCTGCCGGTGCGGAAGACAGCGGCGATCGTATCGTCAAGGACTCCAACGGCAACGTGCTGTCGGATGGCGATGCGGTGGTGCTGATCAAGGATCTGAAGGTCAAAGGTTCATCGATCACCCTGAAAATGGGCTCTAAGGTCAAGAGTATCCGTCTGGTCGGCGGTGACCACGAGGTCGATTGCAAGATGGATGCGGGTAGCTTCATGCTCAAGGCATGCTATCTCAAGAAAGTATAATTGCTTTTTAGCCCGGTTTGCGCTGCCTCAAATGACGTCTTGCGGCCGGACTTACAATGGTCTGGTCTATCCTTTTTCGGGGGAGAGTGATTCTTGTTAGCTGCCTACATAACGCATCCTGATTGTCTCAAGCATGAGATGGGTGCCGATCATCCCGAGTGTCCGGAACGCCTCGGTGCGATCAATGATCAGTTGCTGATCACCGGCCTGCTCAATTACATGCAAACCTATGACGCGCCGTTGGCCACTGCAGAGCAGCTGCAGCAAGCCCACTCGTCAATGTATGTGCGTGACGTGGCGGCACACCGGCCTGAAACCGGTTATGTGCAGGTTGATCCGGATACCAGGATGAATCCCTATACCAATCAGGCGGCGACACGTGCCGCCGGTGCTGCCGTGCTGGCGACGGATCTGGTGATGCGCGGCGAAGCGGCAGTGGCGTTTTGCAATATACGCCCGCCCGGGCACCATGCCGAGTGGGGCGCTGCTGGCGGCTTTTGCTTCTTCAATAACGTCGCTGTCGGCATACGCCATGCCTTGAACG
>CXWL01127490.1_pt1 | contig 11027 bp, 7 predicted proteins | sample 590931 | NCBI WGS metagenome assembly CXWL01 (sample SAMEA3498368, study PRJEB10139) | groundwater metagenome | biome: water well; material: biofilm material | place: Germany | collected 2015-04-27 | reverse complement strand
CGTAAGAATAATACTCAATAACCAAGATTAAGGAGAACTTACAATGATTAATAAAAAAATCAAATCTTATTCTTCTATCGTGATTCTATGTTTATCTGCATTGGTCGCTTTTCTACTTATAAATAACGATAAAATATTTATTCCATCAGATTTTGAATCTGGTCCACAGACCCCATCAGTCTATACTGAGGACAATCCATATGCAGCATTTGAATTCCGCTATGAAATGATTACTGGAGGTAAAACTGATATTGATCCATTGCAACTACGACAAGATGCAATTGAAAAAACCAAGAATGAATTGCAGAGAGAAAATACTCTACACAAAATAAATGATATTTCGTGGTCTGCCGTTGGACCGGGAAATATTGGCGGACGAATAAGATCAATAATTGTTGACCCATCCGATGCAAATAAAATTTTAATAGGCTCAGTCAGTGGCGGTGTTTGGAAAACAACAAATGGGGGTACGAGCTGGAGTCCTAAACTTGATTCTCAGGATCCTATCGCAATTGGAAGTATGGTATTAGTTGGTTCATCTACTGTATATGCCGGATGTGGAGAAGGATGGGGTAATATAGATGCAGTTTATGGCGGCGGTATTTTTAAGTCAACTAATTTTGGAGATACATGGTCATTGTTATCAAGTACGACCGGGACTGAAATTTCAAAGTTTAGGAATGTTCTCCGATTAGCTGTAGACCCTAGTGGGAATGTGTATGCAGTTACTAAAGCATACAACGTCAAAGGAGGTGTAGGAGCATATACACTTGACGGCGGACTTTTTAAAACTACTGACGGCGGTTCTTCGTGGACTAAAATCAGTTCAGCTACATTTGCAACCAATTATTTTAACGGGTGTGATGTAATCCCGATATCATCATCAATTATACTTTTTGCAACAAGTAATAACGGCGCAACTTTAGGAGGAATATATAGAACCACTGACGGCGGAACTAGCTGGACTATGATAACAAGCGGTTTACCTTCTGCAAGTTACAGAAGGATTGCAATGACCCAAGACCCCAGCAGTTCTTCAACGATTTATGCCGTATTTGAATCTACAATCTCGGGATCTCCGGATTGGGGCTTGAAGGGCATTTATAAATCGACAGATAGCGGTGCAAGCTGGTCTGTACTTGGCACTCCACCAACTATCGCTTCAACTGGAAGATCATATTTAAGTACACAAGGATGGTATGACAATGTAATAGCTGTTGATCCCTTTACTCCTAGTCACTTATATGTCGGTGGTGTTGATATGATGAAATCAACAAATGGAGGAACAAGCTGGTTCCAACTGACTTACTGGCATCCTTTTTACGGTACACCTGTTGTCCACGCTGATCATCATTTTATTTTATTTGATCCGACTACCTCCGGAACACTTTTTAACGGAAACGATGGAGGAATTTATAAGTCCACAAATAATGGAACTACTTGGACGAATTTAAATAACGGACTCGAAATAACTCAGTTTTACGGTGGTGCGGTCTACACTTCTGGTACAACTTATTTTGGTGGAACCCAAGACAACGGTCATTTAAAATATTCTTCTGGTACAAGCTGGACTGAAGTGGAAGGTGGAGATGGAGGATATGCTGCTCAGGATCAAACGAGTAGCTCTATTACTTATGAAGAATATGTCTATCTGGATATGGAAAAATCTACTAATGGAGGATCAACTTGGGTTAGTTGTATCTCTGGTTTGAGTGACGCAACCAACGGAAGTTTATGTTTATTCATTGCCCCATTTTCAATGAACCCGGAAAACTCGAGCGTACTCATTGCTGGTAGCGATAAAGTTTGGATAACTAGTAACAGTGCTGGAAGTTGGACGAGTTCAAGCGGTACTCTCTCAGCAAGTGCCAAGGTTAGCGCAGTTACTGTTGTAGATCTATCAGCAGACTATTTGGGTTTTGCCGGAACAACTGACGGTAAGGTTTTTAAATGTACGACTTTAAATCCAGCTGCAGGTTTAGATACCTGGACAGAAATCACTCCAACGGGGCATAATGGTGCTTGGGTTAGGAGAATAGTCGCAGACCTCAGTGACAAAAATAAAATTTATGCATGTTATTCGGGTTTTAATACTTCCGGTATTGGAAAGCACGTCTGGGCTTCTACAAACCAGGGAACAAGTTGGACTGACATTTCAACAAGTTTACCAAATATTCCAGTTCATTCCTTAGTAATTGATCCGGTTACTTCAAGCACATTATACATTGGCACAGAAACGGGAGTTTACCAAACAACTGATGGAGGAACAAGCTGGAGTGCTTTTTCAACAGGAATGCCCTTGTACGTGCCAATAGATGAACTTGTATTGCAAACCGGGACAAATAAATTATTTGCATTTACGCATGGCCGAGGAGTATGGGTGACAACAACCTCACTCCCTGTTGAACTCTCTTCCTTCACTGCAACAAAGATTGGTGGTGCAGTTAATCTAAGCTGGAGAACTGAAACAGAAGTTAATAATTATGGATTTGAGATCGAAAGAAGCCAGAAGTTAGTCGCAAGAGGCGAGACGTGGGATAAGATCGGTTTTGTAAATGGTAATGGTAATAGCAACTCTCCCAAGAGTTATAGCTTTAAGGATAATAATGTTCTCCCTGGAAAATATTCTTACAGATTAAAGCAAATTGATAATGACGGGAAATATGAATATTCATCGATAGTTGAAATTGATTTTGGAAATCCAACCGAATATTCGCTTGAACAGAACTACCCAAATCCATTCAATCCTAATACAACAATTAGATTTTCAATTCCTTTAGCTGGTAATGTTAAAATAAAATTATTTGATATGCTGGGACGTGAAGTTCAAAATATTATTGATGAAAATAAGGAAGCTGGGATATATTCAATAAACTTCAATGCGCAAAACCTAAACAGTGGTGTTTATCTTTACAAAATTGAGGCTGGTTCATTCATTCAAACAAGAAAAATGATAATTCTAAAATAATTTTGATCTATTCAGATTTATTAAAAAAATTTTGAATAAATATCAGGGCTTTTTTATTTGATGAGATTGGTCCATTATTAGATCAAAACGCATTATTACTCTACGGTAATAGATTTTTATTAATTATATTTCACTTCACTTTAAAAGAATGTTTTACTAGTTTAGTTTAAAGATTTCAAAAGAATAATCACATATAATTAGAGGTAATCTATGAAAAAACTTTATTTACTTTTTACAATAATTTTCTTATTCTCTGTAGGAAATATTATTGCGCAACCTGTACTTACGGAAGAATTTGAATATACCGTTGGTGATCTTTTAACTGCTCATGGTTATACTGCTCACAGCGGCGTCGGAACTAATTCGATAACCGCGATAGCTGGAAATCTCACATATCCCATCTATCCTTCTGCTGGATTGGGAAATATGATAAGAATTATTAACACCGGAGAAGATATTAGTAAAAATTTAGCTGCTGATATTACAACTGGAACAGCATATGCTTCAATGCTTGTGAATATAGACACTGCAAGATCTCTTGGAGATTATTTCTTTCACCTTGGACCAAATCCGATTAGTACTACATTTAGAGCCAGATTATTTGTAAAACTAGCTCTTAACGGAAATCTTGCATTTGGTCTTTCTGTAGGATCTATAAGTGCTACTGTTCCGGCCATTTATACAGATTCAATCTATACAACTGGAACAACATATTTGGTTGTTGTCTCTTATGAAATTGTAGCCGGGACAAATAATGATATCGTAAAACTTTGGGTAAATCCAAGTTTAGCTGGAACTGAACCACCAGCACTTTTAACACTTACTGAGCCAACAATGACAGATATAAATGTTGGTTCATTCGCTTTCCGTCAGGGAGGGGCAGCCTCCGGTCCATTTTTAAAGCTTGATGGTTTAATTATTGGTACAAGCTGGGATTATGTTGTTCCTGTTGAGTTGACATCTTTTTCTTCTTCAGTTAATGGTAAAAATGTTAATTTGAACTGGACTACTGCAACAGAAACCAATAACTCTGGTTTTGAGGTTGAGAGAAAATCAGCAAATTCAAATTGGCAGAAACTAGGATTTGTTAATGGGAATGGAACAACCACAGAAAAACAATCCTACTCATATGCAGATAAAAATCTTTCCGAAGGAAAGTACAGCTACAGATTAAAACAAGTTGATTTTAATGGAATGTTTGAATACTCAAACTCAATTGAAGTTGAAGTTTTAACACCAAATAAATTTGAGTTGAATCAGAATTATCCAAATCCATTTAACCCAACAACATCTATAAAATTCAGTCTTCCATCCTCAGGAAATGTAAAACTCTCAGTTTATAATTTACTTGGTCAGGAAGTTCAAACATTGATAAATAGTTTTATGGAATCAGGTGTTCATACAGTTAATTTTGAAGCTGCAAACTTGAACAGTGGAATTTATCTTTACAAACTTGAGGCTAATGGCTTGACTTCTGTAAAAAAGATGACTCTGCTTAAATAGTATAAATTTAATTTGAAGACAATTTAAGAATAAGCCCCTATAACGAGGGGCTTTTTTTTTATGCAAATGATTTAGTATTCTTATTAAAACAAAAATCAATTTCAATCAGATGAGTAAAAGAATAATTGTTACCGGTGCAACTGGTTTAATTGGCAAAAAACTTGTAAATGCTTTAATCCAAAGAGGGGATGAAGTAATTATATTTAGCAGGAATGCGGAAAAAGCCAGATCGATTTTTCTAAAAGCTAAAGAGTGTGTTGAATGGAATTATAAAACTCCATCTCTTTGGCAATACTATTTTGAAGATTGTGATGTTGTTGTTCACCTTGCTGGAGTAAATCTTTTTTCCAAAAGATGGAACGATAATTTCAAGAAAAAGGTTTTAGAATCTCGTAAGGTTAGTACAAAAAACATAGTTGAAGGTATTGGAAAATCCAGCAATAAACCTTCTGTTTTTATTAGTGCATCAGGTGTTGGCTATTACGGGGACAGTGGGGATAATATCTTAACAGAAGAATCACCCGCAGGTAAAGATTTTCTTGCGGATGTTTGTAAAGTTTGGGAAAGTGAAGCTGCAAAAATTGAAACCTATGGCGTTCGTAATGTGAGAGTTAGAACCGGGTTAGTATTAAGTACTGAAGANNAACAAATGCTGCCCCCATTTAAATATTTTATTGGCGGATCATTAGGTAACGGAAAACAGTGGAACTCGTGGTTGCACATCGATGATATAGTAGGAATTTATTTGTACGCGATCGATAACATAAATTTAAGCGGAGCAGTAAATGCCGCCTCACCAAATCCTGTTATGATGAAGGAGTTTGCAAAAACACTTGGTCTAGTTTTAAAACGACCATCTCTTTTCCCTGTTCCAAAGTTTGTATTAAAAATTGTTCTTGGAGAAGCGGCTGAGGTTGTAATTGCAAGTCAAAGGATTGATATTAAAAAGTTATTGAATAGCGGTTACAATTTTAAGTTCGGCGAATTGGAAAAAGCTTTTAATAATTTGCTGAAGATACATTGATAATTTTAAGTGCCTGCAATTTCTATCCTATTATTTTCTTCACCTAGTGTTAAAGGATATTTTATCAATCATGCACTTTTTTTAATTTAATTTTAAGATTAAAAATATTTTTATGACAGGCAACGAAACTATAAAACAAGTACTGCGCTCTTTAAAACATAGGAACTATCGTTTATTCTTTGGTGGACAAGGAATTTCGTTGGTAGGAACATGGATGCAACAAATTGCATTGGGATGGTTAGTTTACAGATTAACCGATTCGGCATTTCTTTTGGGATTAGTCAGTTTCGCAGGACAAATCCCCACATTTATTCTTGCTTCCTTTGCAGGGGTTCTTGCTGATAGATACAACAGGCATAAAATAATTATAATCACGCAAACTCTTGCAATGATCCAGGCAGCTATACTGGCTGTTCTAACATTAGCTAATACAATTCAAATATGGCATATAATTTCACTTAGTGTTTTTGCTGGGATAGTAAATGCATTTGATATGCCAACAAGACAATCATTTGTTATTGATCTTGTGGATGATAAATCAGATCTGCCAAATGCAATAGCACTTAATTCATCAATGTTTAATGCTGCTAGATTAATAGGACCAACAATTGCAGGCATTTTAATTTCAGTGCTTGGAGAAGGACTATGTTTTTTACTTAATGCAATAAGTTATATTGCCGTTATTGTTGCATTATTGATGATGCATATTGTTCCCAAAATAGAGACGATTAAAAAAGAAAAGGTTTTAAAAGGATTAAAGGAAGGGTTGAAATATGCATACAACTTTAAACCAATAAGAGTGCTTTTATTGTTTCTTGGCTTGGTTAGCTTAACTGGAATACCGTACACTGTTTTGATGCCGATCTTTGCAAAAGATATACTTAAAGGAAATGCAAACACTCTTGGATTTTTATTTGGAGCCGTAGGAGTAGGTGCATTGATTGGGGCAATTTATCTCGCATCACGCAAAACTGTTTTAGGACTTGGCAGATGGATTGCAATTGCATCAGGAATTTTTGCAATTGGACTTATACTGTTTTCATTATCAGAAAATTTAATTCTCTCCCTTGTATTAATGTTATTCACCGGTTTCGGAATGATGGTACACATGGCTTCAACAAACACACTTTTACAAACGCTTGTTGAAGATAATAAGCGAGGTCGTATAATGAGTCTTTATGTAATGGCATTCATGGGTACAGCTCCATTAGGAAGCCTGATTGCAGGAACTCTTGCAAGCAAATTTGGTGCGCCTTTTACTATATTTTCAGGCGGAATAATTTGTCTTGTAGGAGTACTAGTGTATGCAAAATATTTACCGAAGTTAAGAAATTATATTAGACCGGTTTATTTTAAACTAGGAATACTACCTGAAGTTTCCAAGGGACTTCAATCTGTAACTCATTTGGATATGCCTCCTAACAAATAAAAAAAGCTGCCCACGTGGGCAGCTTTGTATAAGAAATTTTAATACCTGTAATAATCTGGCTTAAATGGTCCTTCAACCTTAACACCGATGTACTCAGCTTGATCAGGGGTTAATATATCAAGTTCAACGCCTATTTTCTTTAAGTGCAATCTTGCAACCTTTTCATCAAGATGTTTTGGAAGTGTGTATACTTTGTTCTCATATCTCTCAGGGTGATTCCATAGTTCAAGTTGAGCGAGTGTTTGATTTGTAAATGAGTTAGACATAACAAATGAAGGATGACCGGTTGCACATCCAAGGTTTACCAATCTGCCTTCTGCAAGAACTAATATATCTTTACCATCAATCGTGTATTTATCAACTTGTGGTTTGATAGTATTTTTTGTGTTCCCATAATTTTTATTCAACCATGCCATATCAATTTCAGTATCGAAGTGCCCGATATTACAAACCACAGCTTTATCTTTAAGTGATTTAAAGTGTCTTTCTGCAACAATATTTTTATTGCCAGTTGCAGTAACAACAATATCAGCTTCTTTAACTGCATCATCCATCTTCTTAACTTCGTAGCCTTCCATTGCTGCTTGTAATGCACATATCGGATCGATCTCTGTTACAATAACTCTCACGTGAGAATTCTTTAATGATTCTGCCGAACCTTTTCCAACATCACCAAAACCTGCAACAACTGCAACTTTACCTGCAAGCATTAAATCCGTTGCTCTACGGATTGCATCCACTAAGGATTCTCGGCAACCGTACTTGTTATCAAACTTGGACTTTGTAACTGAATCGTTAACATTTATTGCAGGAATAGGAAGTGTTCCCTTTTCCATTCTTTCATACAAACGATGAACACCCGTTGTTGTTTCTTCAGATAATCCCTTAATACCTTTTGCTAATTCAGGATAAACATCAAGAACCATATTAGTAAGATCCCCGCCATCATCAAGAATCATATTCAATGGTTTTGATTCATCTCCAAAAAATAATGTTTGTTCGATGCACCAATTAAATTCTTCTTCGTTCATTCCTTTCCATGCAAAAACTGGAACTCCCGCAGCAGCAATAGCAGCAGCGGCATGATCTTGAGTAGAAAATATATTGCAAGACGACCACTTAACTTCTGCACCGAGCTCAACTAATGTTTCAATCAATACAGCAGTCTGAATTGTCATATGTAAACATCCGGCAATACGTGCACCTTTCAGTGGTAGCTTTCCTTTAAACTCTTCTCTCAACGCCATTAAACCGGGCATTTCTACTTCAGCTAATTCAATTTCTTTTCTTCCCCATTCAGCAAGCGATATATCTTTAACTTTATATTTTAATGAGAAATCAATTTTCTTATCTAACACTTCACTCATTTTATTACCTTTGTTTTTTTATAATAATTTCATTTGATTGATCAACTGTAACAGGACAATAAATAGTCCATAATAAATAAATTATTTTTTCGCATATTTTTTAAATACCGGAACAAGATCAAGGTGTTCCCACGTAAAGTCTTTATCATTTCTTCCAAAGTGACCGTAAGCTGAAGTCTTCTGATAAATTGGTCTTCTCAATTTTAATCTTGTAATAATTCCTTTAGGTGTAAGATCAACTTCCTTTTGAATCATTTTAGAAATTTCAGAATCAGGAATTACTCCGGTTCCTTTTGTATCTACAAAAACAGAAATTGGCTGAGCAACTCCGATTGCATAAGAAACCTGAACCAAACATTCTTTAGCAAGCTTAGCTGCAACAACATTTTTTGCAATATGTCTTGCTGCATACGTTGCACTTCTATCAACTTTGGATGGATCTTTTCCTGAAAATGCACCGCCGCCATGAGGAGCCCAACCGCCATAAGTATCAACAATAATTTTTCTTCCGGTTAAACCACTGTCACCATGTGGTCCGCCAATTTCAAATCTTCCGGTTGGATTAACAAAATACTTTGTATTCTTATCCAAATATTTTGCTGGAATAACTGCTTTAATAACATTTTTAATGACGTCTGCTTTTATTGTACTTTGTTTTGCATCGCCATCGTGTTGAGTTGAAATAACAACAGCATCAACTCTCACTGGTTTACAATAATCATCATATTCAATTGTCACTTGTGATTTTGAATCCGGACGAAGATAAGGCATTAACTTTGTATTTTTCTTTCTGATATCTGCAAGTTTTTTTACTAACTTATGAGCATACATAATGGGCATTGGCATTAACTCTGGTGTTTGATCGCAAGCATATCCAAACATAATTCCCTGATCTCCAGCTCCGCCAGTATCAACACCCATTGCAATGTCTGGTGATTGTGAATGAATTGCATTTAATACTGAGCAAGATTCAGAATCAAATTTATAATCTGCCTTAGTGTATCCAATGTTTTTAACTGTTTTTCTTACAACAGCGGGAACGTCGATATAAGTTTTTGTAGTAATTTCACCGCCAACTAAAACTAATCCTGTAGTAACAAATGTTTCGCAAGCCACCCTTGCATAGGGATCGTGTGTATAGATTGCATCAAGTATCCCATCGGATATTGCATCACTTACTTTATCCGGATGACCTTCAGAAACTGATTCTGATGTGAAGAAAAATGACATGTTTTACTGTTCCTTTGAATAATTTTTAATATGCTAATATGGTTTTTGAGTGCCAAATTTAACTAATCCCCTCATGATTACAAAATAAGATGTTAGAATTTGGTTACATTTGGAGTGTATTTAATCACATTATTTTAATGACAATGAAGAACAGAATAACTGAATTATTAAAAATAAAATATCCAATAATTCAAGCTGGAATGATCTGGGTTTCCGGTTGGAAATTAGCTTCCGCCGTTTCCAATTGCGGAGGTTTAGGTTTGATAGGCTCAGGTTCGATGAAACCTGAACTCCTTAGTGAACACATACAAAAGTGTAAAGCCGCAACAAATAAACCATTTGGAGTTAACATTCCGTTGCTCAGAAAAGATGCTTATGAACTTGTTAATGTTTGTTTGGATGAAGGAGTTAAAATATTTTTTACTTCTGCTGGAAATCCAAAAACATTTACTCCATTATTAAAAGAAAACGGATGTAAAGTTGTTCATGTTGTTGCAAACATTAAATACGGATTAATAGCGCAGCAAACCGGCTGTGATGCAGTTGTTGGAGAAGGTGTTGAAGCTGGCGGACATAATGGTGTTGATCAGTTGACTACATTTTGTTTGATTCCACAATTGGTTGATAAATTAACGATTCCTGTTATCGCAGCAGGAGGAATTGTTGATGGAAGATCCATTCTTGCAGCAATTTCGCTTGGCGCAGAAGGAGTTCAAATCGGAACTCGTTTTGCTGCAACAATTGAATCATCTGCACACCAAAACTACAAACAGGAAATTGTTAAATCCGGTGATCAGGATACTGTTTTGGCGTTCAAGAAAATTGGTTTAGTAAGGATAATGAAAAATGATTTTGCCTTTCGTGCAATGAAGGCTGAAAGTGAAGGTTGGAATGAGATTCGATTAAGAGAATTACTTGCAACTAAACGTGAACGTACTGGTATCTTTGAAGGTGATTTGGTTGAAGGTGAACTTGAAGCCGGGCAAGCTGTAGGATTGATAAAGGATATACCAACAGTTAAGGATTTGTTTGAAAGATTGCTTGATGAATTTGAACAAGCAAAAAGTAAAATTAAGTAGAGACGCGTAGCAAAGCGTCTCTACAAAATGATTTGAAAGAATTATTTACTATAGTGCCATTTGGCATTATCTGAGGCGGATTGATGGGAAAAAACGGAGCCATCAAGAAGATCATCAAAGCTTCCATAGAGGGAATGCTTGATGCAGAACTTACCGAACATCTTGGTTATGAAAAATACTCACCCTCTGGAAAGAACACAGGTAACAGCCGCAATGGTAAAACCCACAAGACCCTAAAGAATGATAACGGAGAAATTGAACTAACAGTACCCAGAGATCGCAATGGTTCATTTGATCCAGTTGTAGTAAAAAAATATGAGAGAACACTTGGACCAATTGAAGATAAGATTATCTCTATGTACGCAAAAGGAATGACCACCAGAGATATACAATCACACGTACAGGAATTCTACGGTCTTGATATAAG
>CXWL01123496.1_pt1 | contig 11027 bp, 13 predicted proteins | sample 590931 | NCBI WGS metagenome assembly CXWL01 (sample SAMEA3498368, study PRJEB10139) | groundwater metagenome | biome: water well; material: biofilm material | place: Germany | collected 2015-04-27 | reverse complement strand
ACTTATGTTTGTATCCGGTGCATATTCGGATCTTATCAAGATCACCCAAGACATCCAGCTTCATGATGGCAAGTTCATGGACATTGTTGATTATGACCGAATAGCGCACCAGCACACTGTCAAACCAGCCGCAGCGTCGGGGCCGTCCGGTCGTGGCGCCAAACTCGTTACCTTTGGTGCGTATTTCATTTTTCAAACTGGAGACGAATTCTGTCGGGAACGGCCCTTCCCCCACACGCGTCGTGTAGGCCTTGACGCAGGCGATGGTTTTATCGATTCGCGTGGGAGCGACACCACTTCCCGTACACAAGCCGCCGACTATGGAATTGGAGGACGTGACAAATGGATACGTGCCAAAATCAATATCCAGGAACGTCCCCTGCGCGCCTTCGAAAAGAGCGGATTTTTTGTGATCCAGCGCATCATTTAGGTAAAGCGCGGCATCGCAGACGTAAGGTCTAAGTTNNTTCCCGTACTCCAGATACTCCTCGTAGATACCCCGGAATGAAAATCCCTTGGTGTTAAAAACTTTTTGAAAAATTTCGTTCTTTTCCCGGAGATTATCCTCCAGCTTGGACTTAAGAACACGCTGGTTCAAGAGATCAATCATACGGATCCCGCAACGGCTGACCTTATCCGCGTAGCACGGGCCGATGCCGCGCCCAGTGGTCCCGATCTTGTTTTTTCGTTTCGATTCGCGCAGGCCATCCAATATTCGGTGATACGGCATCACGACGTGGGCGTGCCCGGAGATCTTTAAGCGCCGGGCCCCAACTTTGATCCCGCGGCGCGCGAGATCCTCAATCTCTTTTAAAAGAGCTTTGGGATCGATCACCACCCCGTTTCCGATCACGCACACCTTCCCCTTGTGCAAAATGGCGGAGGGCAGCAAGTGAAAAACATATTCCTGCTCACCAACGACAACCGTGTGCCCGGCGTTATTCCCGCCCTGGTAACGTACGGTGATATCGCTGTGTTCGGAAAGGATATCGATCAACTTCCCCTTTCCCTCATCCCCCCATTGCGAACCCACGACGACAATGTTCATAAAGCACCTTTACGTTGCGATGAATAGATAAATCAGCCCCATGCCAACGGCGATAAAAATGGCGGAGCTGCTGATCCGCGCCCATGAAATAACGTTGAGAAAATCATTGCGCAACTTCGCGCAGCGCCTGAGATAAAATATCATCCCCCATACTGCCGCTAACAAAAACGTAAAAGCCAAACTGTACAAAACAAAAAATAAAGTGGCCGACAAAACATTGCCACTGGTAGACAGAAAATAATAAAATATGTAAATATCCGGATTTCTAGGCCACAATGAAACAATCAATACGGTCGCCACACCCAATATAACAGAGAAAAAAATAATGCCAATCTTTTTCTCCGCCGTTTCCAGGCCTTCCCGTGAAAATAAAGGCAGCCATTGCTTCGCTGATTGCGTTTTATCCAGCCGCCAATGCTGAAATAGCAAATATCCGATAGTCAGCAGGAATACGGCCACACCCAGCGAACAAAAATGGATGATACGGTTGACCGCGGGATGTTCCAGCCAGGGCGCGTTTTCTCCCCACATCAGAAAAAATGTCAACAAAAAAACGGTGCCTGCCGTGAACTTGCCGGCGAGAGCGATGTGCCGCGGCGTATCCCCGACAAGTGCCAGAAAAGTCAAAAAACAAAGAATCATCGACAGCGTGTAAGGATTACCGCTGTCCTGGATACCTAAGGTGATCGCCGCGACCGTATAATCCATGAAGGTCATATCGGCCTTTAGACTTTCAGCAGTTTCACGTACAAGACATCTTTGGTGCTGCGCAGCCGTTCGATCGTTTTTTCCGGAACGTTACTGTCCACGTTAACGGCGCTGATCGCCAGTCCGCCCGGAGCTTCGCGGCCCAGGGTAATCCCCGCGATATTGATCTTCGCCTCGGCGAGCAATGTCCCAATGGCGCCGACCAAACCCGGCTTGTCATTGTTCTGGATGAACAGGATATATCCATCAGGAATGGCTTCCATGTAAACACTGTTGATCTTGACGATGCGCGGTTTCTGGTTAGCCGACAGTGTCCCAAAAATCGCGAAGGGTTCTTTATCCGTCTTGACCTCCACGCGGATGGCATTGACGAACTCTTCTTCTTTGGTCGAAACAACTTCCTGGACGTTAATCGCCCGCTCCTTGGCGATTTCGAGGGCATTGATGAAATTGACGGTTTCGCCCAATATCGGCGTCAACAGACCGTTGACCAGCGATAAGGTGACCGGAGCCACTTTGTATTTACTCATGATTCCGCTGCAGGTGATCTTCACGGCGCTGATGCGTCCGGTGATCAGTTGTCCGGCGAATTTTCCCATCCGGTACGCGAGGTTGATATACGGCTCCAAAGTCTTGTACGCTTCCGCGTCGACCGTTGGGAAGTTGGCCGCGTTCATGATACCCTTGCCTAAGAGAGCGTTACGGATCGTTTCAGCGATCTCGATGGCGACGTTGATCTGCGCCTCGGAAGTCGAAGCGCCCAAATGCGGCGTCATGATGCAACTATCGAGTTTTAACAATGGGGAATCCGCGGAAAGCGGCTCTTCATCAAAAACATCCAGCGCGGCACCGGCGATCCTTTTCTCCGCCAACGCATTGGCGAGCGCGGTTTCATTCACGATCCCGCCGCGGGCACAGTTGATCAAACGAGCCGTTTTTTTCATTGATTGAAATTCCGCCTCACCGATGAGGTTCTTCGTTTCCGCGCTCTTGGGGATATGAATGGTAATATAATCGGATTCTTTGACTAAATTTTTTAAATCGACCATCTGCACGCCGAGCGTGGCACCGACTTCCAGCGAGATGTAGGGATCGAAGACAATGACAGACATGCTGAAAGCTTTGGCGTAACGCGCCACCGTCGAACCGATCCGGCCGAAGCCGATGATCCCCAGCGTTTTTCCGTGAAGTTCAACGCCGCTAAACTTCGAACGTTCCCACTTGCCGGCCTTGACCGACGCGCAGGCTTGCGGGATGTTGCGGGACAAGGCGAGGATCATGCTCATCGTGTGTTCCGCCGTTGAAGTGGTATTTCCCGCCGGGGTGTTGATCGCCACAATTCCCTTTTGGGTCGCGGCCTTAAGGTCCACGTTATCCAATCCGACCCCCGCGCGGCCGATGAACTTCAAACGCGTGGCCGCCTGGATGATATCCTCCGTGACTTTCGTGCTGCTGCGCACGATCAAGGCGTCGTAATCCTTGATGATGGCCTTCAACTGCTCCGGCTTAAGATCGGTCTTGTAATCAACCTGGAATTCCTTGACGGCCTTTAATATTTCCAGACCTTCATTGGCGAGCTGGTCGCTGACAAGTATTCTGCTCATTACGGCTCCCGTGATTTTCGATTTTACGTCCTATATATTAAACACCTTTTGCGCGGCGGCAACACCGGCTCCCAGCGTAAATTTATATCCCAGTTTCAATAAAACTTTTTCCAAGCACGATATGCCCGTCAAGATATCATATTCATCAACGCAACCCATGTGCGCGATGCGGATAATTTTTCCTTTTAACGAGTCCTGCCCNNTCCCGTGGGTATCGCGCATGATCTTGACCACTTTATTGCCGTCCACTTCCGGTGGAAGCTTGATGGCCGTCAGGACATTGGACTGGCATGATTCATCCGTGAAGATCGATAATCCCAGCGCTTTGGCCGCTTCCCGCGTCCCTTTGGCCAGACGCGCGTAAGAGGCGAACAAATCGGGCAGGCCTTCCTGCTTCATGCGCCGCAGGCTTTCATTGAGCGCGATGACGATACCAATGGCCGGCGTAAAAGGCGTATCGATATCCGCCATGGCTTCTTTGGACTTGCGCAGATCAAAATAATAGCGCGGGTTTTTCGAGGATTCGACCAATTTGAACGCTTTGGGACCTAGCGAAATGAACGCCAGCCCCGNNGCCCCGGGGGAAGCATAAAACCTTTATGCACGGCAGAGACAACCACGTCAACCCCCCAGTTGTCCATCTGCAGGTCGATGATCCCCAGCGCGCTGATCGCATCAACAACCAATACCGCGTTGGTATCGCGGACAACGCGGGCAACCGCCTCAACGTCGGTCGTGACCCCGGTGGATGTTTCGCTCTGCGTGATAAAAACCGCTTTGATATCCTTGCGCGCGTCGAGTATTCTTTTGATCTGCACCGGGTCAACCGCCTTGCCCCACGCGACCTGGATCACCTGCGGCTCAACCCCGTAACTGCGGCAAAGTTCGCTCCAGCGCTCGCCGAATTTTCCGCCTTCGACCGTGATGGATTGATCTCCGGGGGAAAGCAGATTGCACACGGACGCCTCCATCGCTCCCGTCCCGGAGCAGGTGAGCAAATATACGTCATTTTTCGTCTGGAAAATCTGCTTTAATCCTTCGATGGCTTCTTTAAGGCACTCCTGGAACTGCGGCGTGCGGTGATGGATGATCGGACGCCCCAGCACCGCGCAAATTTCCGGCGGGATCTGGGTCGGCCCGGGGGTAAGCAGTAAATTGCGTTTCATCGTCAACCACCTTTCTATCTAGAACTCAAATTAATGCCTAGCTTTTCTTTGTTGTGCGTATGCTGGTAATGACTTCATCAACCAGTCCGTACTCTCTGGCTTCTTCCGCGCTCATATAAAAATCCCGGTCGGAGTCCCTGTGGATCCGATCGAGCGGTTGCCCGGTATGATTTGCCAATATTTGGCTTAAAGTTTCTTTCATCCGCAGGATCTCCTTGGCCTGGATCGAAATGTCACTGGCCGTTCCCTGCGTGCCGCCCCAAGGTTGATGAATCATGATCCGCGAGTACGGCAAGGCGAATCGTTTGCCTTTGGCGCCGGCCGATAATAGCAGCGAACCCATGCTCGCCGCCTGGCCCAAACAAAATGTGGAAACATCAGGTTTCACGAACTGCATCGTGTCATAAATCGCCAGTCCCGCCGTGACCGAACCGCCCGGCGAATTGATGTACACGCAGATATCTTTGGTGGCGTCCTCGCTTTGCAAAAAGAGCAATTGCGCGATGATCAAATTGGCAACGGTATCATCGATGGCGGTGCCGATAAAGATGATCCTTTCTTTGAGCAACCGCGAATAAATGTCGTAGGCGCGTTCTCCATGCGATGTTTTTTCAATGACCATTGGTACGAGTATTTGCGATTTTTGCTCCATTTTACTTGGCCTCCTCCCATTCTGCTTCTTTAAGTAGAAATTCCATGACCTTCACGGCCAAATTTTCGTTTTCCTTGACCGGCACGCTTTCTTGTTCGGCAATTTTATCGAGGATCAAATATATGCGAATGTCTTTTTCAACGGATTCTTCGAGCCGCGGAAGAATCTCCGCTTCTTTTTTCTTGATCTCCTCAGGGGACAACCCTTGCGACGCAAGCCGCCTGCGGATATCTTCGAGCCGGTGCGCCAGTTGCTTTTTGACCATTGAAGCCGGCGTTGTCAATTTGGCCTTTTTCAGGAGATGCTCGGCGACCTGATTCTCGACATCCATCCTGTTGTGCCGGTCTTTATCGATCTCCAGCTGACGGGTGAGCGATTTGGTGAATTCTTCCAGGCTGGGGAACCCCAACCCATGGGCGAAAGCGTCATCGATAGTGACCTCTTTGCCTTCCCCCTGGCCTTTCTTGAAAAATTCCAGAGTCTTATTGAATTCTTCCGCTGTAACGGTTGAGCTTTTGCGCGTGACCTTGATCTTTTTGTAATCGCCGATCTTGACTTCGGGCTTGACGTCCAATTTGGCGGTGAAGGTCACTCTGCCTTCATTAAGATTGACATCCAGGATCTCGGGCAGATCGATCGGCTTGATCTTTTCCTTTTCAAGTCCTTCCTGATAAACCTCGGGGATCAACTCTTTCATGACCTCTTCCCGGGCGAGCTTGTTGTGTTGGGATTCAAGGATATGCCGCGGGATCTTTCCCTGTCGAAATCCTTTCACCTTCACCACTTTTCCGAGCTCTTCATAGATCTTATCGAATTTCTTTGAAACGCGCTCCCTTGGGACTTCGAATTTCAATTCCCACCGGTTTGCGTCGAGTTTCTTAACGGCTAATTTCATAAATCGGCTACCTCCTCCACAGTTGATTAGATTACCGCGATAATCGGTAACACACGTTACATTCTAAACTTTTCACCAAGATAAATCTTTTTCGCCTCCGGATCGTTGATCAGATCCTGCGCCGTGCCCGAAATAAGGATCTTGCCGTCGGCGATCAGGTACGCCCGGTCCGTGATGGAAAGTGTTTCTCGCACATTATGATCTGTCAAGAGGATCCCCAGCCCGCGCTGTTTCAAATTTTTAATGATCTCCTGCGCTTCCGCTACTACGATCGGATCGATGCCGGAAAAAGGTTCGTCCAGCAAAAGAAACGACGGATTCGTCACCAATGCCCGTGTAATTTCAAGGCGGCGCCGTTCCCCGCCCGACAACGTATAGGCCTTATTTTTGGCCAGGTGCGCGATGTTCAATTCTTCCAGTAAAGACTGCAGCCGTTTTTTGCGTTCCCGCGGGCTAAGCGGCAACGTTTCCAAAATCGCCAGGATGTTCTCGGCAACGGTCAATTTCCGGAAGATCGACGGTTCCTGCGCCAAATATCCCATTCCCAGCTTGCACCGCTCATGGATGGACTTATAAGTGATATTTTCATTATCAAAAAATATTTCGCCCGCGTTCGGTTTAATAATACCGACGGCCATATAAAAGGTGGTCGTCTTGCCGGCGCCGTTGGGGCCAAGCAGTCCGACGATTTCCGAACGGCCGACGGAAATGCTCAATCCGTCCACGACCTGGCGCTGACCGTACTTCTTGACCAGATTTCTAGTTTCCAAGAGCTGTAATGGCATTGTCCCCTTCAGTGACCAGGATGAGTTTCGGCCGGCCGGAAAGCGTCAGGCGTTTTTCCTCGCCGTTATAAACGGCCTTGTCGGCAAATGACTGGTTGGCTCCACGGATGATCACGACATGACCGGTGCAGATCATATTCTTAATTCCCTTTTTAGTTTCATCGAAATAAATTTCCATCCGGTCGGCCTTCAAGGTCTGGTCGGCCTGCACGGCAACGACATTATCCTGAAAAACAGCGTACGATTTGTTCTGGTCGATCTCCATCGGCCCGTCGGACGTGATGGTCACAGTCGAGGTGACCTCGGGCGCGGATTCTGTATCCATGGTCACCGTCACGTCCTGATCGATCTGCGCCGTTTGCATGGCCGGATGCGCTTCCATCCCCGTGCCGGTCATTGTCATGTCCTTGTCCGTGATCCGGACATCGTCTTTTGTTTTGACCAGATCGTCGTTGCGGTTCCAGTCCAGAGAATCCGTCGTCATCCGGGTTCCCCGCTCGCTGGTAATGACGACATCTTTTTCCAGGTGGATCGTGCTGCTCTTCTGATCGATCGTTCCGGTCTCGGCCGTCAGATAGACTTTTTCGTCGCCGTAGGACTCGGCATCCACGTTTGAGATCTTGATCTTATCGCCCAAAATATCGGCGTTGTCTCCGTTAACGGTCCAGGCTTTTCCCCCGTCTTTGGTATATCCCTGGAGATTGAAGCCTTCGAATTGCTGACCGGGCTCACCGGCCCGTACAACTTCGGTTGTCCCCGCCAGAACAATCAGCAATAACGGAAATATACGATTTTTTTTCATATGATCATTTTTCCATCTGCCCGACGATATCTTTCCATTTCCCCTGCGCCTTGAGAATTAATTCAACCACTTCACGTACCGCCCCGGCGCCGCCTCTGCGTGTCGTCACGTAATGGGCGATCTTTTTAAGCTCATCCATGGCATTGGGCACGGCAACGGCAAGGCCAACCCGTTTTAATACCGGCAGATCCGGGAGGTCATCACCCATAAAACAGACTTGTTCGTCCGTGCAGCCTAACTCACGGATCAAACGTTCGTAGGCGCTTGTTTTAGGATACGCATCCTGACAGATTTTGTCAATTTTTAAGTCTTCGGCACGGGCCGTCACTGCCGGCGATGAGCGTGCCGAAAGAATGGCCGTCTTTATTCCCGCCTGGCGCAATAGCACAAGCCCGAAACCATCTTGAACGTCAAAAAATTTAAGTTCCTTCCCCTGCGCGTCCACAACGATATTACCGTCCGTCAGGACACCATCCACGTCCATGACCAGAAGTTTTATTTTACTCAGCTTTGTTTCCAGCGTCTTGTTCATACCAGTCCCGCGCGTAAAAGGTCCTGAACGTCCAGCAGCCCGACCAGCCGGCGGCGATTGTCCAATACGGGCACCTCATCGATCTTTTTCTCTTTCAAGATATTGAGAGCCTCCGCCGCCAGTTTATCGTTCAAGATCGTTATGGGATTGCGCGTCATCACCTCCGACACGCGGCGTTCCAGGACATTGGTGCTGGATTCCAGGTGTCGACGCAGATCGCCGTCGGTAAATATCCCCACGAATTTTCCGCGCTTGTCTAAAACGCAGGCTGAACCGCAGCGTGCCCGGGTAATGGCGAACAGGACTTGTTTGACCTTCATGTTCTCACGGACCCTGGGATGGTGCGCGCCTTTACGCATAATGTCTTCAACCCTCAACAAAAGCCTGCGCCCAAGCATCCCGCCGGGATGATAAAAAGCGAAATCTTCCTTCTGGAATCCCTTGCGCACGATCAGGCAAGCCGCCAACGCGTCACCCATCACCAGCGTCGCCGTTGTGGAAGCCATCGGCGCCAGACCCAGAGGACACCCTTCCTCTTTTACCGAGACATCCAGCAGGACATCCGCGTGTTTAGCCAGCGTCGAATGCCGGTTACCGGTCATGGCGATCGTTCGGGAACCAATTTTCTTGATAAGCGGTAAAAGCCGCTTTGTCTCTTCCGTTTCGCCGCTGCTCGAAATAATAATGACAACATCATTGCGGGTCACTTGCCCCAAATCGCCGTGGATGGCTTCCGCGCTGTGCATCCATAAACTGGGTGTGCCCGTCGAGGAAAACGTGGAGGCGATCTTGCGGCCGATGATCCCCGTTTTGCCCATGCCGGCAACGATCACGCGGCCTTTGCATTTGGCGATCAGGTCAACGGCTTTCACAAAATCACGGTTGATCCGCCCGATTAAATCTGCGACGGCTTTGGCTTCGATCGCGATGACTTCTTTGGCTTTTGGGATCGTCATTTTATCCTTTATGCGTTCGTTTGATGATCCTGTCGATCGCCCGCAGATCAATAAGTAATTTTTTAAGCGCGTTGAGCGCTAGCATATNNCCGAAAGCGCTTTGGCGGGATGGGGATGAACTTCCATAAAAACGGCATCGCATCCGGCGGCAACGGCGGCGCGCGACAAAAGCGGAATATACTCGCTCTGGCCTCCGGAAGCGGCCGCCAACCCTCCCGGCTGCTGCACGCTGTGCGTGGCGTCAAAGACGACCGGGTAACCGGTTTCCCGCATAATGCTCAATGCCCGAAAATCACTGACCAGCGTGTTGTACCCAAAACTTGTCCCGCGCTCGGTCAACAGGATATTATGATTACCCGTGCTCTCCACTTTTTTGACGACCTCCGTCATGTCCCATGGCGCCAGAAATTGCCCCTTTTTGATATTCACGGGTTTGCCGGTCTTTCCGGCCTCCAAAAGAAGGTCCGTCTGCCGGCACAAAAAAGCGGGGATCTGCAACACGTCGAGGACTCCGGCGGCTTGTTCGATCTCCTGCGGGGTGTGCACGTCGCTTAAAACCGGCAGTTTGAATTCTCGTCTGACTTCGGCTAAAACGTCAAGCCCTTCGGCCCAGCCGGGCCCGCGGAATGAACGGATGGACGTGCGGTTGGCCTTATCGTAACTTGCCTTGAAAATAAGCGGGACTTTGACCTGTGCCGTGATCTCTTTCAATGCCCGGGCAATCCGTAAGGTCATTTTCCGGCTTTCAATGACGCACGGCCCGGCGATCAAGACAAATGGCCTGCCCCCGCCTATTTTGACTGAACCGACCTGAACTGTTCTGTTTTTCGCCATTTGTGAATCGATTCCGTTTGTCCCTTTACGAATGCGCTGCTCTACCAACCGAGCCGTTACCGTAAAAATTTTTCCACCCGCGCCAGATCCNNTGTTCCAGCTGTTCCGTTTGTTCCAGCCGTGATTTCGGCATATCTTTAAATTTCAACAAAAAACTCTTACGGTACGCGTAGATCCCCAGATGCTTGTAATACCGGATCTTCCGGATCCCGGCCCGATCCCGGTCGCAAGGGATGACCGAACGCGAGAAATACAACGCGTTATCACGCGCGTCGACGACGACTTTAACGACATTGGGGTTCTCCAGTTCGTCCTTCGTCCGGATGAGCTTGATCGCCGTTGCCATCAAACAATCCGGATCTTTACTCAACGCCGTCACCAGGCCGTCAATGACACTGTGATGGATGAGCGGCNNAGCGGCTCATCACCTTGAATATTAACGATAATATCGGCCGAAACATCAGCCACGGCTTGCGCGACACGATCTGTGCCGGAGGCGTGATCTTTGGACGTCAAAACTGCTTTTGCGCCGAACGTCTCAGCGGCTTTTAGGATCCGGCCATCATCGCAAGCGATGATGACTTCTTTAAGCAAACGGCTCCGCCGGGACCGTTGCCAGACGTGCTCGATCATCGGCTTACCGTTGATGTCCGCTGAAATCTTGCCTTTAAAACGCGTTGAACCCCATCGGGCGGGAATAACGCCGATCGCTCGCATTGTTCACGGGCTCCTGACCGATTCCAAAAGCTCTGATTTGGTCACGGCAACGGTGCCCAGTTTGCCGACCACAATCCCCGCGGCCAGATTGGCCAAAACCGCGGCCTCCTTTTTCTTTGCCCCGGCGCTCAAGCCCAGCGTAAACGTGGCGATGACCGTATCACCCGCGCCGGAAACGTCATAAACTTCTTTCGCGCGGGTTTTAATGTTCACGGGGGGGGCCTGTTTCTCGAACAACCGCATGCCATGTTCGCCCAAAGTGATCAAAAGACAATCCAGGTTCAAATAGCGCAGTAATACTCTTCCCGCCGAATCGATATGCCCGTTG
>CXWL01121507.1_pt1 | contig 11027 bp, 6 predicted proteins | sample 590931 | NCBI WGS metagenome assembly CXWL01 (sample SAMEA3498368, study PRJEB10139) | groundwater metagenome | biome: water well; material: biofilm material | place: Germany | collected 2015-04-27 | reverse complement strand
GGAATGGATTGTGCCAATTGTAAAAAACAATCACCGTTAGTGTTCAGTCCGAAATTTTTGGCTAACATTTCAAAAAATACCGCTTCCCAATTATGATTGGTTTCCTCTAATCTTCTGTCAATAATTTCCGATTTTCTTTCTAAGCGATTTAAGAACAGACTTTCCAGCCAATTGTTCCAGATGAAATCATCAATTTGAGCAATTTCATTTTCGCAATTGATCCATGATTTAGAAGTAATTAGCGATTTGTACTTATTGATTTCCGAAAGTTGTACATAGTTTTTTAATTCCAACGTTGGGATTTCAGAATTGTCTTTTCTGAAAATTGGCGAGTCGTTTTCCCAGACTACATGTAAAATTACATTGTCGTAATTAGGATCATTTTCATGATTGTGCACATACCAATCAGATGATTTAATGTGAATTTCTATGTTTCCAGCCCATTTTTGTTGGTTTATAGAAATTTGAGCATTGAAAATATCTGGTCCAGCATTTTGCAAATACTGACCGAAATGATTGATTTCTAAACTCTCGTTAAGATGTGTTTTGAGTTGGGTAAATGGCAGTTTCTTATTTACCCATAAATAATGGAGAAATTCTTCTTGCATGGCGTGTAAAATTTAATTTGGCGTTTATAAAAACAAATATATAAAAAAAAACGGATAACATTTCGCTATCCGTTTTTAAAATATACTATTTATTTTTTTCTATTTAATAGAACTAATAATATCGTGTTTGGTAATTATGTGGTGTCTTCCGTTTCCTAAATCTACTAAAACCGCTTGATTGTCTTTGCTGATTAATTTAGAAACTTCATCAATAGAAGCGGCTGCCGAAACAATTGGAAAAGGTTTTCCCATTACATCTTTAATAGGTAAATCGGCGATGTCTTTGTTTTCGAAATAACTTCTAAACAAATCAGATTCGTCTAAACTACCCACGAAACCTGTTGTGTCAATTACAGGAATTTGAGAAATTTTATATTTTTTCAATCTTTCAATCGCGTGAGAAACCAATTCTTCAGTACGAACAATTACTAATGGCTTGTCTTTATGATCTTTGATTAAATCTTCTGCTTTAGTTAATTCTTCGTCTAAGAATCCACGCTCACGCATCCATTCGTCGTTGTACATTTTACCAACATATCTACTTCCAGAATCGTGGAATAAAACCACAACCACATCTTCAGGTTTGAAGTGTTCTTTTAATTGTAACAATCCTTTAACCGCTGCACCAGCAGAATTCCCACAGAAAATTCCTTCTTCCAATGCTAATTTACGTGTGTAAACTGCTGCATCTTTATCCGTAACTTTTGTAAAACCATCGATTAGAGAGAAATCAACATTTAATGGTAAAATATCTTCTCCAATTCCTTCTGTGATGTATGAATACACTTCGTTTTCATCAAAAATACCTGTTTCGTGATATTTCTTAAATACTGAACCATACGTATCAATTCCCCAAATTTTTACGTTTGGATTTTTTTCTTTTAAATATTTTGCTACACCAGAAATTGTTCCTCCAGTTCCAACCCCAACTACGAAATGCGTAATTTTTCCTTCCGTTTGTTTCCAAATTTCTGGACCCGTTTGTTCATAGTGAGCAATAGCGTTACTTGGATTGTCGTATTGATTTACATACCAAGAATTTGGAATTTCTTCCCCTAATCTTTTAGAAACTGAATAATACGAGCGAGGATCAGTTGGCTCTACATCTGTTGGACACACGATTACTTTTGCGCCAACGGCACGAAGAATATCTGATTTTTCTTTAGATTGCTTGTCAGAAATTACAAAAATACATTTGTAACCTTTTACGATAGCTGCTAAAGCCAATCCCATTCCTGTGTTTCCAGAAGTTCCTTCAATGATTGTTCCGCCTGGTTTTAAACGTCCGTCAGCTTCTGCATCTTCTATCATTTTAACCGCCATACGGTCTTTTACAGAATTTCCAGGGTTAAACGTTTCTAGTTTTCCTAAAACCAAACAAGGGATTTCTGCTGTAATTTTATTTAATTTAACTATTGGTGTATTACCGATAGTTTCTAATATGTTTTTTGCGTAGTTCATTTCTTAATCTATTATTGATTGCAAAGTTAGTTTTTTTTGTTTCAGATTTAAACTTTCCTTGTAAAAAGTTACCTTAAATTACATTTAAAAGGAAAATTTACTTATGAAATGCGGATGCGTGAGTGATGGTAGCGGCATCTCCCGATTTTTCATCGGGAATATAGCGGACAGCACGACCTGAAAGGGCACGCCCAAATTTTATTTAAAGAAATTCCATTCTAAACCAAAGCGTACATGGAAGTCGCGGAATGGAGAATTTGGTGCATTATAATAATCCACTTTATTGGTAAACAAAGCATTTAGATGTTCGGCTTTTAAATAAATTCTACATTGTTGCACACGCGCATTTACGAAGAAATCTAACACTGGAAAACCACCAACTTTTTGTTGATCTTGCACGAAGAACTCTCCAATAACACCTACATAATCATCCGCGTAATAGTTGCTGAAATAATTTACGGTAACACCAGTTTGTAACAACATTGCTTTTTTGAAAACAGCTTTAGTGTAATACAACGTGTTTCTAAGTACAAGATAAGGCAAGTTTAAAATTTTCTCATCTTGTTGTACTTCTTGTAATTTCACTCTATTGTCTAAAGCCCAATTTTTATATTTAATTTCTTTGGCAATTTCTGCGCTTAAATATTGGATTGATTTATCGTATTGAAAAGGCTTCACCACTAAACTATCAATTCTTTCTTCCGTATTAAAAAAGTACAAGTGATTATTTAAATTCGTTAATTGAACAGAAGCTTCGAACCATTTGTTTTTGGTTTCTGCTTTTAAAATACTTAGCTTTTCGTTTTTAAAGGAAGTGTTCCAATTATAGTTATCATAATCACTTAAACTAAAAAGAAAGATATTATCAGGAATTTTACTGATTTGTTGCGCTGATATTTTTACGAAATTATCTTCTGAAAATTTATATTTCGCAAAGGCTTCATAATTATACGTTGGCTGATTTGAAATGGCATTTTGCAATAAAATATTGAAATTCCATTTTTTATGATTGAAATCATATTGTCCACCAATATTATTAATTCGATTGTGTAAGCTGTATTTAGTACTTGGATCGTAAGACATATCAGTTGGTATATTATAAAACTGATTGTACGAATAATTATCAATGAAGAAATTTAATTCACCTAGGTTTTTAGTTTTAAAACTTATTCCAACTTTATTATAAAATACATCAAAACGCGTTTTGTTATTTATGGAAGAATTCGATGAACCACCTAATCTAGGACTTTCTGTACCTTGAATATACTCATAAAATTTATTTTCATAATAAGACTGATGCTTTAAAACAAGAGAATTTCCAGTAGTAAACTGGTAAGAATGATCTAAGAAATAACGGTGACCTTTCAATTTTGAAGAGGCATCATTGAAATATACATCCACTCTTTCACGTTGACTAAAAGAAGGGTTTGTGCCATCTAATTGAGAAATATCAACAACACCACCGTTTTCTTGATTGTAAATATCTTGACCAACAAAATTTACTTTTAAAAAATACTTTTTATTAGTAGAATTATAATTGGTTATAAATCTGAAATGACCTGAACTTGTTAAATTGTTGAAATAATCACCAATTGAACGAATCGATTTGTAAGCAACAGTGAAATTTAAATTGGGTTTTGTGTTTACAGAAATTAAGGCATCTAAACTTTGCCCCTGACGCATCACTGTTTTAAAATACAAATCGGTTAATGGCGTTGGCACAGAATAATAATAAATATCACTATTATTTAGATAAGTACTATGCTTAGCGTTAAAACCAAATTGAGGTAAAGTATTATTTTTTTTTCTTGAAAAATCTAATTGATTGTAAAGATAACCTTCATTAGAAAAAGAGAATAATCCGAAATTATCTTTTTTCAAATAGTTGTACTTGTATTCGTCTTGAATAGTCAAAGATGTATCAATATAAATGGTGTCTTTCTCTGAATTGAAAGTTTTATATAATTTGATATCAGCTTTTAATTCTACAACTTTAGTTGAATCAGATTCTTGTGCTTGTAAAGAAAATGACAAGAAGGAAAGCAACACTATAAGGTATCTCATTTTTATAATTTAAAAAGCAAATGTAATGAGAATTTGTGGAAATAAAAAAACCCCGATAAAATCGGGGTTTTAATTTATTAAAAATTAAATTTTTAATTATTGTAACCAGAATGGTGAAGTTGAGTTCACTGTGAATAATTGAGAAGTTGATAATGATGGAACATTAGCAGAATTCGCAACATATTCAGAAACTGGGTAATTTAAACGTTTTGGCTTGTTAGCTTGTTCAGCACCAATAGCTAAAGGAGTTGAAGGATAACCAGTTCTTGTGTATTCAATAAATGGTTCAATTCCATGAAGAGAATGTAAAGCCATCCATTTTTGGTACATAATAGCTTCTAATCTTTCAGCATCACTTGTAGCAGCTCCAAATCCAACACCAACAATAGTGTTAGCAGCAGCAATATAAGCAGTAGGATTGATAGCAGCAACACCAAATGGGTTACCAACTACACTATAATAGTTATAAGATGCAGCAATACCATTGTCAAATAAAGATTGAGCAGAACCAAAACCAGCATCTAAAAACACTGCAGCTTCAGCTTGTAAGAAATAACTCTCAGCAGCTAACATGATAACACCAGATTGAGCAGAAGCCCATTCCATAGATGGTTTGTAAACAGGATTTGCAGTAAGTGAGTTAGATGTATAAGGGTATTTAGTAATACCAAAACCTAATCTAGAAACTTGAGTAGTACCAGCACCTTGCGTATCAGAAGTTGAAGACCCTTGAATTACACCTCTTACTTTAGCAGGAGTACCAATTCTAAAGAACATTCTAGCACCACGTTGATCTGCTGCAGCTCCAGTACTATTTAATGGAGTATATTTAGCATAAGCTGGATCAGCAGTTACCACATTAGCAATAGGAGTATTACCACCATTTAAAATTCTAGCAATGTGACCTGAAGCAACAACTAAAGTTCTGTTTTGAGCAGCAAGAGTTGGAGAGAACACATATGCATTAAAGAAAGGATTTTGCTTGTCATCAGCTGTACCATCATAACCAGGATTAATAGTTACGTCAGTATCAATAAATGATTGACCAACTAATCCAGGAACTCTTGAAGCTACATAAGCAGCAACACCAGGATAATTAGAAGAACGCATTCTTAATAACATTCTTAATTCGATCGTATTAGCAAACTTAGTCCATTCGTTTAAGTCACCACCCATCATAACATCAGAAGAACCTAAAGCTTCTTCAGTACCAACTAAGCCATTCATAATAGCTCTAGAATCATCTAAATTTTGAATAAGTGCTTTGTAAATTTCAAAATCGTTATCATATTTAGGATACAAATTAGCTTGATATTGGAAAGCTTCAGAATAAGGAGCTTTACCATATAAATCAACAATATATTGCATATAATAAGATTTCATAATTTTTGCAACAGCCACAAATTGATCTTGAGAATGATCCGTATTTGGATATTTTGTAATCAATTCAAAATTAGCCATTGAACGGTATAAACCATCCCAAATAGGAGCATAAAATGAGTTATCAACTTGCAATTTATATTCACGAGAATATGGAGAAGCAAAAGAATTCACGTTACCCGCCCAAGCATTTGTTAAGATACTTCCTAACGCGTTCATTGTAGTTGCTTGAGTTCTAAATGTTTGAGTCATAGCTCCTGGCAACATTAAACGCGGTGGAACATCCTCGAGTTGAACAGCGTTTGGATTTACATCATTTACTTCAAAGAAATTATCACAAGATGATAAAATACCTAAAGCAACAAATGATAAAATAAATTTAATATTTTTCATAGTTATTTAATTAAAATGTTATATTAATACTTCCTCCAATTGTTCTACTTGAAGGATATTGACCAGCATTAGCAAAACCTTGAGCATTACTTGTAGAAGAAATACTAGCTTCAGGATCAGCAAAATGTTGATTTTCACCACCGTTTTTAGCTTTTAAGAATTTACCATCAGCTAAGAAGATAAATGGATTACGAGCATTTACACCAAATGTAAAACTGTTGATTCCAGAATTTTTTAACATCTTTTTAGGTAAAGTATATGATAATGATAACTCTCTAATTTGTAAAGAAGTAGCATCAATTAAGAAAGCTTCACCAGAACGGTAAGATGTTCCTCCATAGTAGTCAACAACACCAGGATATAATCCCAAAGCACCACCATTAGATCCATTACCAGTACCAACCGGAGTAGTATTAGCAGTGTAAACACCTGGAGCAGATTCGTAAACAGAACCAGGAATTACAAATGACTCATAACGGTCAAAATCAGCAGATTCTACCAAATGTCCAGCAAAACCTAAAGTTGATTTAGTTTCAGAATAGAAAGAGTGACCTGTTCTATAATCAGCAACAACTGCTAATCTTAATCCTTTGTACTCAAATGAGTTAGTTAAACCTAAAATATAATCTGGAGTAGATTTCCCAATATTAACTAAACCTGTTTTTAAAGGTGTACCAGTTGCAGGGTTAACTACAATGTTCCCATTTGGATCTCTTTCATAAGCAGTACCTTTAATTAAAGGAAACTCTTCACCTTCTTCAGCAACAATAGCAACGTTAGCATTAGATAATAAAGTAACAGATTTTGAATCATCAGTAACTTTGTCAATAATAGTTTTATAAGTTGAGTATGAAGCTTTAATATTCCATTTGAAAGATTCAGTTTTAATAGGAGTTAATCCTAAATCAATTTCGAAACCATCAGTATGTAATCTACCTGTATTGTCTTGGAAAGCAGACATACCAGTAGCAGAAGATGTTGTAGCAAACGTGATTAAGTTTTTAGTGTTCGTTCTGTAAAGAGATCCATCTAAAGTAATTCTATCATTAAAGAAACCTAATGCTGCAGAAACTTCAAAAGTTGTAGCGATCTCAGGGTTAATATTTTTATTAACCTGACGTTGATTTGAAATATAAGAACTTAATGTTCCGAAAGGGAAACCAGTTGGGAAAACTCCAATTTCATCAGTAGCATAAGCAGCAACAGCAGAAGCATTACCCACTTTAGTGTAATTCGCTGATAATTTAGCAAAATTTAATACTTTGTTATCTTTTAATGCATCAAATGCTTTTGTAGGAATAAATGACATACCTACAGATGGATAGAAGAACCATTTTGCAATAGTTGATCTTCTTTCTTCTCTTGCAGTAACGTTTAAGAATAAATAATCTTTATAGTTAAAGTCAAAGTTACTAAATAAAGCAAAATCTCTAGTTCTAGTTTCAGTATTAGCTAATGAATAAGCTGGATCTGGATTTAAAACGTTATTGATATGATACCAACCTTCAACATCTAAATTAGTACCTCCTTGAGTAATTACTTTGAAGTAAGAATCTTGAATATTGTTACCAACATTAACTTTCATACCGATATCGTTAGTTAACTCATAATCAAAGTTAAACATCAAATCTCCATAAAAATTTCTTTGTCTTGATTGATTAGCATAATAATTAGATGTAATTCCATGTCCACCATAATCAACATAAGAACCACCCATAATATCATAGTAATAATCTTCGAAACCATTAACATGAGATTGAGCCTCAGTAGATCTTAATTGAATGTTACCATTATAAGTTACGTTGATATTTTTGTTTAATTCGTAACCTAAAGCAATGTTACCATTTACGAAATCAGATTTAGAATCATTTCTGTTGTTTTTAATAGTCCAATATGGATTATCAATATATACAGACCAACCATGTTGAATTTGAGCATTATTAAATCTCTCAACTGGAATGTTTGATGCAACTTGCATTAAATCATCATACAATTCAGAACTAGTTGTAGAAGTTCTTTGGTTGATATAACTTACGTTACCATCAGCACGGAACTTACCTAACTTTTTACCAAATTTAATATTAAAGTTATTTCTTCTTAACTCATCATCCTGAACCATGAAGCTAGTATTTTGTCTACTGAAAGACACACCAGCATAAGAATCAGCACCACCAGCATTAATAGAGATACCATTTTGGAAAATAGTCCCTGTTCTGAAGAATTTCTTAATATTATCTTTATCACCTTTCCACTCTAACATTTGGAAATTTCCATCAGCTTGCGGTAAACCTGTTTCAACTAATTGACCAGCATACGCAGGATCATCAAAAGCAGGACCCCATGCACCATTTTCCCACGGCACATGACCTGAAGCGTTAAACGTAGGGTCATAAATCCAACCTTGACCATATTTAGTTTGTCTATCTGGAACAAATGAAACCGTTTCAAAATCCACTGAAGAGTTGATACTTACAGATAATTTGTCAGATTTTGATCCTTTTTTAGTTGTAACAATAATAACACCATTCACACCTTGAGCACCGTAAAGAGCACCCCCTTGAGCACCTTTTAAAACGTTCATGTTTTCAATTTCACTTGGAGCGATTTGACCTAATATTGCAGCAGAAGATATTGCGTTATCAATAACTACTAAAGCCTGGTTATTACCAGTAATTGTTCTAGCACCTCTTAACACAATACGAGTACCAGCTGGAACACCATTTGAAGTTGTATTAATTTGTAAACCAGAAACTTTACCAGTTAATGCAATAATAGCATTTGGCTGAGCAGCTTGAGTTAACTCCTTATTAGTAACTGTTTGTTGTTGATTTGTAACTGCATCTGGCTTACGCTTGATACCCATAGCTCCAACAACTTGAATCACCTCAAGTGTTTGAGTAGAAGTAGCTAAAACTACATTAACAACATTACCAGCACCTACAGTTACTGTTTTAGGATCTTTTCCTAAGAAAGAAACCTCTAAAACATCACCTTCACTAGCTTTGATTGAGAATTTACCATTCTCATCAGTTTGAGTACCTTGTTGTGTACCCGCAATACTTACAGTAGCACCTGGCAATTTTGCGCCATCACTTGTTACTGTACCTGTAACAGTTTTCTGTTGTGCGAAAGAAAACTGCATTGTAAACGCTACTAAAAGCGTAAAAATCCATTTGAACTTCGATCTCATATTAATTTTATTTGAGTTAGTTATTCCGCAAACTTCTTAATAATTTCTTAAATAAACAAATAATACTTCGGAATATTATCAATTTATTTGTGTTAAATTTTTTTAGCTAAAAAAAATAGATTGCCGAAACAACTATACAATAGATGCAAAAAAGTGTTAAAGGTTGCGTCAAAATAATTTATTTTTGCAAAAAACAAATTATGTTAAAGAAATGTTATAGCGAATTTTTAATTGAGTGCGGTACTGATGAGGCTGGCAGAGGTTGTTTAGCTGGACCTGTAACTGCAGGAGCAATTATTTTACACAGCCCTAACCTTATCTTAACAAAAGAGAAAAAAAAATTAGAGCAATCATTATTTAAATCTATAAATGATTCCAAACAACTTACAGAAAAAAGACGTTTTGAGTTACGTCCAATTATCGAAGAGTTGTTTGATTTTGCCTACATTCATATAAATAATGAAGAAATTGATGAAATAAACATACTTAATGCCTCAATGAAAGCGATGCAAGAAAGTATTTTAAACCTAAAAACCCAACCTGAATATATTATTGTAGACGGAAACAGACCTCTAAATGGAAAATTAGGTATGAAACAAACCAAAGGAAAGATTTTCACATCTGAAGAAATTGAAATTCTAAAATCGATTCCAAATACTTCTATAATAAAAGGTGATGCAAAATATTTAAGTATTGCAGCTGCCTCAATTTTAGCCAAAACATATAGGGATGATTTTATGGATAAAATTCATGAAGAATTTCCAATGTACAATTGGAAGAAAAACAAAGGCTATCCTACAAAAGAACATAGAGATGCGATCAGAAAACATGGTATTACAGAATACCACAGAAAAACATTCAGATTATTACCAGAACAACTTGCTCTAGATTTATAAAAATCTAAACAAATGAATTTTCGAATAAAACAGAAAAATGTTTCAGAATTTTTTCTTTCACTTCTTGCTCATCAACTGGCTTTCCTAATTCCACATGCATAGAAGTTACAGCTTTACCACGAATACCACAAGGAATAATATTATCAAAATATCCTAAATCGGCATTTACGTTTAAAGCAAATCCATGCATGGTAACCCAACGAGAAGCACGAACACCTAAAGCACATATTTTACGAGCAAATGGCGTACCTACATCAAACCACACACCTGTTTCACCAGGACTGCGTTCCGTTTTCAAACCGTATTCCGCTAAAGTCAGAATAATAGCTTCTTCTAAAAAACGAAGGTATTTATGAATATCCGTAAAAAAATTCTCTAAATCTAAAATTGGATACCCTACAATTTGACCTGGACCATGATAAGTAATATCTCCTCCTCTATTTATTTTATAAAAAGTTGCGCCTTTTTCCGTTAATTGTTTTTCTGAAAGTAATAAATTTGAAAAATCGCCACTTTTACCTAAAGTATAAACATGTGGATGTTCCACATATAAAAAATAATTTGGCGTAACAATTTCTGGAGAATTTCTTTGCTGAATTTTTAAATCAACAATTGCTGCAAATAATTCTTCTTGATAATCCCAAGTATCTTTATAGTCTTTATTCCCTAAATCGAGAAGTTGAATTTTTTTATTCATTATTTTTCGAATTCTATGTTTAAATTCAAATCTTTGATTTTTTTGGTAAACTCTTCAAAATTATATTTTATAAAAATTGTCTTTTTATCATCGCTTAACTTATAATCCGATTTTTTCAAAGAAACTTTTTTAATTTTTTTAGCAAATGTATATTGAAATTCAAAAGCAGAATCTTCCAATCCTTTTTTCATCATTTCTCCCATTTTCTCAAAATCTTTGTTCATTTTCTTAATTTCTTCCTTAGACATTTCCTCCTCTTCTTCAGATTCCATTTCTTCCATTTCTTCAACAGCTTCTTCGACATCTTCAATAGCTAAACTATCAGCTACATCATAATC
>CXWL01026371.1_pt1 | contig 11029 bp, 9 predicted proteins | sample 590931 | NCBI WGS metagenome assembly CXWL01 (sample SAMEA3498368, study PRJEB10139) | groundwater metagenome | biome: water well; material: biofilm material | place: Germany | collected 2015-04-27 | reverse complement strand
CGACGCCGGCGGGGACAGCTGGGCGGTCACGCTGGGCTCCTCGCCGGGACGAGCCCACGGGTGTGCAACCGACGGTAGCGACCATCGGCGCCGAGAAGGTCGCCGTGGGTGCCCGATTGCACGATCCGCCCGCCTTCGAGCACGACGATGCGATCCGCCGACCGGATGGTGGACAAGCGGTGGGCGATCACCACCGTGGTGCGCTGGCGCGGCAGGTTGGCCAGCGCGTTGACGATCAATTCCTCCGATTCGGTGTCGAGTGCGCTGGTTGGCTCGTCGAGGATCAGGATCGGGGCATCGCGCAGGATCGCCCTGGCGATCGAGATGCGTTGCCGCTGGCCGCCGGACAGGTTCGCACCGCGTTCGCTCACGGGAGTGTCGAGGCCGAGCGGAAGGCGGCTGGCGAACTCGTCGACCAAGGCCAACCGGGCAGCGCGCTCGATGTCGCCCGACGAGGCCCACGGCCGCCCAGCGGCGATGTTGTCGCGAAGCGTGCCGTGCAGCAGCACGCAGTCCTGCAACACGGTGGAGACCTGGCCTCGCAGCGAGGCGAGGGAGAAGCCGCGCACGTCGTGGCCGTCGAGCTCGATGACGCCTGTGGTGGGGTCGATCAGTCGCGGGATGAGAGCGGCAATCGTGCTCTTGCCGGCGCCGGTCGGCCCCACCAGTGCCACGTTCTCGCCTTCGTCGATGTGCAGATCGACTTCGGTGAGCACCGGCTCGCGACCGTAGGTGAACGAGACTCCGCGGAAGTCGATGCGGCCACCGAGCCGGGGCGCCAGGACCGCCGTCGGGGCGTCGGCGATCTGCGGCTCCTCCGACAGCACGGCCATCACCCGCTCGACCGCGGCGAGACCCTTGCTACGAACCCGTCCGAGCTTCGCCAGCGCCTTGATCGGCTTGTACACAGAGCCGACGTAGCTGAGGAACACCAGCAGTTCGCCGACCGTGAGCTCGCCGTTCATCACGCGGAGCGCCCCGAACCACAGCACGGCGATGGTCGACAGCACGCTCGTGACGTCGACCGCAGGGCTGAACCGGGCCTGCAGGCGTACGGCTTCGAGGCCGGCCTGGAGGCTCTTGCGAGTCAGCGTGTCGAATCGGTCCTGCTGGTACGGCTCCAGCGAGTAGGCCTGGATGAAGTGAATCGCGCCGAGCGATTCCGAAGTGGCCGCGGCGACCTGGCCGTCGGCCTTGCGGGAGCGCTTCTCGGCATCCTTCAGGCGCTTGGTCAAGGTCGAGACCATCAGGGCGAGCAACGGGGTGATCGCCAACGCCAGGGCAGCGAACGCGGGGTCGAGCACGAACAGCACGGTCACCATGCCGCCCAGCAGCATGCAGTTGGGCAGCAGCACGGCCAGCACCTGCACGATCATGTCCTGGGTGCGGTCGACATCGCCCGTGACCCGGGCGGCGAGGTCGCCGACCCGGTTCGTCCCGTGATACCGCAGCGACAGGCGGTTGAGGTGGGCGAACACCGTTTCACGGATCGAGTTGGCCAGGTGCAAACCCGCCGACGACAGGATGCGCGTCGACCAGTACTCGAACAGAGCCGTCAGGCCCACGATCACGCCGAGCGATGCGCAAGCCAACGCCAACACGACCCTCGGGTCGTCCGCGGCCCCCTCGCCGGAGAGGAGCTCGTCGACGACCCACTTCAGCGGCCACGGCTGGGCCAGTCCGACCAGTACTTCGAGCGCGGCGAGCAACCCACCGATGGCCAGCACCCGGCGGTACGGGCGGACAAATGGCCAGATGGAGCGGATGCCGGCGGGCCGGTTTCGTCGACGGGTGAACACGAATCCAGCGTGCACGTCTCCTCAGTCGGGCAACCAGTGAACCTTGGTCGTAGTACCGGGTCCGCGGCATCGTCGTGGCATCGGCTGCCGACCTGCTCATGTACGCGCCGGCCGTGCCGATACACCCTTCGTGAGCGAGCGGGCGGTCGGTGAGCAGGCACGGAACGGACAGGCACGGAACGATGCTGCGTTCTGCGCCAGGGTCGACGAGTTGGCAGCGGGTCGAGCTCGCCACGCGGTGCTGTCGATCGACGCCGACGACGTGTCTCAGGTGAACCACGAATCCGGCGACGAGGCCGGTGCCGAGCGGTCCACCGTCGCCGCCGCGATGCAGGCCGCGATGCAGGCCGCACTGCGAATGAACGATTGCCTGTTCCAGACGGGTGACGGTGAGTTCGCGGTCGTCGTGCCGGTGCGCGACGAGGGCGACGCGCTGCGCATCGCCGAGCGGATTCGCCGAGCTGCCGAGCGCGCCGGATGGCCGGTGTCGGTCGGCATCGCCGTCTCGGAACCGGGCAGCACCGAGCGTGGCGAACTGTTCGCTCGCGCCGACACGGCCCTTCGTGGACTCAGGCGCCGCGGTTGCAACGGAACCGCGCTGGCCCATCCCGAGCAGCACCAGCTCCTGATTCGGTCGTGACCGTCGGCAGGTAGCGTGGCGCCGTGTCGACCGGCTCCGCACCTGCCTCCACCTGCCTCGTTGCATTGCGCGACGAGCTCCGTGGTCTCGGAAGTGTGGTGGTGGCGTTCAGCGGCGGGGCCGATTCGGCCTTCCTTGCCGCGATCGCCCGCGACGTCTTGGGCGACGCAGCACACGCGGTCACGGCCATCTCCCCATCGCTCGCCGGCGACGAAGAGGCAGATTGTCGTGCCCTCGCCACCGAGTGGGGCCTGCGATGGACGCCGATCACCACCAGCGAGATGGAGCGCGCGGCATATCGGATCAACGACCCGGATCGATGCCATCACTGCAAGGCCGAGCTGATGGATGTGCTCGCGCCGATCGCCGCAGCCGAGGGAGCCACCGTCGTCCTCGGGGTGAACATCGACGATCTCGGTGAGCACCGTCCTGGGCAGCGTGCGGCAGCCGACCGGGGCGCAACCTTCCCCCTCGTCAACGCCGGTTTCACCAAGGCGATGATCCGCGAGGCATCACTGCAGTTGGGCCTGCGCACCTGGGACAAGCCCGCTGCAGCATGCCTGGCCAGCCGAATTCCCTACGGCACCGAGGTGTCGGTCGGATTGCTCAGCCAGATCGACCGGGCCGAAGCAGCCTTGCGCCGCCTCGGCTTCGGCCTGCTGCGGGTGCGTCACTACGGCGACACGGCGCGCGTCGAGGTGGGCATCGAAGCACTCTCACTCGTCATCGATCGACGCGCCGACGTCGTCGACGCGGTCAAGGCCGCCGGCTACCGCTACGTCACGCTCGATCTCGAGGGCTTCCGATCGGGGAACCTGAACCAATGAAGGAATAGGGTCTCGCGTCATGAAGCTCTCGATGATGATCAACTACTCCGGCGGTTTCAAGGAAGCCGTTCAGCGCGTCGTCGACCTGGAGAAGGCGGGTCTCGATCAGGTGTGGATCGCCGAGGCGTACAGCTTCGATTCCATCAGCCAGGTGGGCTACCTCGCGGCAAAGACCGACCGTGTCGAGATCGGCACCGGCATCGTCAACGTCTACTCGCGCACGGCTGCGCTGATGGCGATGACCGCGGCAGGCTGCGACTACGTGAGCGACGGCCGGTTCATCCTCGGACTCGGTGCCAGTGGCCCGCAGGTGATCGAGGGCTTCCACGGCGTGCCGTACGAGAAGCCGATGCAGCGCACCAAGGAGTACATCGAGGCCTGTCGGATGATCTGGAAGCGCGAGGAGAAGTTCGACTACCAGGGGAAGACCTTCCAGGCGCCGTTGCCGGCCGGGCAGGGCACCGGTCTCGGCAAGCCGCTGAAGATCATCAACCATCCGGTGCGTTCCGACATCCCGATCTGGTGGGCGAGCCTGATGGACAAGAGCGTCGAGGCGACCGCCGAGATGGCCGACGGTTGGCTGCCGATCATGTTCGTTCCCGAGAAGTACCACAACGTCTGGGGCCCACAGCTGAAGGCCGGTCTCGCCAAGCGCGATCCGAGCCGCAAGCGGCTCGACATATCGGCCGGCGGCATGCTCGCCATCGACGACAGCCTGGTTGGAGACGCGCAGAAGCAGGTCCTCGACTACGGCCGGCCGCACATGGCGCTGTACGTAGGCGGCATGGGGGCTCGCGGCAAGAACTTCTACAACGACATCGCCCGCGCCTACGGATACGAGCGCGAGGCCATCGAGGTGCAGGACCTCTACCTCGATGGCAAGAAGGACGAGGCGGCCGCGGCGCTGCCCGGTGAGTGGCTCGAGCTGTCCAACCTCGTCGGTCCGAAGGGCTACGTGAAGGAACGGATCGGGGCCTTCAAGGAGGCCGGTGTGACGGTGCTCTCGGTCAATCCGGTCGGGCCCGACCCGGTGCGGACGATCGAGATCCTTCGCGAGCTCGTCGACAACGCCTGACGGCGCGCGCGGGGCCCGGGCGGCGAACCCCTTCTCTCTGTCAGCCGGGCTGGCCGACGTCGGCGAGCGACCACAGCTCGACAGGTCTGTCGAACCCCTTGAGCTGTCGTCGCCCGGCAGGGAGAACCCGGTCAGCGGCCAGATGTGCGGCGACTCCGGAGTCGATCAGCACTTCCCCCGGCACGGCGAGGTCGGCGATTCGCGACGCGAGGTTCACCGTCTCGCCGTAGACGTCGCCGCCGTGCGCAACCACTGATCCGAAAGCCAGGCCACCGCGAGCGGCGGACGCCGATTCGTGGAAGAACCTGGCCACCAACTGCGTCGCGATGTCGCATGCCTGCTCGGCCGCCACTGTGGTGAACATCACCTCATCGCCGATCAGCTTGACGAGTCTGCCGCCGTTGTCGGCCACCAGGTCGTAGGCCGCGGTCTCGAACTCGAGCACCATCGACAGCAGCGACTCCGGCGACATCTTGCCGGCCCGGCTCGTGAACTCGCTCAGATCGACGAAGCCGACCGCGAGCGAGACGGTTGCATAGTCGTCGCTCCTTCCGCGGGCCACTCTGGTAGCCCGCGCGGCCAGCTCGAGATGAAGGCGGAACAGGGGCTCGAACACCGAGGAGGCGCCGTGCGTCAACTGCATCGCCGCGAGGTTCCTCTCCGCTAGCTCCAACTCGGGGGCGTGACGACCTTCGTCGATGAGCGGGGCCTCCACGTCGATCAGGAACATCTCACCTGCCGCCTCGGCGATCCTGCGCAGCGAACTGCCCATCACGCGAGTGAAGTGCAGCAGCTCGCGTCGACTGAACATCGACGCGGCCAAGTCGAAGGTGGTGAACATCTCGATGTCGTCGACCGAGTACCCCGACGACAGGTTCGAGCCGTCCGGTGGCAGACCGCTCGCCCTGCGGAGCTCGTCGGCCAGTTCGAGCGATGTGCCCGTACGCTGCGCGATTTCGGAAAGGGCGATGCGCTGGCCGGGTCGCAACGCGAGGTCACCGGCGAGTGCGGTGAGCTCGCCGCGACTCGCGGCCGCGGTCATCTGCTCGGTCGAGATGCCACGAGCCGTGAGCCAGGCGAGCAAAGCGCGTCGCTCGGCGATCTGCTCGTCGTCGGCGTCCAACAAGCCGGCGTCCAACAAGCCGGCGGCCAGCCACTCGTCGTCTTGCGGCGTGGAGCGCATCCGGTGACGGTATCGCGTTGTTCGCCGCGTGTGCCGCGAGCCGACCTCCTCCATCTCGGGCACCTTCGCGACCGCCGACTACGTTCACTCGCATGACCACACGAGAGGTTCCCTTCGGGGGCAGCGTCGAGGCGGGCTGGGAGGCGGTGGCCGAGGCGTTCCGCCGGAACTTCGCCACGGGGGAGGACACCGGCGCTTCGGTGGCGGTCTACCACCGTGGTCGCAAGGTCGTCGATCTCCACGGCGGCTTCTTCGACGGGGCGACCGATCGTCCCTACGACGACCGAACGTTGCAGCTCGTGTTCTCCACCACCAAAGGCGTCACCGCGATCGCGGTGGCGATGCTCGTGCAGCGCGGCCGGCTCGACTACTCCGAAGCCGTGGCGCACTACTGGCCGGAGTTCGCTGCCCAAGGAAAGGGCGACGCCACCGTTGCTCAGCTGCTGAGTCACCAGTGCGGCCTCATCTCCCCCGACGCTGCGCTGACGCTGGAGGAGGCATTGCACTGGGAGACGATCGTCGCTCGCCTCGCCGATACTCGACCCGACTGGCCGATCGGTTCCGGCCACGGCTATCACGCGATCAGCTTCGGGTGGCTCGCCGGTGAGCTGATCCGGCGTGTCGATGGGCGGTCGGTTGGGCGCTTCGTCGCCGAGGAGATCGCCGGCCCGCTCGGTGTCGATCTCTGGATCGGTCTTCCAGATGCCGAGGAGCATCGCGTCTCGCCGGTCATCGGCGAACTGATCGCCACCGACAGCGCCGATCCCGCGTTGAAGGCGATGCTCGAGGTGTTCCTCGGCCCGGGCAGTCGCGCCGGTCGAGCCCTCGGGTTGAACGGCGCGTTCGTCGGCGACGGCCTGTTCAACCGGCGCGACGTGCACGCCGCCGAGATCCCTGCTGCCAACGGCATCTCCAACGCCGCATCACTCGCCAAGATGTACGCCGCCACCATCGGCCCGATCGACGGCGTGCAGCTGCTCGATAAACCCGTGCGTGACCTTGCCCGAACCACCGTGACGCCGGCAGGGGAGGGCGACCTCTGCCTGATCATGCCGACCACGTTCGGGATGGGGTTCATGACCCACGGACCGTTCACGGCCTATGCGGGGCCCGGTTCGTTCGGCCACCCTGGTGCCGGAGGGTCGGTCGCCTTCGCGCAGCCAGAGCGCGACCTGGCCTTTGCCTACGTGATGAACACGATGGCATCGAACCTGGCCGGCGACTCGCGCGCACAGCGACTGGTCGCGGCGGTGACGTCGGTGATCGACGCGAGCTGACGCCGTCGGTCGTTGCGCCGGTCAGTCGGGGATTGCCGCGGCCGCTTCGAGCTGGGCCGTGAGCTCGGCCACGAGCTTCGGTGGTGCGATCACGCGGTAGGCCTCGGTCACGATCTCGCCGATCTCGTCCCAGTCCACGTCGGCGCGGTCGAGGTGCACGCCGAGCCACCCACGGTGGCCGACGTACGGGGGCCGGAAGAACCGGTCGGGCTCGGTCTCCACCAGCTCCACCTGCACCCCGTCAGGCGCGGCACACCAGAAGCCGAAGCGGTCATCGTGATGATGATCGCTCGCCATCACGAACGTCTTCTTGCCGCGGACGAACCACGTGGGTTCGCCGTGGCTGAGCCGCTCGGTCACCTGGGGCAACGCCAGACAGAGGGCGCGCAACTGCTCGATCGCGTCCGGTGCCGATGGGCGGTCGGACATCGACTCAGCGCGCCGCGTGGGCGTGCAGCACCCGGGAGAGGCAGGCGGTGAGGCGGCGCGCCGTCGGAACGTGAAGGTACTCGTTGGGTCCGTGTGCATTCGTTCCCGGCCCGAGCACTCCCGTCACGACGAACTGGGCCTGCGGGAACATCTCCCCGAGCATGCCCATGAAGGGGATCGATCCGCCCTCACCGAAGGCGCCGGTGGGGCGGCCGAACTCTGCGACCGACGCAGTGTCGAGCGCGGCTTGCAGCCAGGGAGCGAACGACGGCGCGTTCCAACCCGGCCCGGAATGGCCGTGCAGGAGCCGCACGCGGGCGCCGTACGGCGAGTCGCTCTCGAGCACTCGCTCGAGCGCGGCGAGCGCGGCTTCGTGATCGCACGTGGGGGGCAGGCGCACGCTGAGCTGCAACGAGGTGTGCGGTCGCAGCACGTTGCCGGCCGTCGCGACCGATGGGATGCCGGTGACGCCGGTGATGCTCATCGATGGACGCCACGTGCGCGCCAACAACTGCTCGGTCGGATCGTCGACCATCGGTCGCGCTCCATCGACCCATGGGAAGTGCCCACCGATCGGGAAGTCGCGGGCCGTGTCGCGGGCTTGGGTGGCGCGATCGGCAGGGATGTCGACGTGGAGCTCGGGGATGCGGATGTGGCCGTCGGCGCTGTCCTCGATGCGATCGAGGAGCTGGCGGATGATCCGGAACGACGACGGAACCACGCCACTTGCGTCGCCGGAGTGCACCCCCTCGGTGAGGATGTCGACGCGCAGCTCTCCGGCGGCGAGTCCGCGCAGCGAGGTGGTGACCCACATTCGCTCGTAGTCGAGGCAGCCCGAGTCGAGGCAGACGACCAGGCTCGGTGTGCCGATGCGGTGGCGGAGCGCCTGCACATGTGCGGGCAGGTCGGGGCTCCCGCTCTCCTCGCTCGCCTCGATCAGCACCACGCAGCGGTTGTGTCGCAAACCGGCCCGCTGGGCTGCTTCGATGGCCAGCACCGAGGCGAACGCCGAGTAGCCGTCGTCGGCCCCGCCTCGGCCGTACAACCGGTCGCCCTCCAACACCGGCTTCCACGGGCCGAGATCGGTGCGCCAGCCGGTCATCTCCGGCTGCTTGTCGAGGTGGCCGTACAGCAGCACCGGATCGTCCGGCGAACCGCCCGCGAACGCAGGAACATCGATCACGATCATCGGGGTGCGGTCGGCGAGCACGTTGACGTCGATCGTGAGCCCGGCGACGGCACGCGCCGCGCACCAGTCGCGGACCAGAGCGACCGCCCGGTCCATGTGACCGTGCTCGCGCCACTGTGGGTCGTACATCGGCGAGACGTTGGGGATGGCGATGTACTCGTGCAACGCTGGCAAGATGTCGTCGGTCCAGACTCGGTCGACGTGCTCGGCAACGCTCACGGGCGCACCGTACCCTCAGCGCCGGATCGACGCGACGGGAGCGATGCGAGCCGGTCGATGGTTCGCTCCGCCTCGGCGAGCATCTGGCGTACCAGCTCGGCGGCGGGCACGAGGGTGTCGAACGCACCGACGCCCTGCCCACAGGGCATGAACTCCCTCGACACGTCAACCTCGGTTCCGCTCGGGAAGCCGAGGTGGTTCACGCCGGCGCGGGCAGAGGCCGCGGCCTGAGCCGGGAACGGTTGCAGCTCTTCCGGATGCTGCTCGAAGTGGTTCGTCCAATCGTTGCGGACCACCCGGCAGGTCTTCCCCGTGAACGATCGCGATACCACGGTGCCATCCTCGGCCGTGGCCAGGAGCGCCTCCTTGTAGCCGTTGACCGCCCGCGCCTCGGGCGTGGCGATGAACCTGGTGCCGATCCACACCCCGTCGGCGCCGAGCGCCAGCGACGCCGCCAGACCGCGTCCGTCGAACAGCCCACCGGCGGCGACGACCGGCACACGCTCGCCGACGGCGTCGACCACCTGGGGCACGAGGGCGATGGTGGCGACGGTGCCGGTGTGTCCGCCGCCCTCGGTGCCCTGGGCGACCACGAAGTCGACGCCGCTGGCGACAGCGCTCACGGCGTGGCGCACTTTGCCGCACATGCTGCCGACCAAGATGTTGTGGGCGTGCAGGAGCTCGACCACCTCGCGGGGCACGCCGAGGCCGGCGACGAAGATGCTGGCGCCACCGTCGATAACGCTCTGGATGCCACGCTCCACCTGGCCGGGCAGGGCCGTTAGCAAGTCGACCCCGAACGGCTTCGCGGTTTCGGCGCGCACCTTGGCCATCTCGACGGGGAGCTCCTCGGCGCTCATCGTCGACGCGCCCAGGGTGCCGATGCCCCCGGCCTCGCTGACGGCCGCGACCAGGTGGTGGTAGCTCACGCCGCCCATTCCGGCGAGCATGATCGGGTGGTCGATGTTGAGCATCTCGGTGAGTCGTGTGCGCATGGAACGAACCGTAGCCACCCACCCCGCCGCCGCTCCGAGGCGAACCCCTCTCACCCGAGTCCCCACCCTCCACCCGAGTCCCTGCCTCTCACCCGAGTCCCCGGTGCACACCCGAGGGTTTGGGGCTCCCCGCCCTCAGGCGGGTGCACCAGAACACTCGGGTCGCGATATGTCTCGATCCGCCATACGCTTCGAGCGCTTCCCCCGCACCCCAAACCTGGATCTTGGAGGAAGCCATGTCCGATCTCACCCCAGCAGCGTTGGTGGTCTTCGCCCGTCACCACGGGCTCGCCACCGGCCCGATGCTCCAACGAGCCGGTGTCGGACGCACCCGACGCCGACGGCTCATCGAAGCCGAGCTGATCGAGGTCATCCACCGCTGCGTCTACCGTCTTGCGGGCACCCCCGACAGCCTCGAGTCACGATGCGTCGCACTGTGCCTGGCGCACCCATCGGGCTTCATCACCGGACCCACCGGCGGCCGCCTAACTGGCCTCCGCAGGATGGGCGCCGACGCTCGGCTGCACTTCTCCGTCCCGCACGGCAGCAACATCGGCCCGATCGACGGCGTCGTGCTCCGACAGACGACAGTCATCGAGGCCTCACATGTGCAGCAGCGCGGAGATGGCATTCGCCTGGCAAGTCCGCCTCGACTGGCCTTCGACCTCGCCGCCGATCTTGCCGAGCTCGACCACGCGTCCGCCGTCGAACAGCTCCTTGCCGAGCGCCGCTGCACTCTCGCCACGCTCGGGGTGATCGGGCGGCGGCTGGTGCATCCCGGCCGCCCCGGGTCGAGCCAGTTCCTTCACACGATGAGCCAGCGCATCAGCGGTGGACCCCTGGAGTCGCATCCGGAGGTCCGTCTCGCCCAGGCGCTCCGTGCCCGCGGCGTCCCGGTCGTCGCCCAGTTGACAGGGCTCCGCCTCCCCGACGGCCGAAGGATCCGTCTCGATCTCGCCGTTGCCGAGATCAGGTGGGGCATCGAGATCGACGTGCACGGTGAGCACTTCCTGCTCGAGGGTGGCACCAACGACAGAAGGCGCGATCGAGGATGTCATCTGATCGGCTGGCAGATCGAACGTGTAACCCCGCTCGATCTCGCCGACCTCGATTCGATCTGCGACGAGCTGGTCGAGTTGTACGAGGCTCGCCGGCACGCTGCCGCTTGAGACCCCCCGAGGGCTTCGGTGCACCCGTTGCTGCTCGACACCCTCGGGTGTGCACGCCCGACTCGGGTGGCGGGCAGGGACTCGGGTGGGTGGCAGGGACTCGGGTGGGTGGGGGTTGGGCTAGCGGTAGGGCTAGCGGTAGGGGCCGGGACGGTGGAGGAGTGCTCGGTGCCATCGTCGGGGCGTGAGCAACACCGCCCGCGGTTCGTCTTCGAACATCCATCGGC
>CXWL01116167.1_pt1 | contig 11033 bp, 10 predicted proteins | sample 590931 | NCBI WGS metagenome assembly CXWL01 (sample SAMEA3498368, study PRJEB10139) | groundwater metagenome | biome: water well; material: biofilm material | place: Germany | collected 2015-04-27 | reverse complement strand
CACCGTCATGCGTGCCTTTTGCTCCACCCCGCGCGGGGTAAGCAGATAAGCGTAGGCCAGCTTATTATCACTGTTACGAAAGTTGTTGATCTTGAGGCTACCTTTCTCGACCAACGCGTTGAGGCAAAAATTGACTTTGCCAAGGCTAACACCCAGCCGTTTCGCCAAATCTCTTTGCGAAAGTCCGGGGTTGTCTTCCAAAATCTTGAGTAATCCGTAATGGGTGGTTTCGTCTAGCATTTAAAGCGTGTTCAGTCATTGAACGATGCGTATTAAAACAGCCGCACTAGGATTATGTCAAGCCGCAGCACCTGCCTGTACTCTCTCCCTCATTCCATCCCCCTGTGGGATAACCAGCGACTTGCCAGCTTGCGGGCTTAGTCGAGTGGCTAGCAGTTTCACCAGAGGGAAGTTTGTAATGTCTGGTTTCGTTACAATGGCAAAGTCTTCAAGCCATTCCAACACCCGTGACCGATACCTTTCCATCAAGTTTGCGCATCGCCATTGTCCGCTTCTCTGCATTGGGCGATGTGGTCATGGTGGCCGCCGCAGTACGTGCGATACAGCAAAGCTTGCCTGCCGCGACGATCACCTGGATTACCAGCCCGCTGGCTTATTCTTTATTAAAAGGGATGGATGGCGTGCATTTCGAGGTTGTGGAAAAACCGCGCTCGTTGGCAGATTACCGTGCTTTTTATCGCACCTTCCGCCATCGCCAATTCGACGTGGTGCTGGCGATGCAAGCGAACTTGCGCATCAACCTGCTCTATCCGGCACTGCATGCGCCACTCAAGATCGGCTTCGATCGCACCCGTGCCCGTGAGGGACAGTGGCTGTTCTGCAACCGACGCATTCCATTCCACGATACGCACTTGGTCGATAGCTTCTTGTCTTTTGCCGAGACGTTAACCGGCATGCCGTCCACTGCGACTTGGAACTTACCCTTGGGTGAAAATGACTTGCACTGGGCGCGTGAGAAGTTGCTCACTCTGCCCAAACCTTGGGTCGCGATCCACCCCCACGCCAGCAAGGCGGAGCGCAATTGGTTGCCGGAACGCTATGCGGAAGTCATAACTCAAGCTGTTTCACGCTGGAAATGCGGCATAGTGTTGACTGGCGGCAACTCACCTGCAGAACAGGCACTGTGCGAACGCTTCGCACAACATGCTCCCGGTTACACGCTGAATCTTTGCGGCAAGACCACACCCAAACAACTCGCCGCCCTGTTGAGCCAGGTTGACGTGTTGATCGCGCCGGATACTGGCGCTGTGCATATCGCCAGAGCAATGGGCACACCGGTGATCGGGCTCTATGCAGTCGCTTCACCCAAACTCACCGGCCCTTATCAACAGATGGGCTATTGCGTGGACCGCTATCCGCAGGCAGTGAAAAGGTTCCTGGGAAATGACCCTGATCATCTGCCGTGGAACACGCGTGTGCATCATCCCGATGCGATGTCCCTGATTGAGGCGGCCGATGTCATGCAGCAGTTAACCAATGTGCTGGAGCAACAAAAATGAGGAGACTCTTCGACTCAAGGCCAGCCTACACCGCGCTGCTCTGGCTGCTGCTTCCCTATGTCTTCTTCCATCTGTGGTGGCGCTCGCGCAAACAGCCGGAGTATCTTGAACACATCGGCGAACGCTTTGGTCGCTATACGGTGCGCCCCGACAAACCCGTCATCTGGCTGCACACCGTCTCTGTCGGCGAGACCCGCGCCGCCGCGACTTTGGTGCAGCGCCTGCGCGAACACTATCCCGATCACCAGCTTCTGCTCACCCACACTACGCCTACCGGACGTGCCGCCAGCGAGCAGCTCTATGGCGGTGATGTGATTCGCGTGTATCTGCCTTACGATTATCTTTTCGCCATGCGCCGTTTCCTGCGCCATTTCCAACCGCGTGTCGGAGTGCTGCTGGAGACCGAGGTGTGGTTCAACCTGGTCCACACCTGTCATTTCGAAAATATCCCGCTGTTGTTGCTCAACGCGCGCTTGTCCGAGAAATCCGCTGCGCGCTATGCTCGCTTTCCAAGACTCACCCACAACGGGCTGCATGAATTGCATCTCATCGCGGCGCAAACTGAAGACGATGCGCAGCGGCTGGCGAGTCTCTGCGGTCGCGCCATACCCGTCATGGGCAACCTCAAGTTCGACATAGTCCCGCCGTCCACGATGCTTGAACTGGGTGCACAGTTGCGTGAACGCTTCGGTCCTAACCGGAAAGTTTTTCTGGCCGCCAGCACGCGCGAAGGCGAGGAGGCATTGTTGCTGGATGCACTGCAACGCGCCAATGTCGAGAACCTGCTGGTCGTGATCGTGCCGCGCCACCCGCAGCGCTTCGACGAAGTCGCGGCATTGATCGAACAACGCGGCCTGCCCCTGCAACGCCGCAGTGCGAACGAAGCCATCGCCGTCGACACACAGGTGGTGCTGGGCGACAGCATGGGTGAGATGTTCGCCTACTATGCCGCGTGCGATGTCGCTTTCATCGGCGGCAGCTTATTGCCTTTCGGCGGGCAGAACCTGATCGAGGCCTGCGCAGTAGGCAAGCCTGTGCTCATTGGCCCGCACACTTATAATTTTGCGCAGGCTACCAAGATGGCGGCCGCCTGCAATGCAGCAGTTCAAGTCACTCATGCCGACGACCTGATGCAACAGCTGAATCTGCTGCTACATGATGGCGCCCGTTTGGAAAGAATGGGGCTGGCTGGACAGCAATTTGCCAATGACAATCAAGGCGCAACCGAGCGCGCAGTTACCCTGCTGGACGGCGCGCTTAACCACACTTTGNNCTTAACCACACTTTGTAAAGGTATTGCCTTACTCTTCAAGTAAAATGAACAACATGAAAAAAATCCTCGTCACCGGCGGCGCCGGATTTATCGGTTCTGCCGTTATTCGGCAGTTCATCAACGACACCGATTGCAGCGTGGTCAATATGGACAAGCTGACCTATGCGGGCAATCTGCAATCGCTGGCTTCCGTGTCCGATAGCCCGCGTTATCGCTTCGAGCAAGTGGATATCTGCGATGCCGCCGAGGTGGCACGCGTGTTCCGCGAACACCGGCCGGATGCGGTGATGCACCTTGCCGCCGAATCCCATGTGGATCGTTCCATCTCCGGCCCGGCTGACTTCATCCAGACCAACATCGTCGGCACTTACACCTTGCTGGAAGCGGCGCGCAATCACTGGAACGGTCTGGACGCCACGCGCAAGTCCGCTTTCCGTTTTCACCACATCTCCACCGACGAGGTGTATGGCAGCCTGGGTGAGGCCGGTTTCTTCACCGAAGAAACCGCGTATGAACCCAATTCCCCTTACTCCGCCAGCAAGGCATCTTCCGATCACCTGGTGCGCGCATGGCATCACACTTACGGATTACCGGTAGTCACCACCAACTGTTCCAATAATTACGGGCCATACCATTTTCCGGAAAAACTCATCCCGCTGGTAATCCTGAATGCGGTCAACGGCAAGCCGCTCCCCATCTACGGCAAGGGCGACAACATCCGCGACTGGCTGTATGTGGACGACCACGCGCGCGCACTGCGCCTGGTGCTGGAGCGCGGCAAGCCGGGCGAGACTTACAACATCGGCGGCTGGAACGAAAAGACCAACCTCGAAGTAGTGCAGTCCATCTGCGCCACTCTGGATGAATTGCATCCGCAGGGCGCGCCGCACAGCAGACTCATCACTTACGTGCAGGATCGCCCCGGGCACGACCGCCGCTATGCGATCGACGCCGGCAAGATTGCGAAAGAATTGGGATGGAAACCGCAGGAGACCTTCGAAACTGGTCTGCGCAAAACGGTTGAGTGGTATCTGCACAACACCGACTGGGTGCGCGGCGTGACCAGCGGCGAGTATCAACAATGGCTACAGAAGAACTACACCAACAGGAGTGCGGCATGAAAGGAATTATTTTGGCCGGTGGCTCCGGCACCCGGCTCTATCCGGTGACCTTGCCGGTTTCCAAACAGTTGCTACCGATCTACGACAAACCGATGATCTACTACCCGTTGTCCACGCTGATGCTGGCCGGGATACGCGACATTCTGGTGATCTCGACGCCGCAGGACACACCGCGCTTTGAGCAATTATTGGGGGATGGTGTACGCTGGGGCATTAACATCTCCTATGCCGTACAGCCTTCGCCTGATGGGCTAGCGCAAGCATTCATCATCGGCGAAGACTTCATCGGCAAGGATACCTGCGCATTGGTTCTCGGCGACAACATCTTCCACGGACATGATTTTGAAAAGACGTTGTCCGATGCCGCACGCAAGACCAGCGGCGGTACGGTATTTGCCTATCACGTGCAAGACCCAGAACGCTATGGCGTGGTGGATTTTGACGCCAATGGCCAAGCATTAAGTCTGGAAGAAAAGCCCAAGGTTCCAAAATCGAATTACGCCGTTACCGGTCTGTATTTTTACGACAACGACGTGGTCAACATCGCCAAGTCCATCAAGCCTTCGGTGCGCGGCGAACTGGAGATCACCACCGTCAATCAGATCTATCTGGAGCGCGGCAAGCTGGACGTACAGGTGATGGGTCGCGGCAGTGCCTGGCTGGACACCGGTACGCACGACTCGCTGATGGACGCGTCACTATTTATTCAGACGCTGGAAAAACGTCAGGGGCTGAAAATCGCCTGCCCGGAAGAGATCGCCTATCGGCGTGGCTACATCACGCGCCAACAACTGGAGGCGCTGGCCCAACCGCTGGCCAAAAACGGCTACGGACAATATCTGTTCGCCATCCTCAAGGAAAAGTTCTGACATGCAAGCCATCCCGACTTCCATTCCGGATGTGCTGATCATCGAGCCCAAGGTGTTCGGCGACGCACGCGGTTTTTTCTATGAGAGCTATAACCAGAAGAAATTCGAACAGATGATCGGTCGCCCGGTGGATTTCGTGCAAGACAATCATTCGCGTTCCGCACAGAACGTGCTGCGCGGCTTGCATTACCAGATCCAACAGACACAGGGCAAACTGGTTCGCGTCACGGCTGGCGAGGTGTTCGATATCGCGGTGGATATCCGCAAATCGTCACCCACCTTCGGTCAGTCGGTCGGCGTCAATCTGAGTGCGGAGAACAAGCGCATGTTGTGGATCCCGGAAGGGTTTGCACACGGCTTTCTGGTGCTGTCCGAGCATGCCGAGTTTCTGTACAAGGCCACCGACTATTGGGCGCCGGAACATGAGCGCTGCATCGCGTGGAACGATGCCGAACTGGCGATCGACTGGCCGCTTGACGGAACAACCCCACTGCTTTCCTCCAAAGACACCACCGGAAAATCACTGCGCGAAGCCGAACTGTTTGCATGAAAACCATCCTGCTCACCGGTGCCAGCGGGCAAGTGGGCTGGGAGTTGCAGCGAATCCTATCCCCCTTCGGTCGCGTCATTGCGCTCACGCGCGAGCAACTCGACTTGAGCCAGCCCGATGCGATCCGCCATGCCGTGCGCGCACATCAGCCTGACATCATCATCAATCCTGCTGCCTATACCGCCGTGGACAAGGCGGAAAGCGAGCCTGAGTTGGCTTTAGCCGTGAACGGGATCGCACCCGGCATCTTTGCTGAAGAGGCGAAAAAACTTGATGCCCTGTTGATTCACTACTCGACCGACTATGTGTTTGACGGCAACAAACTTGGACCTTACACCGAAGACGATATTCCTAACCCGCAAAGTGTTTACGGCAGCACCAAACTGGCAGGAGAAGAAGCGATACGTGCCATTGGCTGCAAACACCTCATCCTGCGCACCAGTTGGGTGTATGGCGTGCATGGCGGCAATTTTGTGAAAACGGTTTTGAGACTGGCTAAGGAACGTAGCGAATTGCGCATCGTCGCCGATCAGTTCGGCGCGCCGACGTGGGCGCGGCTACTGGCAAATGCGACCGCCCATATCTTGCGGCGTTGGCAGATGAAAGAGATTGATGAAAGTCTGTACGGTCTGTACCACCTGACGGCTGACGGCCGCACCAGCTGGCATCAATACGCCGAAGAGATTGTGCGCTTGGCGCGGCTGCATGATGCAGCGCTGACAAACAAGGCGCTGACCATTCATCCCATCGCCACGCACGAATACCCGCTACCCGCCAAGCGCCCCGCCAATTCTGCGTTAGCAACTAACAAGATACAGCTGGCTTTCGGCATAACTCTGCCGCGATGGCAGGATGATCTGGCGCTATGCTTGAAAGAACTTTACAACCCTAGTGCAAAGCCTGGTTGACGCGACCCATGTCTGCCTCGGCCAAACTTCCTGCTGCTGCTTTCAAGCGCAGATGGCTGACAAGGTAGTTGTATTGAGCCTGATATAAGTCGCGGCGCGTCGAAAACAGTTGCTGCTGTGCATTGAGCACATCCAGACTGGTACGCACGCCTACCTCCTGTCCCAATTTGCTGGCTTCCAACAGACTTTCGCTGGACTTCAACGCTTGTTGCAGCGCCCGCACCTGCGCGATGCCACTGACTACACCCAGATAAGCCTGACGGGTTTGCAACTCGACATTGCGGCGCGTGTTCTCCAGATCCTGCTTGGCTTTCTCGCGGTTGTACTCCGCTTCGCGCCACTTGGATTGGGTTACACCCCCCTGGAACAGCGGCATGTTGAGTTGTACGCCAACAGAAGTACTGCGTGTATCTCCGCATATCGTGAAACTGCACCCCGTGTTCTTGGAATAATTGCCTACGACATCCAATGTCGGCAGGTGTCCACTGCGGTTACGCACTACTTCCTGTTCCGCCAGTTGGTACGCTGCTTGCGCCAAGATGATCTGATAATTGCCCAGCTCAGCATCGGCCACCCATTTCTGCACATCGGCCGGATCGGGTGCTTCCAATTTAAAAGCGTTGCCAAGCACGTTCAATGCGCCGACTTCACCATTAATCAATTGCTGCAAGGTACGCCGCTTGATCTCGAAATTATTGGTAGCAGACAACTCCTGGGCTACGATCAAATCATAGCGTGCTTGTGCTTCATGGGTATCGGTGATGGTTGATGTGCCGACTTCAAAGTTGCGCTTGGCTTGTTCCAGCTGTTGCGAAATGGCCGATTTCTGTGTTGCCGTTAGTTGCACCGTATCCTGGGCGATTAGCACATCAAAATAAGTCTGTGCGCTACGCAAAATGACATCATGCTCAGCCAGCTTGAACTGCGCCTCCGACATCGCCACCTGCAGTTCGGATTCATTGTAAGTAGCCCAGTTTTGCTCGCGGAACAGCGGTTGCACCACGCTTATGACATAGCCGTTGCTGTTGTATTTCTTGGCACCGTAAGGGGCATTGACGTCGTTGTAAGTGGTATTGGCGTTCAGATTGACGCTGGGCAGCAACAGAGAGCGTCCTTGTGTCAATTTTTCCTGGCCAGCCTGTTGCGCGGCACGGGCAGCAGCGAACACCGCATCCTGACTTTGTGCTGCGTGGTAAATCTCGAGCAAATCGACGCCATGCGCCTGCGCCTGAATACCCAGCACCAGCAATAAGCCCAATGCTGTTTTGAAAAGCTTCATAGGGGACTCCAATATTAGAATTGACTAATATTACTTGTTACTGGGCGTCATATCAAGCTGAACATAACAATGGAATTCCCTCAGAACACAAACCGCTGCGATTGCTGGGCATTCTTGAGTGGCGCAACGTCTGTCTCGAACAGCGTGCTGGTTTCAAATACATCCGCTGCAATGCGCGTGATCAGTTGCGCCTGCATCGCCGGCGCGTCGCCGACTATTGCAAACAAACGTCCACTGATCTTCAACTGATTCTTGTAAGCTTCAGGTATCAAAGGCACCGAGCCCGTGAGCACGATCGCGTCATATTCCGCTTCGCCCCAGTGATGGGCGGCATCGCCAACCTGCAACGTGACATTATCGATGTGATGCGCCGAAAGATTGCGTACTGCGAAGGCATGCAGCTCCGGCTCGATCTCCACGCTGGTCACCTGCCCCGCCATCCTGGCCAGCAACGCAGTTAAATAACCGCTGCCAGTTCCCACTTCCAACACGCTGTCAGCCGACTTGAGGCTCAGCGCCTGTAGCGCGCGCGCCTCGATCTTCGGTTGCCACATCGCGACACCATGCCCCAATGGAATCTCGGTATCCATGAAAGCCAGTGCCTTGCCAGCCGCCGGAACGAACTGTTCACGGCGAACCAGTTTGAGCAGATCCAACACACGGACATCAAGCACATCCCACGGACGAATCTGTTGCTCGATCATATTGAAGCGCGCTTGTTCCATGTTCATCTTTCCTCTCCTGTGTGCTGCTTGGTTTTGGCCTGTCGCGCGGCAGTATAACAACACCCATCTGCCGCCTCAACCACTGTGAGAGCGTACCTTATTGTCATGCCGCTGTCGTATGTGCCGGCAATGAAGTCGCACCGAAATAAATGCTTCTCACTTGGCAGCGATTTTTTGTAGCAGAATACCGGGAAGCAATCCGCTGTTCTTCAAGGAGGCTCGCCATGCAACCCTACGTCATCCCGTTCCAGTCTCTGGGTATTGCGAACATCCCCGAGGTGGGCGGAAAGAACGCTTCACTGGGCGAGATGATCGCCAACCTGAGCTCGTCCGGCGTGGACGTACCGGGCGGGTTCGCCACCACCGCGCAGGCTTACCGCGATTTTCTGGCAGCAGATGGCCTAGCACAGCGCATAGAACAGATGTTGGCGAAACTGAATGTGGCCGATGTGTCGGCACTGACCGAAGCCGGGCGCACGATACGCAAGTGGATCGTCGAAGCGCCGTTGCCGGCGCGTCTGGAAGCCGAAGTCCGTGAGCACTATGCAAAACTGTCGGCTGGGGGTGAAGGCAGCTTCGCGGTGCGTTCCTCTGCCACGGCAGAAGATTTGCCGGATGCCTCTTTCGCGGGACAACAGGAAACCTTCCTCAACATCTATGGCGTCGACCACATCCTGCATGCCATTCGTGAAGTTTTCGCTTCGCTCTACAACGACCGCGCCATCTCCTATCGCGTACACAAAGGTTTCACCCATTCCGAAGTGGCGTTGTCGGCGGGTGTGCAACGCATGGTGCGCTCCGATCTGGGCGCTTCCGGCGTGATGTTCACGCTGGATACCGAGTCCGGTTTTCGCGGCGCCGTGTTCATCACCTCATCCTATGGATTGGGCGAAATGGTGGTGCAGGGCGCGGTCAATCCGGACGAATTCTATGTTCACAAGCCGCAGCTCGCGGCAGGTTTCCCGGCGCTGATACGCCGCAGTCTGGGCTCCAAGCAACAACGCATGGTGTTCGATGAACAGCGCTCCGCCGGACGCTCGACACGCATTGAGCCCGTGCCTGTCGCCGATCAAACACACTTCTCTTTGAGCGATGAGGACGTGTTGCAGTTGGCACGTTACGCCGTGTCTATCGAGAATCATTACGGCCGTCCGATGGACATCGAGTGGGGCAAGGACGGGTTGGATGGCAAGCTGTATATCCTGCAAGCCCGCCCGGAAACGGTGAAATCGCATTCCGGTGCGAGCGGTACAGAAAAATTCCATCTGCAACAACGCGGTGAAGTGCTCATTGAAGGACGCGCCATCGGGCAGAAGATCGGTGTGGGTCGGGTACGCATCGTNNGTCGCCGGCACTGCCGAGATGGGCAAGATACAAGCGGGCGATGTGCTGGTCACCGACATGACCGACCCGGATTGGGAGCCGGTGATGAAGAAGGCTTCCGCCATCGTCACCAATCGAGGCGGACGCACTTGCCATGCCGCCATCGTCGCGCGCGAGCTGGGCATACCAGCCATCGTCGGTTGCGGCCATGCCACTACTGCTTTGCGGGACGGTGAACAGGTCACCGTCTCCTGTGCGGAAGGCGACACCGGTTTTGTGTACCGTGGGCAGTTGCCGTTTGAGGTAACCTTACTCAGCGAGGAAGCATTACCGCCGCTGCCGGTCAAGCTGATGCTCAACGTCGGCAACTNNCCCCACGCTGGCGTTCGAATTCGCGCAACTGCCGTCGGCGGGTGTCGGTTTGGCGCGGCTCGAATTCATCATCAACAACCTGATCGGCATTCACCCCAAGGCGGTGCTGGAGCACAACAAACTGCCCGGCAAATTGCATGATGCCGTGTTGCAGCGCTCTGCTGGGTACGCCAGCCCGGAAGAGTTCTATGTGGAAAAGATCACAGAAGGTGTCGCCACGCTGGCAGCCGCATTTTGGCCCAAGCCGGTGATCGTGCGCCTGTCGGATTTCAAATCCAACGAATACAGCAAGCTGCTGGGCGGCGAACTTTACGAACCGCTGGAAGAAAACCCGATGATCGGATTCCGGGGTGCGGGACGTTATGTCGCACCGAATTTCAGCGACTGCTTCGAACTGGAATGCCGCGCCATGAAGCGCGTGCGCGAGAAATTGGGCTACACCAACGTGGAGGTGATGATCCCGTTCGTGCGCACCGTGCAGGAAGCGCGCGAAGTCGTCGCCTCTTTGGAGCGAAATGGCCTGAAGCGTGGCGAGAACGGGCTGCGTCTGATCATGATGTGCGAGATTCCCTCCAATGCGCTGCTGGCCGAAGAGTTCCTGCAATACTTCGACGGCTTCTCCATCGGCTCCAACGACCTGACGCAACTCACGCTGGGCTTGGATAGGGACTCCAGCCTGGTGGCCGACCGCTTCGATGAACGCGATGCAGCCGTGAAAGCCTTGTTGAAGATGGCCATCACCACCTGCAACCGCATGAACAAATACGTCGGCATCTGCGGCCAAGGCCCGTCCGATCACTTCGACTTCGCGCAGTGGCTGATGGAAATCGGTATCCAGACCATCTCGCTGAATCCGGATACCTTGCTGGAAACTTGGCGTAAGCTAGGCCAGATCAAGTAACCTCTACCTCAATAAATCTGCCATTTCCTCCGTTCGTGGTGCACCTGCAGGGAGTAGGCCGTGGCTGTAGCCTGTCGAACCATGAATGGAGGGTATCCACACTTCCCCGCTTGACGCACTCATAATCATGCGTATGATTATGCGCACTCCATTCAAATCGGTGTAGCCATCATGCAAACCCACTACCCCTCA
>CXWL01012928.1_pt1 | contig 11035 bp, 12 predicted proteins | sample 590931 | NCBI WGS metagenome assembly CXWL01 (sample SAMEA3498368, study PRJEB10139) | groundwater metagenome | biome: water well; material: biofilm material | place: Germany | collected 2015-04-27 | reverse complement strand
GGATAGATGCGACTGGTAACGTACTCGCAGGGTGGAGAGTCTCGCGCCGGCGTGATGTTGGACGACGATCACATCATCGACTTGAACCGCGCCAGCGGGGGTGCGTTGCCGACGACCATGCTGGAGTTTCTGGCGGGCGGCGACGCGGCGATGGAGTCGGCGCGGACATCTCTGGGCGCGGCGCAAGCGGCGGCGAAGCGTGGCGCTTCGGCGACGGGACTGATCGTCTCGTTGGGGCGCGACGATGTCCACCTGGAGGCGCCGGTGCCGCGACCGGGCAAGGCGCTGGCGATCGGGCTGAACTACCGCGACCACGCCGAGGAGTCAGGACAGACGCTGCCGACGCATCCGGTGGTGTTCTCGAAGGTGTCCACCTGCATCACGGGGCCGGGTACGCCGGTGCATCGTCCAAAGGCGAGCGCGGCCGTCGATTGGGAAGCGGAGATGTGCTTCGTGATCGGCAAGAAGGGGCGCCACATCCAGGCGGCGGACGCGCTGGACTACGTGGCGGGCTTCATGTGCGGTAACGACGTGTCGGTGCGGGACTGGCAGTTCCACAATCCCACCTGGATGATCGGTAAAGGCTTCGACACGCACGGCCCAACGGGGCCGTGGTTGGTGACGAAGGATGAGGTCGACCACGCGAACCTGGACGTGAAGTGTTTCGTAAACGGCGAGCAGGTGCAGTCGTCGAACACCAAGCACTTGATCTTCGATGTCGGCGCCATCATCGAGTACCTCTCCACCGCATTCACGCTGGAACCGGGCGATGTGGTGTTCACGGGGACGCCGGCGGGAGTCGGCATATCGCGCAAGCCGCCTGTGTTCATGAAGGCCGGCGACACGGTGCGCGTGGAAATCAGCGGGCTGGGGTCGCTGGAGAACCCGGTGATTGACGAGCCGTAGGCGCTGTTGGAGGTGGATCTTTGTCGTTGGACGCGGATGTCATTGTCACCGGCGCCGGGCCGGCAGGATGTGCGGCAGCCATTCCGCTCGCCGAGGCTGGATATGACGTGCTCATGCTGGAACGCGACCCGCTCGACGCGGGCGCGGACGTTACCTCCGGCGAGGTGTTGGCCCTGCAGACTCAGATCGAGTGCGCGAACCTCGGCATCGACCTGACGGCGGATTGGGCGTATGAGCGATTCCACTTTCTGCGTAACGTCTATCCGGATCTGTCGTGGACGCTTCATGCGGTGCCCGACGGCCTGGGCCACCTCCATGTCGACAGGGGTGGCTTCAATGCCGCGCTCCGAGCCCGGGCCCAGCTAGCTGGCACGCGGGTGGCCTGCAACGTGACGGCCAACGCGGTGGGCCTGCAGGCCGACAGGGCCATCGTCCGCACACGTGAGGGCGGCGAGTACTCCGCGCGCGTGCTCATCGATGCGAGTGGCCGGAACAGCGTCGCCTTGAACGGCTTGGGGTTGAAGGAACCAGAACCCGAGTTTCAGCAGATCGCCGTCGCGTTCTTTTTCGAGTCCTTCGAAGGAACTCTGGCGCTCGCCTGGGATCGTCATCTGTATGGGAGTCAGGGAGCGATGATCAGCGGGTCCGAGATCCGGCCCGGACTGGTGCGCTACGTTCTCGAGGCGGACCTAGCGGAGAAGCAGGCGGAGCGCATGAAGCCGGGGGAGTACTTCGAGGCGATCGCGCGCAAGTATGACCCCTGGATCGCGGATCGGTTGGATCGATCGCCCCGCACAGGCAACGCGTGGGCGATGGCGCCGCTGGCCTTTCGGGCGTCCGCGGTCGTACGCGACCGGTTGATTCTCATCGGCGACGCGTCCGGATATCTGTCGCCCGTCACGGGGCAAGGGATCGAGTTCGCGATGCGCATGGGACGCCTCGCCGCAAAGACGGTGAGCGCGGCTCTGGAAGGCGGTGACTTGAGCGTCGGTGCTTTCGGCGAATATGTTCACGAGCGTGAGGCCGAGGTCGTCGCGCAGGTGAATCTGGTGCGCATGCAGTTGCGCCTCTTCCGCGACCGTGAGGCGCTGCTCCGATGTAGCACCGACGATAGCTTCCGTTCGCAGGTACTGACGCCGCTGCCCGTGATCGACCGTGGGACGCTGCTGGCCACGGCGTGAAAGGGGCACCTTCACACTTACTCAAGATCCAAGGACAGTGGCGTAGCGTATCGCTCACCAGGCGACACTGTCCTTGGCCGAGATCAGGTTACAGCACGAAGTATTCTTCGGCCGGCAGTGCAGTGTGATGGCACGGGCAATCCTACAGGGGGCAAGCATGGCGACACGGTTATCAAGGCGAGACTTCCTTCGCGGCGCTGCCGCCAGCACGGCGGGCGTGGGCGCGCTGATCCTCGTCGGGTGCGGCTCGGACGAAGGGCAACCGACTCCCGCCGCGACGACGTTACCATCGACGCCAGCCAGTACCGAGCCAACTACGGCGCCGACGGGCACTCCTCCTCCGGCGTGGGCACAGATTGCGACCGTTGGCACTGCTCCTGGTCCGCGAAGGGATCCCAGCCTCACGTCGATCGGCTCCGCGACGTTGTACGCGTTCGGAGGCCGGACGCAGGGTGCGGCGAACGCAGAACTCTGGCAGTTCGATGTCGAAGGAAGTGCCTGGGCCCAGATTGACGCGTCCGGGCCGGGCGCTCGCTTCGCGCACAATGCGTTCTACGATGCGGGCCGGAAGCGCTTCATCATCGCGCTCGGCCAAAGCGACACTGGCTTCTTCAACGACGTCTGGTCGTTCGATCCGGTGACGTCGGGGTGGTCACAGCTCGACGCGGCGTCGGCCGAGCATCCGGCGATTCGGTACGGATCTGGCGGCGCCTACGATGTTGCGGGCGACCGCATCCTGATCTCGCACGGCTTTACCGATACCGGCCGCTTTGACGACACCTGGCAGTTCGATTTCAAGACGCATGAGTGGTCACAGATCGCGACGACGGGCACCGTGCCCATCAAGCGCTGTCTATTGCGAACGCTCTGGGTGCCGGGGCGAAACGAGATGCTGCTCTTCGGCGGTCAAACGGACGACAACCCGTTCCTCGGCGACTTCTGGTCGCTGGATCCGGTAACGGGTGTGTGGGCCGAGGATGCCGTCGCGACGAAGCCCGGCCCACGCAACCTGTACGGCGCGGATAGCACGGCGGCGCGGTGGTACGCCGTCGGAGGCAACACGGGCGACGGGCCGACGGGCGAAACGTGGGTCTACGATATCGCGGACGACGCGTGGTCAATCATTCCGACCGCCGGAGATCTGCCGGGGCGATATAGCCTGGACGCGGCTATCGCAGGCACCAAGCTGTATGCATTCGGAGGTAACGACGGAGCGGGCGACCTGAACGACCTGTGGGTGCTGGACGTGGGTGCGTAGGTCTCAGGCGGCGCGGTCTTCTTCGTATGGCAGGCCTTCCTCAGCACACCCCGGGACCAGCGTCAGTTGGGGCCTGGTGGGGGTACGGCGGCGGCGGGGGTAGTGGTAGCCGACGAAGCAGACCAGGGCGAACGTCCAGCTCACACCGGCCAGCGCGGCCCAGTGCTGCCAGGGTACGTAGGCCATGACCGCGGACAGTGATTCCATGTCGGCGTCCGATCCTCTATTCCGGTGTCGGCAGTGCGCGGTGGATCCGTAGTGGGGCTAGCCAGCGGCCAAGCGATCTCGTGGGCCCCGCGGGGTACGATCAGGGCGATGCGCACGATCATCCACGCCGATATGGACGCCTTCTACGCCTCCGTCGAGCAGCTCGACGATCCCGCACTGCGGGGCAAGCCCGTGGTGGTCGGCGGGTCTCCTGAGCATCGCGGGGTGGTCGCGGCAGCATCGTACGAGGCGCGGGCGTTTGGCATTCGATCCGCCATGCCGATGAGCCGGGCCGTGAGGCTGTGCTCGGAGCTAGTTCGGGTGCCGCCGCGGTTCGGCCGATACGCGGAGGTGTCGCGGCAGGTGATGGCGGTGTTCCGGGCCCTGACGCCGCTGGTGGAGCCACTGTCGCTGGATGAGGCCTACCTCGACGTGACCGGGTGGGTGACGGACGGTGCCAACGGCGAAACCATCGCGAGGGAGCTGAAGCGAGAGGTGCGGGAGAAGACCGGCCTCACGCTGTCTTGTGGGGTGGGCAGCAGTAAGAGTGTCGCCAAGATCGCCTCGGACATGCGGAAGCCGGACGGCCTCGTGGTGGTTCCCGCGGAAACGGAGGCGGCGTTTCTGGCACCGCTCCCCATTCGGGCCCTATGGGGCATCGGACCAAAGACGGAGCAGCGGCTACTCGGCGCCGGCGTTCGGACGATCGGCGATATGGCGGCGTCCAGCGACGCGCACGCCCAGCGGCTGCTCGGGTCGAACGCGCTGTTCATGCGCGACATGGCGCGCGGTATCGACCTACGCGAGGTGATCACCGACCACGAGCGGAAGTCGATCGGTGCGGAGACGACGTTCGTCGAGGATCTACCGGATGGGCAAGAGCTGCGCCGGATACTGCACGATACGGCGGCTGAGGTAGCGAGAAGAATGCAGGGCGCGGGTGCGCGCGCGAGCACGGTGGCGCTAAAGCTACGGTACAGCTACTTCAAGACGGTGACGCGCCAGCGCACCCTGCTCGCGCCAACGGACGACGCGACGGTGATCGAAGCGACCGCGCTACAGCTATTGGAGGCGGTCGCTCAACCCAGCGATATGTTTCGCCTGTTGGGGTTGCAATGCTCGAAGTTGGTGGATGAGGCAGGCGTCCAAGGCGTACTGCTGAGCGCCGACAGTGCGTGGGAGCCGCCGCATCGCGAAGATGAGGGTTAGCCCGCGAGCGAGTCGAGGCGGCGTTGAGCGATGTCGGCGTATTCGGGGACGTTCTCGATCAGCAGCCAATCGCGCTCGTGTTTGCGCGAGGCCACGGCGAGGGTGCCGGCGCCGCCGAACGGGTCGAGCAACAGCTCTCCGGGCTTCGACGCGAGCAGCACCGCGCGTTCGAGCAGCCCGAGAGGCTTCTGTGAGGGATGCTTGCCTTCAGCGCGCTCCCGCTTGCCGGTTACGGGGAACTCCCAGAGATTGCGCATTTGTTTGCCGCCGTTCATCTCCTTGGCATCCCAGTAGTTAAAGGTCCAGCCGGTCGCCTTGGCGGGTGTGTTGTTCACCGCCCAGATGATCTGCTCGGTGCTCTCGGTGAGCATCCGCGCGGTGATGTTGGGTTGGGCGTTCGGCTTCGACCAGATGACCGAATTCAGGACGCGCCGCTCGATGACGTGTTGGAGGATGAAGCCGAGCTGGTAGATGTTGTGATAGGTGCCGAAGACGAGGATGTTACCGTTCGGCTTGACGACGCGCGACACTTCCCGAAGCCACTCGACGTTGAAGGCGAAGAACTCGTCCTTGGAATAGGTGTCCCACTGTTCCGCCATGGTGACGTGCGAGGAGAAGGCCCAGCCGAGGCCGTTCTTGCTCTTGCGCCCGCTGCCGGAACCGATGTTGAACGGCGGGTCAACGATGCAGTGGTCGATACAACCGTCGGGCCAGGTGCGCATCACCTTGAGGCAGTCGCCCGTAATGATGCGGTTGGGCGCGGGCGCGCCCTTGCGAATGCGAAGGGGGCGCGGCGGTTCTGGACGGCGGACGGGGCGCCGTACCTGAGGCTCGGCTACAGGCGGACGGTCGAGTGATTGGACCATGGGGCCATTAGATCAGGGTGCTGATCCCGGTGTAATAGGGGAAGACCCTTAGATTTCCAGAACGTAGCGTCTGTCCCCGCTAGAATGGCCGGCGATGGCAAATACACCCCGTAGCATGGCAGACTACATAGAGGCGATCCGGGCCGGATTCGTATGCGGTCGCTGCGGACGTTATGTCGGAGCGCTCTCCGCGACGCAGTACCTCCCACCGATCTACCCTATCGCCTTCGAGGACATCCCGGCTGACGACGAGGCCCGCTCCCTCGTCCAGTTCGAGTGGCACATGCTGGGGATGCTGCGCAGCGGGAAGTTCGTCCTGCGGCACCCGGAGCGAGACGGCATCTGCGTATCCATGCATGAATGGGCCAGATCGGAGGAGTCGGACGAGGACGCTCCCGATCTCGAGGCGGATCTATCATAGTCGCTATGATTAGGGTGTTCCTGCGTGATTATTGACGTTACGTCAATTAGACAATCGAAAGGACGCCATAACGGGTCTACCTAGCTATAGAAGGCAAGGCGATCTCGTTGTAGAATAGTACTGGAGAAGGTATGAACGCCCCGGACGGCAGCAAGAAGGCGGCCGCGTCACCCGCACGGGAGGTGCGCATGGGTGAGGCGGAGTGTCCCCGTTGCCGCAAGCACTTTACGGCGAGCTACTGGAGCGGCGAGGTGATGATTCAGGCTCGCTGCCTGAGCTGCGACCTAAAGTGGCCCCTGCCGGACGTGGTCTAGCCCTCTCGAAGCCTCCCTGGCTCCCAACCCGGCGTCAACTGCCCTATGTGATAACGCGTGTAAGTGATTGATTTGAGAGTGTGATGGTTAAGGCGAAAGAACGACCGAAGGACGAACTGGCCCAGATGATGAGCGAGGTCGAGGAGGTGCTCGTCCAGCCCACACGCATCCCGGTGCCGACAATCAAGCCCGAGGAAGAGGCGGTCGGCGATACCCCCGACTCGGTAGAGCTGTACCTGAACGAGATCGCTCGGTACAAGCTGCTTCGACCGGACGAGGAAGTCTCGCTCGCGAAGGAGATCGAGAACGGCCGGATCCTGGACGAGATGAGCGTCGCCTACATGCAGGAGCACGGCAGCGCCCCCACGCCCGAGCAGCTCACCGCCGCCCTGCTGCAGCAGGTGCTGGAGGGGCTGAGCCTCGTCCGTAAGTCGAAGGCGATCAAGGGGTTTCCGCAGCGGCCGCCGTTCGTCAACCAGCTCTCGTTCCAGCAACTGATCGACAACATCCAGGACAAGATGGATGAGCCGTTTGAGGAAGAGGTCAAGACGACCACCAAACGCGAAGCGACGCAGGTGCGAAACCTGTTGATCACGCTCGCCGTCGCCCAGCGCATCTTCCCCGAGTCGGTACACAGCAGCATGGAGGACGTGCTGCACCACCTGCATGCAGGGCCGCCCAAAGTGCCGGACGTGAAGTCGCTGGAGACGCGCCCGGGCAAGCCGTTGAGCAAAAGGGCGCAGGCAGAGCTAAAAGAAGCGCAAGCAGCAGCCCGAAAAGCGAACCGCGAACTCGACGCAGGCATCAAAGCGCTTCTCCCGCACCTGCGCCAGGGACGGCACATTGCACAGCGCGCCGAAGAGCACATGGTGAACGCGAACCTGCGCCTCGTCGTCAGCGTGGCGAAGAAGTACGCCGGCCGGGGCATGCCGCTGATGGACCTCATCCAGGAGGGCAACGGCGGACTGATGCGGGCCGTCGAGAAGTTCGAGCACCGGCGAGGCTTTCGCTTCAGCACGTACGCGACCTGGTGGATCCGGCAGGCCGTGGGCCGGGCAATCGCGGACAAAGGCCGGACGATTCGGCTTCCCATCCACATTACCGAGCTGATCTCGAAGTACTCGCAAGCGCGAGAACGGCTCTTCCAGCGGCTGGGACGCGAACCGAAAACCTCCGAGCTGTCCAAGTTGATGGGGATGCCACCGGACAAGGTGCGGGAGGCGGCACGTGCCTTGCGGCAGTCCGTGGTCTCGTTGGAGACGCCGGTGGGCGAAGAGGAAGAAGGCACGCTGGGCAGCGTGCTGGAAGACGTGATGGCGGCGTCGCCGGAAGAGGAGGCAGGACGCCAGCTCCTCCGCGAGCGTGTCCGCTCGGCGCTCGACGTCCTGACGCCGCGCGAACGCACGGTGATCGAGCTTCGCTTCGGGATCAAAGACGGGCGTCCGCGGACGCTCGACATCGTTGGCAACGAGCTCGGCGTGACGCGCGAGCGGGCGCGGCAGATAGAGGCGCAGGCGCTCGAGAAGCTGCGGCGCTCGAACGGCAACCTTCGCGGCGAAGGGGATTTTTGAGGGTGTAGGTTATAGGTCGTAGGTTATAGGGGTCGCTGAACGCGGCTCCTATTTTCTTTTGGAGGCAGCATGAGTACTCCCGAACGTCCACGACTCGCTATCTCGCCGCACTGGGCTACTGTGCAACGGGATCTGCTACGCATCGTCGATCTGGTGCCGGATGACAAGATCGACTGGAGCCCGAAGGAGGGACTGTGGAACTTCCGCGGTATCCTCATTCACGTTTCGGACGCGCGCGACCGCTGGCTCGCGGATCGTGTGGTGGACGGTGACCCGTACCCAAACATCTGGACGACGGCGCGGTCGACGGAAGACCTCACGCGCGAGATCGTGCGGACCTGGGAGCGGATGGAACGGTTCCTGGCGAACCAGTCGCAGTTAGACGCCACATACACCAGCGACTTTGACGGGCGGCAGTACACCGGGCACTGGATCGCGTTTCACCTACTGGAGCACGACGTCCATCATCGGGCGGAGTTGATGCAGCGGCTGGCGATGTTGGATGTGGAGCACGGGATAGATTTGTAGGCGAGTTGGTCAGAGGCAGGTGCTGAAGTCTTCTGTCACGATCTCCTGCAGCCTATTCTCGGCACCAAGGACGAACCACGCAAACACGCCGCCACCATCACAGGGAAAGACTCCTCCTCGCGTGTTGTCGAGGCGAAGAAACAGGACAGGCGCTGACTGATCGACGTGGGCGAGAACGCAGTCGCCATTGAACCGGCAGCCTGTTCCCTTGTTGAATTCCGACGCGGGTTCGGCGTGACGGTCGCTGAGTGCAGTCGCCTTCTCCGGAGGATCGGCGACGACGCGCTCCATGAACGCGAGGACGTCTGCCTCGGAGGAACCTGCCGGCAGCTGGCGGTTGGCGAGCGACCGGAACTCGCCCGCGTCGACCGTCCTGAAATCGCTTGCAACGTACATGGCCGCGGTGCAGCTTGCTACTGCCGCCATGAGGAGCAGGGGCGAAGCCACGAACCAAAGTGCGGCTCGTGGGAGTCTTGGTGTCTTACGACTTGCACCCTGGATCATCGGATCCTCCACCTCAATGGTCGGGCCCAGCGGCTATCGCCACCAGTTGCAGATGAACCGGGTGGAATGGGACAGTTGGACTATGCGGAGGTGGCTACCGGTCGCCCTGGAAGGTCGAGATCCGGCGCGGGCGGTGCGGGGTTCACGAGGCCGTAAGTGAGCTGGGAGGGGACGAGGTCGCGGAGTTCGTCGACGGTCCACATGCCTTGCTTCTGGATCTGGCGCATCGAGGTCTCTTCGTGGGCGAGGGAGATGCGGCCGCCGGCAACGTAGAAGATCTTGCCGTTGATGTTCCAGGCCTCGTCGCAGGCGAGGAAGACGGTCATCGGGGCGACGTACTCGGGCTCGCGCATGGGGGGCACGGTGGACTCGCGCGGGGCAGCGGCGACGACGGGAGCGGTACCGGCTCGCTGGCGGAGCTGGCCGGTGTTCTGGGGGATGGTCGCGGTCATACGCGTGGCGGCGCCGGGGGAGATGGCGTTGCAGGTGACGCCGTAGCGGCCGAGGTCGCGGGCGACGACGCGGGTGAATCCGGCGATACCAGCCTTGGCGGCGCCATAGTTCGCCTGTCCGGGCAGGCCACCGAGCCCGGAGATGGACGAGTAGTTGATGATGCGGCCGTAGCGCTGCTGGCGGAAGATGATCGAGGCGGGCTTGGTCGTGCAGTAGTGGCCCTTCAGGTGGACGGCGATGACGTCGTCCCACTCCTGCTCGGCCATGTTGAAGATCATCCGGTCGCGGAGGATGCCGGCAACGTTCACGAGGATGTCCAGACGGCCGAACTCGTCGAGAGCCTGCTGAATCATCCGCTCGCCGCCATCGACGGTCGCGACCGTATCGAAGTTGGGGCTGGCCTTGCCGCCGGCCGACTTGATGGCGTCCGCGACCTCCGCCGCAGGGCCGCTGTCGGGCTTCGAGCCATCGACATTTACGCCGAAGTCGTTGACGACGACGCTCGCGCCCTCCTGCGCAAGGAGCATCGCCACGCCGCGGCCAATGCCGCGCCCGGCGCCGGTGACTACCGCTACACGTCCAGCAAGTCGTGGCATCTGCTCAGCCTTCCATCTTCGGGCGACCCGGAACATCCAGATCCGCGGGCGGCGGCGCGGGGTTGCTGGTGCCAGCCATCAACTGCCCCGGGACAATCTCGCACAGCTCGTCCAGCGTCCACATCGCGGGCTTCCAGATCGTCCGCATGGGCGTCGGGTGGTGGGCAAGACCGATAGTACCGCCGGCGACGTGGAAGATTTGGCCGTTCACGTTCCAGGCATCGTCGGTGGCGAGATAAGCCGCCATCGGAGCGATGTACTCGGGCTCGCGGAGCTGCATGGCGGCGGGTGGGCGGTTCGAGGCGGCGCCAGTGATCCCGGCACGCGTCCGCAGCTCGCGGGCGGACTGCGGGACGGTGGCGGTGAGGCGCGTGGCCGCTCCGGGGGCAATGGCGTTGCATGTCACGCCGTAGCGCCCGAGGTCCTTGGCGACGACGCGGGTGAAGCCGGCGATGCCGCTCTTGGCGGCGCCGTAGTTCGCCTGCCCGGCGTTGCCGATGATGCCGGACGTTGACGACATGTTGATGATGCGGCCGTGCCGCTGCTGGCGAAAGATGATCGAGGCGGGCTTAGTGCAGTTGAAGTGGCCCTTGAGGTGTACGGCGATGACGGCATCCCAATCCTCTTCGGAGAGGTTGAAGATCATGCGGTCGCGGAGGATACCGGCGTTGTTCACGAGGATGTCGAGCTGACCGAAGGTGTCGAGCGCGGTCTGGATCATGCGTTCGCCGCCATCCGCGGTCGACACGGTGTCGTAGTTCGAGACAGCCTCGCCCCCTGCAGCCTTGATCTCGGCCACGACCTGATCGGCCGGGCCGGCATCGTTGCCGCTGCCGTCGGTGTTGACGCCGGGGTCGTTGACAACGACCTTCGCGCCTTCCTGCGCGAACAGGAGCGCCATCCCACGGCCGATGCCGCGACCAGCGCCGGTGATGACGGCAATTTTTCCTTCGAGGGCGTGCGTCACGTTACGTTGCTTTCTCGCGAAACTGACAGAAGAGGGAGGATGGTAGGTAGATGA
>CXWL01091452.1_pt1 | contig 11036 bp, 12 predicted proteins | sample 590931 | NCBI WGS metagenome assembly CXWL01 (sample SAMEA3498368, study PRJEB10139) | groundwater metagenome | biome: water well; material: biofilm material | place: Germany | collected 2015-04-27 | reverse complement strand
ATGCGTGGCAGGCGAGTGTGGATGGGAAGCCGGTCAGGGTGCAGCGGTCGTACGGTGCCCTTCGGGCGGTCGCGGTGCCATCGGGCGCACAACAGGTGACGTTTCGCTACCATTCGTCGCGCTACAGCACGGGGCGGATGATTACCTGGTTGACATCGTTGTATTTGCTGTCTATTATCGGCTTCACTGTTGTACGGCAACGTCTGGAAAAACGGAAAGAACGACCGGAGAAGGAATGAGTCATACCCAACGGGCCCTGATTATTTTCCCGACTTACAACGAACGGGATAACATCGAGAAAATCGTGCATGCCGTCCTGCCGCTTGACCCGCGCATCCATGTCCTGATCGTTGACGACAATTCTCCCGACGGCACCGGAGAGATTGCCGACCGATTAGCGGGGGCGGAAGAAAAAGTGCGTGTTCTGCATCGGGACAAGAAAGAGGGGCTGGGGCGAGCGTACATCGCCGGTTTCAAGTGGGCTCTGGAGCAGAAGTTCGATTTCATTCTTGAGATGGATGCCGATTTCTCGCATGGACCGGAGTATATTCGTGATTTTCTGCGCGAGATACAACACTATGATCTTGTGCTTGGATCGCGCTACATTTCCGGTGTAAACGTGATCAACTGGCCGATGTCGCGGCTGTTGCTGTCGTTCTTTGCGAACAAGTACACACACTGGGTGACCGGTCTGCCGCTCAAGGATGCGACGGGCGGGTATAAATGTTTTCGCAGAGAGGTTCTTGAGTCGATCAATCTGGATGATGTGAAATCTTCGGGATACTCATTCCAGATCGAGATGTCGATGCGTGCCTGGAAGAAGGGTTTTCGCCTCAAGGAGATCCCGATCGTCTTTTATGAGCGTCAGGCGGGGACCTCCAAGATGTCCAAACGAATCGTTCGGGAAGCCATCTGGATGGTGTGGTTGCTGCGCTGGAAGTCGCTCATAGGCAAGTTTAGCTGAGCTTGACGTCGTTGTCGAACCCTGTCATCGTTTCCATCGTCATCGTCACGCACAATTCACTTCCTCGAGTCCGCGAATGCCTCCAATCTCTGAGGGCAGCAGACGGGGCAGACCGGCGTGAATTGATCGTAGTCGACAATGGATCGACCGACGGCACACTCGATGTTGTCCGGGAATTGTGCCAAGCGGTCCTGATCGTTCGCAACGACGGCAACGTTGGTTTTGCCACGGCCTGCAATCAGGGAGCGTCGAAAGCACGCGGAGAGTACCTGTTCTTTCTGAATCCAGATGTTTGCCTTGACCGCGATGCGATATCGACATTGGTCAGAGTCGATGAGGAGAATCCGAAGGCGGGATTGGTGTCGGCGAGATTGCGGAATCCGGATGGGTCATTTCAGCCGACCTGTCGCAATCTGCCAACTGTAGCGACCATCTTCTTTTCGCGCGGCTCCCTGCTGGGGCGCATCCTGCCGGGAAGGAACGTGTATACGCTTGGAGATTCCACTGATGTGATCGAGGTGCCGGCGGTTGCGGCAACGGCGGTTATGATTAAGCGGGAGCTGTTTGCTCGGCTGGGCGGATTTGATACGCGCTTCTTCATGTACATGGAAGACACCGACTTGTCGCTCAGGCTTGGTCGGAACGGGTACGAGAATCTTTTTGTGCCAGCGGCCGGCGGTGTGCATTACTGGGGTGAGGGGAGTCGCGCCGGCAGGGTTAGACGTGCGGTGCGACACCACTGCTCAGTGTACACGTACTTTCTGAAGCATGTTCCCAACGGATTCTCGACGGTTCTGCTTCCGGCGCTCCTGGCTGTCAATCTCTTGCTCGTCGTCCTCCTGGCCCCATTCAGAAGAGGGAAATCCTGGTGACGAACATACAGATGCTGATGGCAGCACTGCTTAGTGCGGTTCTGGCGCTTGTCTTGCTGCCAGTGATGATTCGTGTGAGTGAGCGATTCGATCTGTACGATTTTCCGGGACGTCACAAACGTCACAAACGACCGGTGTCGTTTCTGGGGGGAGCCGCACTGTATGGTGTCATGTGGATCACGATCGTTGTGGCGTCGTTCATCTCGAACCTGTTTTTCGATGAACTCTCGGATTCGATTGGGTACATCTATCTCGGAACGTCGATCGTCTTTCTTACTGGTCTGATCGATGATCTTCGGCCGTTGTCTGCGCGGGTAAAGCTGCTCGCGCAAGTGACGGCGGGCGTAGTGCTTTATGCCGGGGGAATGAGGGTCGATCCGATTTCGCTTCCTTTCCTTGGTCAGATGTCGATTGGATCGTGGTCACTGGTGATCACGGTGGCGTGGGTGGTTGGCCTGACTAACGCCGTCAATTTGATCGACGGGCTGGATGGATTGGCAGCGGGTGTGTCTCTGATAGCGGCGGTGACTCTCGCGATCGTCGGATACAACTATTCGATCGGAGGCGCAATGATCTTTGCCATCGCGCTGATCGGCTTCCTGTCGGTGTTCGTTTTCTTCAATCGATTTCCGGCGAGGCTGTTTTTGGGAGATTCGGGTTCGTTGCAGATCGGATTCTACTTTGCGGTGATATCGCTGGTGGTACCGCTGAAGTCGTATACGGCGGCCGCGCTCTATGTGCCAATGCTGGCCTTAGGTGTTCCGCTTCTGGAAGCGGCGAGCTCGTTTCTGCGTCGTTTCGCGAGCGGCTCGAATATCATGCAGGCCGATCGGCGGCACCTGTTTCACTACCTGGCGCACGCCGGTCTTGGTCCGCAACAGATCGTCCTCGTGTTCTGCTCCCTGTCTGCGCTCTTTGGACTCGCGGCTCTGGGTATGTTGGTGTGGGATAGAGTGATAGTGATCAGCGTTCTGGCTCTTTTTATGGTTGTTATTTTCATTGGGTTCTTTATCTTTGTCGCGAGTTCGAGTCGCGCCCAGAGAAAGCGACTGAAGCCTCGTTGAACACTACAGGGCAGATCGTGGAACGATACCAATGGCGGAGGGCCCGTACTTAGAATTTGAGCGTCCGATTATGGAGCTGGAGAAGAAAATCTCCGGCATGAAAGATTTTTCCGTGGGGGAGAATATCGAGCTCAGCGGTGAGATTGCCTCGCTCGAAAAGAAGCTGGAGCGACTGCGGGAGGAAATCTACTCCGGTCTGACCCGTTGGCAGCGGGTGCAGATTTCGAGGCATCCGAAACGGCCATACACGCTTGATCATATCACTCTGATCGCGACAGATTTTATCGAAATTCACGGGGACCGGACTTTCGCTGACGACAAGGCAATGATATGCGGGTTAGCGACAATCGACGACGTGCGCGTGGTGATCGTGGGGCAACAAAAGGGGCGCGACACAAAACAGAAGTTGGTCAGGAATTTTGGCATGGCTCACCCCGAAGGGTATCGCAAGGCGCGCCGCGTGTTCCTGATGGCTGATCGATTCAATCTACCGATTGTCATTCTGATCGATACCCCGGGAGCCTTTCCGGGGATTGCGGCTGAGGAGCGGGGTCAGGCGGAAGCGATCGCCAAGAACATCGAGACCATGTTTGAGCTGAAGGTACCGATTGTCGTCGTGATAATCGGTGAAGGAGCGTCGGGCGGGGCGCTCGGGATTGGGATCGGTGATCGAGTCATGATGATGGAGTATGCGTGGTATTCGGTAATCTCGCCGGAGGGATGCGCTGCTATCCTTTTTCGCGACGCGGCACGGGCACCGGAAGCGGCCGAGGCGCTGAAGCCGACCTCAGAGGATCTATTGAATCTGGGGATCGTGGATAAAGTCATACCCGAGCCCCCAAGCGGCGCCCATAACGACTGGAGAGCGGCGGCGGCGCTGGTCAAGGCGGAGATTCTGACAGCGCTGAAGGATTTGTCGAGCAAGCCGGTTGAAGAGCTGCTGAGAGAGCGACACGCAAAGTATCGTCGCATGGGCGAGTTTCGGGAGATTTGACGAGGGACATTATGACGTTGTCACCCGTGCTGCTTGAGATGCTTGTCTGCCCGAAGTGTAAAGCGAAGCTCGCCTATGAAGAGAAAGAGAACAGTCTGGACTGCCGTTCGTGCCGGCTCCGGTATCGTATTACAGATGATATTCCGGTTCTGCTGGTTGATGAAGCAGCGCCATTTCAATAAGGGATGTGAGTATGAAACTTTCCAAATTCTGTGATGAGAACCTGATCGTTTTCGACCTGAAAGCCACTACGAGGGATGGAGTGATTGAGGAACTCGTTGATCTGGCCTCGAACTCCACGATGATCAAGGATCGCGAAGAGCTGCTGGGAGATGTCCGAGAGCGGGAAAATCTGGTAACAACCGGTGTCGGATACGGCGTGGCGTTCCCACATGCGAAGACGAGAGCAGCGAAAGGGATCGTGATTGCCTTCGGTCGGAGCGTCCGGGGGGTTGAATTCGAAGCTATGGACGAGCAGCCGGTTCATCTGTTCTTCCTGATCGCGGCTCCTGAGGACGCGGTCGGAGCGCACCTGAACGTGATGGCTCGACTGGGATTCCTGATGAGATCGGAAGAGAACCGTCAGAAGCTCATCCAGGCAGGGTCGCCGGGCGATGTGCTCGCTCTGATTGACATCGTGGATTGACCGTGCTGGTCGGCAGGACGCCGTGACCCATGGGATGGAATATCAATCTCTTCAGCCGGTACTGGCGTAAACTCCATATCGTTCTCATCATTATCGTAGCCCTGGCGCTCGCCTATCGCGACGTCGGGCTCAGCAGCGTTGTCGGGGAAGTAACCCTCAGGGTATTCTATTTTCCTTTCTATCGCGTCAAGAGCTCAATTGACGCCCTCGTCGCAGTCAACAGTGAGAATGAACGGTTGAGGCTGGGGCTGGCGGACGCAATGTCCAAAGTGGCACTGCTGGAAGAAGCAGGGCGCGAGAATATTCGACTGCGGGCAGTCATCGGGTTCGAACCTCCACTCGGCTACATATTGCTGCCCGCCGAGGTCATCACAGTCTCAGGGGATCGAATGCCGATCGCCGCGGTAATCAACAGGGGGACCCGTGACGGGGTGACGGTGGGGCAACCGATTATCAACGAGGAGGGGCTGATTGGTCGCATCGTTTCCATTACGAATAGCTTCTCGACAGTGCAGCTCCTGACCGATCCGGCTAACCGCGTGGCCGTGCGGGTCGCGGAAAGCAGGGAAATGGGGATTGCCAAGTATGTTATGGGGAGAGGATTGATTGTAGATAACATACCGGTGCGCGGTGATGTCAAGCCCGGCGACCAGATCCTTTCCTCAGGATTGGGAGGCGTCTACCCACGTGCTCTCGTCGTGGGGACGGTGATCGCCGTGGATCATTCCGAGAATGACGCATTCGCGCGGGTGCGATTGGCACCGGCGGCAGATTTCAATTCACTGGATGAACTTTTTGTGCTCAAATCGGGTGGGCGATGACAGTCCTGCCGTACTTTCTCATGCTCATCGTGATCGCCTTCTTTCGGGTTGTGCTGGGACCTGCTACGACGTTTTTCGGAATCGCCATCAATTTCCCCGCTCTCCTAGTTCTGTCGGTGGCAATATCACGGACGGAACTGACGGTGCTCTGGTTCGGTTTCTGGGCCGCGCTGGTGGCAACGGCCATCACACCCGATTTCATGGGGTGGCAGATACTCGCGACGTGCGGGCTCGCGGCCGCGGCGTTCCACGCCCGCGAGCGTCTGAACCTTGATTCCCTGGTGGCCAAGCTATCGGTTCTCTTTGTGGGGATATTCCTTCATAATGTCATGACCGCACTGATCGAGCAACCCGAAGGGTTTCTGTATCAGCTCTGGCGCACCGCCTTTCCTGGAGCGGTCTACACCGCCTTTCTTGCCTGGCTTTACTTCTACATTCGCCGTGAGCTTTTTGGTCTCAGGAGGGTGCGCTCAGGAAACTGAGGCATCAGACCGCAGGATGGATCGACATGGGTTGACGCTGCAGGGACGCGAGAAGATCGCGCTACTGGTGATAGCCAGCGTGATCATCGTCGTCGCGAGCGGATTGGTCAAACTTCAGATTGTCGACCACAAGGAAATGGCCAAGTTGGCGGAAAATAACCGCATTCGTGTGGTTCCGATTGAATCGCATCGTGGATTCCTGTATGATCGCGATGAGCGGGTGATTGTCGGTAATCGTCCCTCGTACACGGTGGCGGTGGTGCCGGCGGAAGAGGCGAAGGGGAAGACAGTCCCGAATCTTTCGCAGTTGCTGGGGTTCGATACGACGCAGATGCGCAATCGCATTCGCAAGAACCTCGCCAGCCCCTACCAGCCGTCGGATGTCAAACGCGACATTCCATTTGAGATTGTGGCCGTGCTCGAAGAGCAGAATACCGAGTTCCCGGGTGTGAACTACCAGCTCGACCAGGTTCGTCAATATGGGGTTGAGCTTGGTGCGGAATCTTTCACAGGGCATGTGGGGGAAGTCTCGGAACGTGAACTGGCACGAGCGCCGATGGGGGAGTATCGGCTCGGGAGCACGATCGGCAAGAAGGGACTGGAAAAGCAGTATGATCGCTGGATACGGGGATTGGAAGGGACAGCCTTCATCGAAGTGACCGCCTTCGGCGAAATCCTCGGAGCCTACGAGGGAAAGCCGAAGGTGGAGCCAACGGCCGGCTCGGATTTGCTGTTGTCGATCGACAATGACGTTCAGAAGGCCTGCGTGCAGGCGTTGGATTCGTTCTGCTGCGGAGCCGTGGTTGCGATTGACCCCCGAAGTGGAGAAGTGCTGGCGATGACCTCGTTCCCGGGATTTGACCCCAACGTGTTTTCCTCATTCATATCTGACAGTCTTTGGCAGACGATCATGAACGACTCCACTCACCCGCTTTTGAACCGACCAATGAACGGACTTTACCCGCCGGGTTCGACAGCGAAGGTCATCACACTCGGGGCGGGACTGGAGGAGGGCCTGATCGATGAAGGGAGCGTCTTTCGCGGATGCGGAGGCGGGATGCAGTTCGGGAATCGATATTTCAAGTGCTGGGAGAAGCGTGGACACGGCGTGCTTCAGGCGGCGCATGCGGTTGAGCATTCTTGCGATGTCTATTTTTATCAGCTCGGGCTCCGCGAAGGGGTCGATGTGCTGAGCCGCTATTACGATCTCTGCGGTTTCGGAAAGCAGACCGGTATTGATCTCCCCAGCGAATCGTCCGGGCTGAATCCGAGCGGAAAGTACTACGATAAGCGATATGGCAAGAACGGCTGGACCCGGTCGCTGGTCCTTAACAACGCGATCGGTCAGGGAGAGATTCTTGTGACGCCGCTTCAGCTGGCACAGTTGTATTGCGGAATCGCGAACTGGGGAACAGTGTACCGACCTCACCTTGTTCGATCGATTCGCACGCCGGATGGGCAGGTGAGTCCGATGCAGCCCGAAGTGGCTTTCAAGCTTCCTTTTTCAAACAAGACGCTGTCGATCTTGCGTGAGGGACTGCGGTTGGTCGTTGAGGGAGGGGGCGGAACCGCACGACGGTTAAAGAACAAGTACTATTCGATCTGTGGAAAGACCGGCACAGCTCAGAACCCACATGGGAACGATCACTCGTGGTTTGTGGGTTATGCCCCGATCGACGTTCCGGAAATTGTTGTCTGCGCGGTGATCGAGAATGCCGGTCACGGGTCGGCGGTCGCGGCCCCGGTCGCGGGCAAAGTGATCGAAGCGTATATGTTCAAGAAGCTCGGCATACCGACCGTAGTGGAGGCGCCCGTGGATAGCGCGAGGAGCAGCAGTCGATGGTAACGCTCGATTATCGGCAACTCGACTGGAAGCTGATCGCGGCAGTGCTCCTGCTGTCCGTCATAGGGATTGTGACGATCTTCTCTGCGCAATACTACGCCGACTCTGCCTTCAAACAGACCTATTACCTTCGACAATTGCTGTGGCTTGCGATCGCCCTTTTGGCCTTCGTGGCAGTAATCCACTTTCCGTATCGAATATACGAAGCGGGGGCGTACTGGGCGTATGCAGTCTCTTTGGCGCTGCTGGTANNGCTGCTGGTACTGGTGCTGGCTGTGGGGAGTTCGCGGATGGGGGCCTCAAGGTGGTTTTCGCTGGGATCGTTCAGCGTCTCTCCGTCAGATATAGCCAAGGTTGCCTGTCTGCTGACCCTCTCGCGGTTTTTTGCGTACACGCATCTGCCACCTGCATCCAAGCGCAAACTGTTTCTCACCGCGATTCTGGCGCTGCTACCAATGATACTGATTCTGAAACAACCCGATCTCGGGACCTCACTAGTCTTTGGGATGATGCTGATGGCGTTGTGGTTTTGGTCCGGCCTGTCACCCTGGTACCTGCTGTTGATCCTGTCCCCTCTCGTATCGCTGGTGACCGCCTTCTATTGGCTGTCATGGGCGATCTACTTCGTCGTGCTGATCATCTTTTTGGGTCTGATCAGACCGGGGCTTCTGTTTTCGATTGTGATGGTGATTCTCAATCTTGTTTTCGGGATGATAACCCCCATGATCTGGGATCGTTTACGAGACTATCAGAAGATGAGAATTCTGGTGTTTCTCGATCCCGGACACGACCCTCGCGGCGCCGGATACCAGATCATTCAATCTAAGATCGCTATCGGGTCGGGTGGGATATTCGGGCGCGGGTATTTGAACGGGTCCCAGGCCCGCCTGGATTACCTTCCCGAGCGTCACACGGACTTCATTTTTTCAGTGCTCAGTGAGGAGTTTGGGCTCTGGGGGGCGCTGGTAGTAGTGGGCTTATTCGGCTTTGTCTTCTATCGATGCCTGCGAATCGCGGTTCAATGCCGGTCGAAATTTGCCTCGACCGTTGTGTTTGGCGCGATGGCGATCTTCTTTTTCCAGTTCTTCGTTAACGTCGGGATGACGCTCGGTGTTATGCCGGTCACCGGTTTGCCACTGCCGTTTGTCAGCTACGGAGGCACGGCGCTTATCACGTCATGGGTGTTGGTCGGATTGATTATTACTCTCGATTATTATCGCTCTGAGTACTGAGAGATCGTGGGAAACTGTGCAATGCTGACACCTAAAGTCTTGTATGGCCGCGCACCGAAGATCTCGTCTACGAAACGTGAGGAAATTGCCGACAATTGGTGATGGTAGTGTCGAGAAGGCATTGTGGGGCATACCTGGCTCCCCTCTGGCTATGTGGCGGGGTTACTCTCCGTTGACGGCAGGGTATACGATTTCGGGGGAATGACTTGACACCCGTGAACGGCGCGGATTATTTGACCGGTAGGGGTCGAGAAGAAGCGAGGATGGTATGAACGTGGGTCTGCTCACCGGAGGGGGAGATTGTCCGGGTCTTAACGCGGTTGTCCGCGCCATTGTCCACAAGGGAAGTGGCCGCTACGGGTTTCAGCTCTATGGAATTCACGAGGGATGGAAGGGGCTTATGGGGGATGGTGCGGTCAATCCATTGACCTCGGGAGATGTGGCCAACGTCCTTAAGTTAGGTGGGACTATTCTCAAGACATCGCGCACGAATCCGTTCAAGGATGACAACGGGGTTGAGATCATTAAGAAGAACATGGTGAAGCATGGATTGGAGTGCCTGATTGTCATCGGCGGGGTAGACACACTTGGAGTTGCCGCGAAGCTCTCCGCGCATGGGGTGAAGTTGGTCGCGGTACCGAAGACTATTGACAATAACGTGTGGGGAACCGACCGAACCTTTGGTTTTGACACGGCGGTCAATGTTGCGACCGAAGCCATAGACCGTATTCGCACGACGGCGGAATCGCATAATCGGGTCTTTGTGGTCGAAGTCATGGGGCGTGATACGGGCTGGATAGCACTTGAGTCGGGAATAGCCGGGGCGGCGACCATGATCTTGATTCCGGAGTTTCCAGTCGAAATGGATCGAGTCATTCAGAGTATTGGCGAGCGCCACAAGCGCGGCGGGGAGTTTTCGGTGATCGTTGTCGCCGAAGGGACAAAATTGAAGAAAGTCGTGGGCGAACCGGTGCCTGTGACGGTAGACGATGAGCGGGACGAGTTCGGTAATGTGCGGCTGGGAGGGATAGCGGACAAAATCGCCGAGATGATTCGTCGCAAGACCGGCTTTGATTGTCGCGCAGTGAGGTTGGGGCATATCCAGCGAGGAGGAACGCCTACGGCGTTTGATCGCGTCTTGTCGACGCGATATGGAATCTACGCGGCGGACATGGTGCGAAACGGAGAGTTTGGGAAGATGGCCGCACTGCGCGGGACGAAGATTGTGTCGGTACCTCTTGAAGAGGTGATGAAATCGCTCAAAACGGTCGACCGAGAGCTGTATGAAGCAGCTGAGGTGTTCTTTGGGTAGGTGGTTCGTCGCTCTCTTCCTGACGGTGGCTCTTATTGCAGGCAATGGCCTCTGTCTGGAGGTGAAACCAGGCGGAGTAGCGCGGTTCAATACTCAGAATCAGGCAGGAATCCGGGTCGGAGTCTGGGCCAATAGAGGGGAAAAGCCGTTGGCGTCGGGAGGCATCGAACCGTCGACCTACAAGACAGACATCGGGAGCGGTAGTTTCTACTTCGAAGCGTACTTCGGCTATCGAATTTTCCCTCCGGCTGCCCTCGAGGTTTCCTTCGGCATCGTGAATCGGGGAGATGTGACAATCCGCGATCAGGGGAAGAGCTACATCGGCAATCTGCTGGTCTATCCGGTGCAGATTCGCGGGAAGGTGTATCCGTTGGCCTATGGCTCTTCATCAGTCCAACCGTTTCTCATGATCGGATGCGGACTGTACCACGGGCGAGATGATATTCAGTTTGTGAGCGAGAATGCTCAATTTGATGGATTTGTCGGGGACTCGCAGACCGACTTCAACGCCGTGTTCGGCGCGGGATGCGACTGGCCGCTGGCGCACAATTTCGGCGTCGACGCGGCGGTATCCTTCATGCCGATCAGTTTTTCGCGAGGTCTGTTTTCAGTTCATAAGTATGACGCATTAACAGTAACAATTGGTATAAAGTACTTGCTCCCGCTGCGTGGCGAGACCAAAGTACCACCGAGGAGGATGAGATGAAGGTAGGAATCAACGGATTCGGTCGCATTGGCAGGCTAGTTCTCAAGGCGTCGCGGGGTACGGATATTGAGATCGTGGGAATAAACGATATTACCGACGC
>CXWL01007965.1_pt1 | contig 11038 bp, 9 predicted proteins | sample 590931 | NCBI WGS metagenome assembly CXWL01 (sample SAMEA3498368, study PRJEB10139) | groundwater metagenome | biome: water well; material: biofilm material | place: Germany | collected 2015-04-27 | reverse complement strand
ACCGTTCACGGGTTTGAAGAACCACTGCTTGCGCTCTGACCACCATTGCTCAGCATCTGCCGCGTTCACTAATTTTGTTTGGGGAATGCCTTGGAGAAGCGCATCGATACTCGCTTTCGACACCCCTGCATCGCCCAGCCAATCAGCATTCGAAAGCAATGCCAGTTTGCGTTTATCCGCGTATTTTTGATAATGAGATGGGTTGGGAGTCAGTACGACTTGCTGATTTTTCCAAGCTGAATGGATATGCGGAAATTGCTGCAAAGAAAAATCCGTGAGGCGGTTGTAGATCAAATCAATTTTTTGCTCGCCCATGTACAGCCCATCACCACGTGCTTGGAGAGCTGATGGATCAACAATGTGCGCCACAATGCCAGCGCGCTCAAACATTGCTTTGGCTAATAAAAATTCGGGGTAGAGATATTGTGATGCTGGTTGCTCATCGACGATGGCGACAGCTTTAAGTGGCGCATCTCCACGCGCCAATCGCCATTCGTTGCGGAACATTTTCAGAAGTGTCTCATTCAGCTTCTCGGATGTTTCTTCACCCTGACTTTCAATCAACAACGCATTAAGGAATGCCCCACCTGCATTGGTGTTGATCTCGATGAGATGCGCACCTTGCCCATTGAGGTGGAAGTCATAGCCGTAAAATACGCCGAGTATGCTCCCTCTCCCATCGGGGTAACCAGCGACTTGCTCGCTTGCGGGCTTAGTCGAATGGCTAGTAGTTTCACCAGAGGGTTGGGTTGGGGGAAGCGCACTTACCTCCTCCACTGCCGCAATCACCGCTTGCATCTGCTCGACTTGTTCGCGTGTCACAAACACCGCAACATCGGCAAACAAATTCGCGTGTGCTTCCGTTATCGCATTTTGAAATTCCGCACCTTGCGCGCGGATGGCGGCATCCAGCGCGGTGCGGTCTATCAATGCGGAATGAGCATCCGAATTTGGTGGGACTACATCAACCACCCAGCAAACTCTTCTTCAAATCATCCTGAACAGGCTTGTTACCCAGCCAGATTTTCAGCAAGGCACGATGGAATGTCTCGCCCGCAATCGTGCCGCGCGGTGTACCGTTCACACTGATCTGCGTGCCGCTCGCCGCCACATAATCGAGCGTGATCACATCGCCTTCTCGGACTTCTTTCACCTGATGAAGAATATCCGTCATCTGTTTGAGTGATGCCGAGAGCGCGCCCAACTCGGCGGGAGTGTGATTCTCTTCAATGGCTTCGTTAAACGCATCCAACAGTTTTTCGCTGCTCAACTCGCGCATCATGTGCAGTGCCACACGCTGTGGGTTTGTGTCGGATAAAACCGCGCTCGCTGTCGTTTGCTTTTGCGCAACATACAAAGCGGCAACATAAACTTTGAAGATCACTTTGGTGCGCACCCCCGCACCATTCAACACCAAACCGCTACCGCCAAGCTGCACGGTATCGGCCAGCTTCACCCCAACAACTTCCTTGGCACTGACATTCCAACCCAACAGTAAACAAGTAATTACCAATAGTATTTTTTTCATTTTTATCCTCCTTAGTTCAAAACATTTGTCCACGAAAAACACGAAAGGCACGAAATAAAACTAAAATCAAAACTGTTTACTTGTAGTTCGACTACTTGGTGAAAGCAATAAAAATTTTAAGTTTCTGATTTTATTTTTCGTGCCTTTCGTGTTTTTCGTGGGCAGCTTTTCCTTAAAGTGCCTCAAAAATCCCCGCTGCACCCATTCCCGTTCCTATACACATTGTCACCATGCCGTATTTTTGTTTACGACGACGCAAACCGTGCAGCAGCGTCGCGGTACGGATCGCACCTGTCGCGCCGAGCGGATGACCTAATGCAATCGCACCTCCCAGTGGATTCACAATGTCAGGGTTCAAACCAAGATCACCGATTACCGCCAGTGATTGTGCGGCGAATGCTTCGTTAAGTTCGATCCAGCCCATATCACTTAGGCTCAAACCAACTTGCTTCAATACCTTTGGAATCGCCTCTTTCGGGCCGATACCCATGATCTCCGGCGGCACCCCCGCCACGCTGAAGCCGAGAAATTTCCCAATCGGTGTCAGGTTGTAACGCTTCAATGCTGCTTCGCTACACAACAACACCGCACCCGCGCCGTCGGACATCTGCGAACTGTTACCCGCCGTCACCGAACCTTTTTGCGCGAACACGGGTTTCAGTTTGCCCAACGCTTCAAGCGAGGTATCCGCACGCGGCCCTTCGTCCTGCGCTACATCGCGGGTTTTTAATTTCACTTCACGAGTTTGCATGTCCGGCTGATGTTCGGCGATGTGATACGGCGTAATCTCATCTTTGAATTCACCGTTATTGATTGCCGCAATCGCGCGTTGGTGGCTCTGCAAGGCAAACGCATCCTGTGCTTCACGCGACACCTTCCACTTCTCTGCCACTTTTTCCGCCGTCATGCCCATGCCGAACGCAATACCGTAATGCTCGTTCTTCTCAAAGATGGCAGGATTAAACGCAATCTTGTTGCCCATCATGGGCACCATGCTCATGCTCTCCACGCCCGCCGCCAGCATCACATCCGCCTCGCCAAGACGAATACGATCCGCCGCCAATGCCACGGCTTGCACACCGGATGAACAGAAGCGGTTGATCGTCAGCCCCGGCACGGTAATCGGCAAACCCGCCAACAACAACGAAATGCGCGCCACATTCGTCCCCTGCTCCGCCTCCGGCATCGCGCAACCGACAATCACATCGCCGATGCTTGCGGGGTCAAGCGATGGAGCTTGCGCCATCACACTCTTGATGACGAACGCCAGCAGATCATCGGGGCGCGTATTGCGGAACATCCCGCGCGGGGCTTTGCCGACTGGCGAGCGCGTCGCAGCAACAATGTAGGCTTCCTGAATTTGTTTGCTCATTTTGCATTCTCCTTATTACGACATATCAGTTTTCATCTGGCGCATTCTGCAAATAAAACTCATGCAGCTTGGCTTGTAGTAATGCCTTATCTGGCAACTGCGTTTGATACTCCGCGATCAATGCCGGAGAAAGGCTGCGGCTCAACGTATACTCCACCACCTCATCATCCTTGCTCGCACACAATAACACTCCGATAGCAGGTTGTTCGTGCTGCTTCTTCACATCACGATCCAAAGCTTCCAAATAAAACCCCAGCTTGCCCAAATACTCCGGTTCAAAACGTCCAACCTTCAATTCAATAGCGACCAAACAATTCAGCCCGCGATGGAAGAATAACAAATCAAGCGCGAAGTCTCTCCCGCCCACTTGCACAGGATATTCGCTGCCCACAAAACAAAAATCGCGCCCCAACTCAATCAGAAAATCCTTCAGTCGCAACAACAGACCTTGATGCAAATCGGCTTCAGCATGACCTTGCGGAAGGTCAAGAAACTCGACCATATAACTGTCTTTGAACACACTCAACGCATCGGGGTGAATTTGTGACAGCAATGGTGACACTTTTGTACCTTGCGCTCGAACAAAGCGGCTTTCAACTGACGCTCCAATTCGCGGCTGCTCCATTTCTCACGGATGGCTGCACGCAAGTAAAACTCGCGCTCTTCAGCTCTTTTACTCTGATTAAGGATGATGAGATTATGTGTCCACGGCAATTGTCTCAGCAGTGATGAGACAATTGCCTCATCCCGATAAGCCTCGTAAAACTGCCGCATCCGAAACAAGTTAGGGCGGGTAAAACCACGCAACCCCGGCTGAGTGCGCGCCAGATGCTCCGCCAATTGCGCCACCACACCATCGCCCCATTCTGCCTGCGCTATCTTGCGGCTGATGGTCTGCCCCACCTGCCAATAGAGGTCTATCAACGCTACATTCACCGCCTGCACCGCACGCTGTTTGGCGGCAGCGATGAGTTGCGTAATCTCATTGAAATCGGATTGTGGATTGAGCGGTGCTGTCATGGTGTTTGCGAGGTTAAAATTAAACCGTAGTACGTCCCTTATTATTATTCGCGATATTTTTCGGATGTAAAATTTGCAGCGTATCAAAAAAGTTGTACTCGCAAGTATTAAGCTTCATCGCGCAGTAAGGCTCAAAGATATACATCTCCAAAGGATTTTCAATATCAACCCAGCTTACCCCGCAGTTCAGCAGATTATTTTTTGCAGATTCAAATGTCGAAGCGAATTGCGGATGTTTTTTAATTGCCGACAATTTAACTCCAACTTCCTTTGCTGCCATACGAACTGCTAAATTTGCTCTACTAGGATCACCCGACAGATGATCTTGAATACGCCGCCGCATATTTTTGGCGATGCCAACATACATCGGCGTTCCTTGTTGAGAAATAACATAGCATCCTGGAAGGGTTGGAATCAGCGCAGAATCGTCGAGAAAAATTCGTAGCGAGAGGGGTTGTCGCAAAGAATTTATCAAGCTTGCGAAATGAACAGGAAATACATCCAGCGCAAGCTCTTCAAATGAATGTTCACAACCATGAAGCGACATACTTCTTTACCTTTAATTACGCAACGGCTTGCCATTCTTCAACATGTACTCAACCCGTTCACGGGTCTTGTCGGTCGCTATCAGCTCCATGAAGTGCTTGCGCTCCAAATCAAGCATCCACTGTTCATCAACCAGGCTGCTGGTTTCGACATCGCCGCCACACATGATTTCGGCAACGCGGCAACCGATGTTGTAGTCGTGTTCGGAGATGAATCCGCCTTCGAGCATGTTGACCATTGAGGCTTTGAATGTGGCGATGCCGGTGCGTCCCGCCACGGGTATCTGCCTGTTGTGCAACGGAGGACGATAGGCGGTTGCGTTGAGTGCGCGTGCTTCTTCTTTCGCGACATGCAGCAGCTCAAAACGGTTCATCACGATGCGGTCAGTAGGTTTGAGGTAACCCATGTCGCGCGCCATTTCCGCGCTCTTGGCGACTTCGCCCATGGCGATCTGCTGGAAGTAACGTTTGAGAAACGGGAAGATGTCGCCGCCTTTAGCCTCAGCTGCGGCACGTTGCGCCATTTCCTTGCAGCCGCCGCCTGCGGGCAGCAGACCCACGCCGACTTCAACGAGGCCGATATAGCTTTCCAATGTAGCGACGAGGCGCGTGCAGTGAATCGCAAATTCGCATCCGCCACCGAGCACCAAGCCGTCCACTGCGGCGATGGTAGGCACTTGTGAATATTTCAAACGTTGCGAAATGATTTGAAATTTTTCTACTACGTCTGCGACGCGAGCCACATTCCCTGTTGCAGCGTTGAGCACATCACCCAATCCTCCGCCACCCGCCACGGTATATTTGACGCGGCTTGCAGCCTGCTTGAGCTTTCCGAACATCCCCGCTTCTGGCGCAGGTTTTTGCACACCCTGCATGGCTTGCAGCAGGTTTGCCCCTGCCGAAAAAGGCGGCTCGGTTTGCCAGATAACCAGTGCGGAGAAATGCGCTTCAGCTTCATCGAGTGCGCGCAGGATGCCATCCAGCACCTCGTTGCCTAACGTGTGCAGCTTGCTCCTGAAACTGAGGATGCCGATGCCATCCCCCGTGTGCCACATACGCACGTGTTCGTTCTCAAATACTGTCTCACCATATTCACGCACTTCGCCCAGCAGTGCATCGGGATAAAGCTGGCGACGATACACAGGAAGTGCGGATCGAGGTTGATATTCACCCACCCTCTCCCTCCGCTGCGCTTCTCCCTCTCCTGCTTGCGGGAGAGGGGTTAGGGGATAGGGTGAGAATGAACCTTGCGCGGTATGCACACCCGTGCGGGACGGTTCAGTCACCCATGCAGGCAATGGTGCATTCGACATAGCTTTACTAGCTGCAATATCGGCGTTGATCCATCCCACCACCTGCTGCCAGCCTGCGGCTTGCCAGATTTCAAACGGACCCGTGTCCCAACCAAAGCCCCAGCGCACAGCAAGATCCAAGTCGCGTGCATTGTTGGCGATGCTGGCAAGTTGCGTTGCGCAATAATGAAACGTGTCGCGGAAAATGCTCCACACGAATTGCGCTTGCGGATTGTCGCTGTCACGCAACTTGCCCAGCTTCGCCGACCAATCGCGTTCGCGCAGCATGTCTTTCACGGCATCATCAGCTTTGCCATCCGATGCTTGATACGCACCGCTCGACAAATCCAATACTTGAATTTCCTTGCCTACTTTTTGATACACACCGCGTTTGGCTTTTTGCCCCAACGCGCCTTGCTCGATCAGCTTGCTCATCCAGTCAGGCGATTTGAAATAGCTGTGCCAAGGGTCATCCGCAAGATTGTCGCGCATGGTGTTCACCACATGAGAAAACACGTCTATGCCCACCACATCCAGCGTGCGGAACGTCGCGCTTTTGGGGCGACCGAGGTAACGCCCCGTGAGTGCGTCCACCACATCAAAGCCCAAACCCAAACGCTGCGCGTGGTGCATGGTTGCCAGCATGGAGAACACGCCGATGCGGTTAGCGATAAAGTTTGGCGTATCTTTGGCGCGTACCACGCCTTTACCCAGCGTGGATACCAGAAATGTTTCCAGCTGATCGAGTAACGGGGCATCCGTGCCAGTGCAGGGAATCAATTCGACCAAGTGCATGTAACGCGGCGGGTTAAAAAAGTGGATGCCACAAAAGCGATGACGCAAATTTTCAGGGAAGGCTTCAGCAAGTTTGTTGATCGACAAGCCAGAGGTGTTGGTGGCAAAAATAGCGTGCGCACCCAAATACGGCGCAACCTTGCGATACAGATCAGATTTCCAATCAATGCGTTCGGCAATCGCCTCAATGACCAAATCGCATTCGCGCAATTTATCCAGGTGCTGCTCGTAGTTCGCCGCTTCGATAAAACTGATCTTGGCAGGGCTGGATACAGGCGCGGGATCAAGCTTCTTCAAGCCCTCCAACGCCTTGTTGACGATACCGTTCGGCTCACCCTCTTTGGCGGGCAAATCAAACAACAACGTCTCGACATTGGCATTTACCAGATGCGCGGCGATCTGAGCCCCCATCACCCCTGCACCGAGTACGGCAACTTTACGGATCACAAAATTTTCATTCATTGCGTTCTCCAGAAACAAAAAAAGGGGAAGACTTTACGTCCTCCCCTTGCACTCATTATTGCTTAAAAATTGTGCGTGTATTGCGCACTTAAAATATCGACACTGTTCTTGTAAGAGCCTACCAGTGCTGGTGGAGGATTAGCGGAGTTAATCGTGGAGTCTTTCACAAACAAATGCGCATATCCAAAATCAATCGTACTTGCTGCGGATAGCTTGCGCTGTCCACCCAAGGCTATCCAAGTGCGGTTGTTGTCAGGAATACGCGCGGTGCGGAAGGCATCGGGAACAGGTGCTTGATCGTAAGCCAAACCCGCACGCACTAACCATTGCTCACTGTAATGATGCGTTGCACCCACTGAAACGCGCACCGTATCTTTCCAATTTTCTGGCGTATTAGAAATTGTTGCACCTGCACCATCCACTATTTTCACTTGCTTGAACGAACTCCAACCCGTCAGCGTGACATCTGCCATTACTTCGTAATGGTCATTTAGCTTATGCACACCACTCATGGAGAAACTGTCAGGCAATTTCACATCCAGCGACACCGGGCCATTGGCAAAAGGTAACGACGTGCTTACTGTGCCTGTCAGCGTATAGCTCATCGCTGAACGATATGCCACGCCGACTCGCGTGTTCGCATTCACGTTGTACAACGCGCCCAGGTTGTAACCCCAAGTATTGTCAGTTCCTTTGATAACCGCAGTTCCGAGCGCACCTCCCTTAAACTCGGACAATTCGCCGCTGATATGCTGATAGTTCAAACCACCACCGAGGCTCAACGCATCATTCACTTGGTAAGCAACAGAAGGATTCACATTCATCGTTTCAAGTTTTGATTTGATGGCTTGGTGCTTGCCCACCCAATTCGCATCGTATTCAGTCTGCAAACCAAATGGCGCATTCAAACCCAAGCCCGCTTTCAGTCCGGGCTTTATTTCCATCGCAAAATAGGCGTTGGGTACAAATGCCAAACCACCCGCATCACCTCCACTCACGCCCGTAGAGGAAGTGAATTTTGCTGACGGGTTAATCAAATGCCCCGCAACCACCACTTGCTTGCCACTTAATCGAGTCATTCCCGCCGGATTAAAAAACACTGTTGACGCATCCTCCGCAATCGCCGCACCGCCCGCATAAGCGTTGCCCAAGCCACTGGCATTCTGCTCGATCAAGGCAAACCCCGATGCCGCCACACTACCAGACATCGCCAATAACGCGCCCGCTACCGACCAACTCACCACCGTTTGTTTGAATATCATGATTTCATCTCCCGAATTTGTAAGAACACTGCATCAAATTAGTACCAACCTTTGTTAGTCATCGCTTGCAGAACATACGTTGCAAAAAGCAAATGTCCGTAAGGGGTTGGGTGAACCGTATCGGCAAATAGATGGCTGGTTGCTGTCACTCCAGCATTCAAGTTACTCGCTTTACATGCCAGTGACGAACCCGGTTTATTTGCCGTTGCAAAAGGGTTAACACCAAAGGTTAAATTACAGGCCGTGTCAGTAACGTTAGCTAGGTTATATTTGCTTGGGTTGGCAACTTCATCTTTGCTTGCTGTATAGGCATCCACATTCAGCACTTTGGCACTATCTGGCAAGTCCGCCTTCAATTTAACGTTAAATGCCTTGACTAAGGTGTCAATCAAACCAGCCTTTTGCGCCTTTGCAACTGGGTCAGTCATCGAAGTAACTTCTGGTGTGCTGGCAATGTCCGGCACATTCACTACCGTAACGTAGTTTGCTCCCTTTGCTAAGACTTGCGTATTGACAGCCACAGCTAATTCGCCGGCTGCCGTTTGGATTGCAGCGACAGCACTCGCAGGACTAATAGCTCCATCCGCAACCGATTTTGCTTGCACGAGTACATCATTTGCACCAGCCATCACAAACACAATTTCATCACCTTTGAAACTGTCGGTATGGGCAGTCAGAAATTTTTGAATTTGAGTAACAATTGGATAGGTCAGTGCAAAGCCTACAGATTCACCAGGTAGAACAGGGACAAACCTATTACCAATTCCAACAGGGTTCGTCACACGCGCACCACCTTGACCGTATCCAGAACATGTAGAAGATTTATCGCTAACCGGAATAACCGTACCCGCTGGCGTACCTGGAGCAGCACCCGAACCATTATCTAGGCCAGTTGTAGCCGCACATGGCATTCCCAATCCCAGTTTAACTGATGTCATTTCAGTCCAATTGGTCGGCGTAGTAGCTTTTACACTGGAAGCAGCATTGATAGTAAATTGACCTCCACCAAGCGCATCTACAAGACCTACATCGTATGAACCCACGTCACTCAAACTGTCACCAAACGAAACTTGCGCAGTGAATTTAGGTTTAGCGGGAACATCATCACCTCCGCCGCCGCAGCCCACCAAAATCATAGTCATCAGCAATGCTGATCCGAACTTGTATTGACGCATTTGAACTCTCCCTGATTGTGTTAATGAAAATTCCAAAACAACTTAATGACAGACAACTCAGCGATGCACACCACTTAAAACAACTCTAAAGTTTCAATTTTTTATGCGTGAATTTTTGATTCATTTGCTAAAAACTCCAGCCCGAATAATGCGCTTATTTTTCTGGCGGTACAACTCTCGGTTTGCGATTTTCATCCACCGCCACGTAGGTCAACGTCGCTTCGGTGACTTTTACACATTCCGGCTTGGCGGGGTTGCGTTGCACATAGACTTCCACGTCCACAGTAATGGAGGTGTTGCCTACTTTGATGATGTCGGCATAAAAGCTGACGATGTCACCGACGAATAGCGGTTGCTTGAACACGAAGGAGTTGACCGCCACCGTCGCGACCCTTCCTTTGGCGCGCTGCACGGCGGGGATACTGCCCGCAATATCTACTTGCCCCATCAGCCAACCGCCGAAAATATCGCCTGTGTAATTGGCATCGGAAGGCATCGCTGCAACACGGATGGTGGGTTCACGATTGGGTAACATTACGATGGGTTGTTCGGTCACGAGATACCCTCCTAAAATTCAGATGCTGTCATTGCGAGCGTAGCGTGGCAATCCAGTTAATTGCAAAAGCACCCCGCAATGCGGGGGACAAAATCAAAAGCACTTTAGATAAAACCGCTGGATTGCCGCGCTACGCTCGCAATGACGGGTTTTAATGCCCTTCATAAAGTTGCTTAATTTGCTTTTCAAATCTCCCCACCACGTGCGGACGCTTCAATTTTAGAGTCGGAGTAAGCAAGCCGTTATCGATGCTCCAAGGTTCTTGCAGTAATAGCACGCGGTTGATCTTCGCATAGCCGGGAAACGCTTTCACACCCACCGCGATTCGTTCCAGCACCTTGTCCTGTACTCGGCTATCCGCAAGCGTTGCCGACTCGTTGGCGTTCATACCCAACTCTTTGCAAAACTGTAACCATGCCTCCGGGTTAAGCACCACCAGCGCAACCAGATAAGGACGCGCTTCGCCGAAGATCATGGCCTGATCGAACAGCTTGTCCTGCAAGATCGCCAGCTCCATATCGTTCGGCGGAATTTTTTCGCCGTTGGACATGACAATGATTTCCTTGATGCGCCCGGTTATGTAAACGTGTCCCGTCTCGCTGATGCGCGCAATGTCCCCTGTACTCAACCAGCCATCGGCATCTATCATTGCCTGGGTCGCTTCGGGATTATTCCAATAACCCAGCATGACATTAGGCCCCTTCACTTGCAGCTCGTTACGCTCGCCCAGACGTACCTGAACGTCGGGAATAGGTAGCCCCGCACTATCGGGAAAATTATTGTCTTCGTGGTTGCCTGTAATGACGGGGCTGGTTTCGGTTAAGCCATAGCCTTGAATAATAGGCAAACCCAAGCCAATAAACAGTCGTGAAATTTCGGGAGCGAGTGCCGCTCCACCACTGAACGCGGCACGCAAATGCCCGCCCAATTTGTCCATAATTTTTTGTGCAACCAGTTTTTTCAGGATGGGCCAAAGCAAGAAACTCGGCTTCCAGCCCCCCCTGCCCTGCTGCTCCTCAAATCGTGCCCAA
>CXWL01148990.1_pt1 | contig 11039 bp, 6 predicted proteins | sample 590931 | NCBI WGS metagenome assembly CXWL01 (sample SAMEA3498368, study PRJEB10139) | groundwater metagenome | biome: water well; material: biofilm material | place: Germany | collected 2015-04-27 | reverse complement strand
CTTCTATATCTGATATTAAAAAAATATACCGCCTCCAATTAATTTTTCCCTTAACCTCACTAATTTTTTTTATTGCTATTTCATTAAATGGATTTCCACCAAATCCATAAATTGTGTCTGTAGGGTATATAAAAATTGAACCTTTTAAAAATAGTTCACTTGCAATATCAATGCTTTCTTCAAAGTTCTTATCAATATTGATTAACTTCGATTTTTTCTTTTCAATCACTTAACATCTTCTCAGCTGCTAAAATAATCTGGTCAGGCAAAAGTTTTTTCGCACAGTCAAATGTTTTAATAGGACATATATCATGTCCATGAATTCCACAAGGTTTACATTTTAAATCATTAAAACTTATTGATAAACTTTTTTTATTATACGGATAAAACCCAAAATTAGGTATAGTTGAGCAGAAAATTGTTAAAACATTTATATCTGCACACATCCCCATATGAGTTGGCGCACTATCATTGGATATTAATAGTTTTGCGTTTTTCAGAAGTTCAATGCTCTCAACAATGGAAAAATCCCCTGCGGTGTTAAAAACATAACTGGAAAATTTAGAGACGATATTATCAGTAATTGCTTTATCATTTTCTCCACCAATTANNTCTCTGAGCAAAGTGTTTTATAATAACTTCAAAATATTCTGAAGGATATTTTTTTGTATTCCAAACACTGCCTGGAGCAATTGCAATAAATCCACTAATCAAGTCATTCTGTTTAATAAATAAATTAATATTTTCTACTGATTGTTGGTCAGAAATAATTTCCGGAATTATTTTCCAACTTTGCTCGTTATACTCATATCCAATTAAATCAAAATTTCTTTGAACTTCATGTTTGGATGAAACGTACGGAATAAGATTTTTATAAACGTGCATTAAGGTTGAATTATCAAAACCGAACGTCTCTTTTACTTCAAGCAAAAGTACAATTATCGATGTTCGTAATGACCTATGTGAAGAGTAAATTCTTGTATAATTTTTTTGTTTTAATTGTTTTACAAACTTGTAAGTACTAATTAATGATTTATGTTTGCCTTTTTTGTCAATCACAATGGAATTTGTAACAGAAGGTGATGCTTCAAATATTTCTTTTGTTGTAGAAATGCATAATACATCAATACTACAGTCAGGAAATAATTCCTCCAGTTTTTTTAATGCCGGCAAAGTAAGAATTGCATCACCCAGAAAAGCTGTTTGAATAAATAAAATCTTTTCAGTATTCAAATCAGTGCTTCCATCTTTTGTGCATCCAGAACCATTGTTCAGGATGCTCACGAATAGTTTTTTCAAGATAGTTTAGCATTCTTTCTGACAACATTTTAACTTTTTCATCATATTCATTGGGTAAGTTTTCTTTACTTATTTCTATTATTTCAGCTTTATAAGAATAATCTGGCTGCCTAATAGTAATTCCATAAATTATTGGGGCATTCATTTTAAGAGATAAAATTGCAGGACCGGTGTAAACGGACGTTTTTCGTCCAAAAAATTCCAGCTTAATACTTTCCTCAGGACCCCTTTGATCGGCCACCAACGCAATTATTCCTTTATTACGCAGTTCAGAATATATATTCCGAATTGAAACTCCTAATGGAACCACTTTATTTGTCCAGCGGGTTCTGGCTCTATTCATCCAATCATTTACATATGGATTCCGTTGTGATTTTACAATAACAGACATTTTTATGTTGAGTTGTATACCTGCTGATATTGCAATATACTCCCAATTACCAAAATGTGCTGATAAAAGTATTACACCGTTTTTTTCTTTTTCTTTTTTTTCAATTAAATCAAGATTATGAAAAGTAACTGCATTTATAATCTGGTACTCAGAAGACCATGGAAGATATAATATTTCAACCAAAGTAATTGCGAAGTTTTTATAACTATCATAAGCTATAGTCTTAATTTTTTCCATAGTTAAATTAGGAAATGCATGTTCAAGATTATCAAACACAACTTCTTTGCGAATCGGGAGGATATAAAAGAAAAAGAATGCAATAAAAGAAGAAAATTTTCTGGATAGTCTTAATCCAAGTATTCTACAAAAATAACTTAGGGATAAAAAAAGTATGTATTCAAGAATTTTTTTCACATCATATAAAAATTGATGTGTAAAAATAGTGAAATGAAAGATTTATTAGGCAATTAACTATTAAAAAAAAGCCTCGAAATAAAATCGAGGCAAAAAAATAATCTATCTAACAACAATTCTTCTAGACCAGTTATCATCTCTCAATTCACCACGCTTGGTAGAATTAACTAAAGTATAGTCAGAAAATCCGGTGAGATCTGCAAAGACAAAAAATACGCCGCCTTCAATTTCTGTATAATGCCAAATTTCATAAGGTCGGGTTTCTAATTGGTTTGGATATCGTTCTACTTCTGTAGGTTCACCATAAAGTAGAAAAACTCTTCCTCTATCTGTTTTCCATCCCTGTTTTCCCATAGAGGAATATTTCTGATTACTTAATTCTACACGTTGCATATATTTTCGGTAAAATTCATTGTTGGTAGAATTTGAATTTTCGTCTCTGGCTTTCCAAAATTCGAACATAAATTCTCTTTTACCTTCTATAGTGGTCAGTTTTAAATATTTGTCATTCTCAGCTTTTGAACCAAGATATCTTGATTTTTCAAAAAGATCATCAAGCTCTTCATCAGACATCGAACCAAATGTTGAGCTTAATACTGCAGTTGTAGATACTTCAAAAGTATCTGTTACCTGAACATCAGGATTATAAACAAAAAACTTTTTAGCTGTTGATATCCCGGTATTGCCAAGACTGTCAATTAATGCAATAACAAGAGTATATGAGTCAGTAGGATAATTTGACAAAATATGCGAGCCAACTTCAACACGTGTATCAGTATTTCTTGAAAGATACTTTGATTTTTCTTTTAGAAGTTTACCTTTACTGTTGTAAAGCATTTGATTCATCTTAACCTGCTCACTTTTTATTAAGTCAGATTTAAGATTATATATTTCGATATAAAAAAACAATGCTGGTTGTGATTTACCAAATACAAGATTTGGGATTGGTATAATTTCATACGTGTTTTTGTAAAAAATGGAACCTGTGTTTTCACTTCCTTGAATCATCTTGGAAGCAAGTTGTACATCGCTAATTCCTAAAGAACTATGTATGTACGGAATTACTTTAATTTTATCAGTTATCATTTTATATTTTTCAGGACTATGGATATCAGATCCTGTAATCTCACAGTTAAAACTACCACGTGGAATAACAAATCCTAATGTTCCAACCAATAATTGACTATCGATTGAAGAAGTGTCTAAAACATCATGCTTTAATTTCCATTGATTAAAGACAATTGTGTCACCGCTTATATCGTCTTTAATAAAGATTGAAAGCAGACCTTCTATACTTATGCTGGAATTTTCTGATTCTACTTTAAGCGATGATTGATTGAACGAATAATAAAATTCAACATAGTTAGATGTCGTATCGTATCCAAACTGAGCGTAATCAAATTCAAAATCAAAATTTGATTGAGAAAAAGCTGGATAACAAAAAGCAAAAAGTATTAATGCAATTTTTTTCATCTTAATACNNTTCATCTTAATACTCTATAAAATTAAATAAAAAAGCGTCTATTGAATACAATAGACGCTTAAAATAAGAATTAAACCCTCACTATTGGAAAGCTAATTTAACAGTAAAAATATGATTAGATGTTGGGAAATCTTTTACATCTCTATATGCATAGTCAAATGCAACTCCGATACTGGAACCAACCTCATAATTTATACCAGCACCTGCAGTAAAACCATATATTGATTCATCCATGTTTTCGGTATACAAATGGTAGCCACCTCTTATGAAAAAAGTGTTGATGTAACTATATTCCAACCCAAAGTTAAACACATCATCCAAAGAATTATTTGCAACAAATGTACTTGCAAGCATAAGCTGATTTTGTTCATCAAAATTAGCATGATAAGCAAGACTCAACTGAAAATAGCTTGGTATTTGAAAAGGTTCAGCAACAACTTCATACGTTCCATTTGGTGCACCAATCACTGAGCCAGGTACTCCTGTCTGGACTCGAAGATCCTGACCGGAATAGGTCATATTTGGTCCGATATTGTTAATGGTAGCACCTATTGATAGGTTATTACTAAATTTATATTGTACACCGGCATCAATACCAAAACCATTGGCTGAAGTATTTCCGATAGTTTCATTAATAAACTTAACAGTTGTTCCAATTGAAACACGATCAGTTAAGATTTTAGAATATGTTAATCCCAGTGTTAAGAATGTAGGTGAATATGTACTACCGGTTCCGTCAGGAAACTCGTTTGTAGTAATTGGAATATCACCAACATCAAAAGATTTAAGGCTCAATGCTACCGAGCCAAATCCGCCAAGATTTGTACCGGCAGCAAAGTAAGACATATTAATGTCAGCTATATAATTCATATAACTAAACATTGCCTCTGATTGCTGTGATACATCCAGGCCAGCAGGATTATAGTAAATAGATTCAACACCATTTACAGTTGCTACAAATGCTCCTGCGGTAGATATACTTCGGGCTCCAACAGGAACCAGTAATTGATCTGCACCGGTTGTACCCCTACGCGATTTATCACCAGCATACAAAGAAACCGCAAAGCAAACAGTAAAAATTATTAGTATTATTTTTTTCATTTCGAAACTCCACATATGTGATAAATTTATAAACTGGGCAGGAAAACTGAACCTGCCCAAACACATTCATTAAAATCTAGGCAATTGTTTTTGTGGCATAATTATCGAAAACTTCAAGACTTTATCTCCGTATTTAGGCGATGATACAATTGCTAAGTATAACCCAGATGCAACTCTTAAACCAGACTCATTCTGTAAATTCCAATTTAAGAAAGGTGAAGTCGAATTTGGATCCTTAACAAGTGTTCTTAACAATTGACCCGATAATGAATATACCTTAATTTTTATTTCTTCGTTTGGAAGATTCGTGAATGTTACAAAAGGATCATCTGCTGCAAGGTTATTATAAGCAGTATATGAATTATAACCGTACAACGGATTTGGATAGACATTTACTTTTTCGAATAATCCTTTTGCCTGATCACCAGAAAGAATATCCTTGACTACATTAAATTTATAAACATCACCAGAAGTATATGGATATACGTCAACTGGAATAGTAAGTTTGTCTCCGTTTGAATAAAATGAGCTTACATCTTTACGTTGCAAACCAACTACATAAAGAGTATTGAACCAGGGTGAAAGAAATATGTCTTTTTGTTTATCTGTAATACCAATAGCATCAACAGGGATGGGAGGTATGCTAACTGATCTTAATAGATCTGACCAAACTGTTACTGGTCCACCCGGGGTATTAAATACGCCTCCTGTATATTCGATCTGACTGCCAGTTGCATCATAAGGTGCGTCAAAAATCATTATAACTTCACCAGATAGATTTAGTGAATCCGATGGATCCCAATTTCCATCAGGATTGCCTTTAGGATATATAGTTGTGTTTCTACGTTCCACAAAACCAACAGCTAATTGCTTTTGATCCCCAGGAAATTTTTCATCCACTACCCAGGCTGTAAATGGAACATCAACAAATCCATTAGCTCTATCATTTGCTAAATCCCAATTCCCTACCGTTCCTCTTGAAACTGTATCGGTAGGACCAACAGCTGATGCAAATGCATATGAATTTGGTCGAGTTATATTTGAAGTCCCTTTATAATTATTAAGGTATCTATAGGCTTTGCCAGAAGTACCGAAACGTAACTCAACTTTTCTTAACCTATCAGCACTTATGTAATCTGATTGTCTGTTTCTGAAACCAAATACGTCACTTCCATCAGGTATATCTTTTCCGACATAATAAACACCAGTTGCTGATGCTGTACTAAACGGATCATACCAAGCTGATGAAGATGGAGAATAAACAGGTGTTCCAAATGATCCAGTGACATTTTCAATTTTAGTAATAAACCCATCTGTCAATGCTTGAGTTACATTATTTGGTTCATTGTAAAGATAATAATCACCAGAATCTACTAATACTTGTCCGGTAGTTAAATTCTTTAATTGCCAAAACATGTTATAGTTAACAGTTGATTCATTTTTGAAAAATGAAACCTGATATTCATTATCTTTTAAATCAGGTTGACTGACAACATCATAAGTTACAATTCCGGCTGATGCGCCTGATATTTTATTTGCAGGTATTAGTTCTACAGGAGGTAAATATAAATCCTCACCCATTAAAACAGTTAAAAGATTTTTATTGTTTTCTACTGCCTGAACAAAAGTTTGGTCAGTTAAATAGTAATCTCCATAACTGCCAGGTGCGCCTCCGGATTTATTAATCAATGCATCGTGGTTAACACCATATGAAGTTACAGCAAAATAGTATGGCTTCCCTTTTACTAGAGGACCATCTGTAAATGGATCCTGAGTAATTCTATATCTGATTCTACCTGTGGCAGGATCCTTATAAATATTTGGCTCAAGAACATTTTCATGTGGAGCTGCTGCATACAAGAGAAAAGTTCCGCCATTGTTTCCATCTTTATAGTAAAGGTTATTTACAGAGTCACTAACCTGATATCTTCCAATTAATTTTACGTTTGGCAGACCATTGACAGTTTCGGAAGTGTTAAATGTTTGAAAAGCATAAACATTGTAACCACCATACTGAACATCCCACGAACCAGTTGTATTAAAATAATTGAACTGTTTTTCTGTGGGCCAGGAAAGTTCTATAAATTCCTCATTACTTTGAGTAGTAACCTCCGGAGTTGGTGGTGGTGAAGGTGCCAAAAAGTTTAGGTTAAAAATAGTTTGCGCACCATCATCTATAGCACGGGCAACTGTAATTGAATTTTTAGGACTTGATCCCTGTCCAACTACATAAGCAACAACAATTTCTTTTTCTTCATTCTTTTTCAAAGTAAAAGGTCCTGTATTGGTCATTTGCCTTGAATCAGCAGCTACCGTATTAATCCAACCAGAACCGTTGCCGTTATTCGCGACTGGATCGCCTGAATACCAGAACCTAGGATCAACATCTGCACAGTTAACGCCTCCTACAACTGAACCATAAGGAAAAGAACAGGGATCAACATCAGCACCCTGTCTGGTTTTTCCTAACATATAGTTTCTAGCGGCTTCTCTGCTATCTGGATCATTTAATGAGGGATCTCCATTAATATATTCTATAAATGAAGCTATGGGCAAATTCTTTGCACCAGGAAAAGTTTTTACGCCTATCGTTTGTCCTCTATAACTATATGCAGTATCAATCGGAGTATCAATTCCATCATCATATAAATTATTACCGTTGTTATCAATGTAAGTCTCTCCGGCAATATAATCTAACGGTCCTGAGAAAAAGTCAATCATATAGCAGGGAGGATTTGATCCATACTCACCATCCGGCCCATTGTTATATGTGTAACCGGAATTTCGGTCAATATCACTTCCGACTAAATCATCTGTCGCTTCCCCAAGATCTACATCAGCCCAAACACCAAACAATACGCTGTCTAATTGTGCCGGTTCAGTAGTACCGCCTAATCCGACGTATTTAAAACGATATCGCACAAAGATCAAATTACCAATAGCGCCGCCTGAAGCAAATGCAAATACGGTTTGTCTTACTTCAATACCTAATGGAGGTACATTATTGTATCGTCTTGTAGAGGCAGCCATTCCATCCCAGTAAACAGTCCAAACGGTTTCATCGCCTAGGATGTCCGGTTTATCTTCATCAAGATCCCATTGACCATTTCCATTTTTATCTATTGGATTATAAATGCCGTCACCTTCACCATCATAAAAATCAGCGCCTAAATCAACAGCGTCTTTCCAATCCTGCCAGGCTGTTCCAAATGGGGGATCAGTAGCTTTTACTACATATAATTGTGCTCTTGAATCGCCAGAGGTTCCAGCTAATCCAGGTATATAATCCTCCACTAATGATGCTGATGCAACAGCATTAGCAAACGGTGTTCCATCTGCATAACCGCTTAGCATAAAACCGCCAGAAAATAGAAATATTTGTCCACCAAATTTTCCACCGGCACCTGCAATAGTAGAAACAGGGTCAGGAATATTTACATCGGCAATAATTCCTTTTCTATTTAAAGGCAGATTAATGTTATTGATATTTAATCTGTAAGCATCACCTTTTTTTCCACCTTCTTCGGTAGTTGACACTATTTTACCTAAAGATTCAGTTTTGGGTTTAGTACCTGATTTATCATCTCCTAAAAATCCCAATGATATTGGTGCCAGTATCAGAAGTATAATTAGAAACCGAAATTGGTACAAACTCTTTTTGTTTTTCATTTTTAACGTCCTCTCAACTTTAAAAAATTCTGAGTAATTATAAGCTTATGTTTGAGAAGTTCAATTTAAAGCCAAGTTTAATTAATCTTGGAATACCAAAATTACCTGGATTATTTTCCAGGCTCTTATAGTCTTGAACATATCCTTCACCATTCAATTGAGCAGCAGCCATTCCGTTAGGAGTATTTAAGAAACCTGTAGTATATGGGCTGCCGGTAGACCTGTAAACAGATGTGATATTGTCAGCATCTAATAGATTTTCTATCCAAATGTAAGGTGAAATAAAAATATCACCAATTGCAAAGCTTTTTTCCATTTTTAAATCTATTCTAAAAGAGCCCGGAGCAAATGCAGAATTAATGTAACCCTTTGTTTGTGAAAGAATTCCATTATCACCTATAAGATTCCATTGATCCATTGGTGTATAGGGGCGCCCGCTGCTGAATGATAAGAGCATGTTAACATTAAACATTTCCATCCATCCCATTTCACCCTTAGGAACATAAAAATCGATGTTAACAATACCGGTATGTCTTTGGTCAAAACTTAACGGTGCAATTACTTTGGGTGCTGCGTTATCATTATTTCTAAAAACTGCAGTTGCACTAGAGGATGTAGATGAACCGGTTCCTTCAGCAATTGAGAATGTATATTGTGCAGATACACTGAAATAACTCAAGTGAGTAATATCAAGAGAGAGTGCAATTCCTTTAGTTGTACCAAAATCAGAATTTTCAGGGTAAATTGCAGTACGTATTGCCCCTCCTTCTTGTTCTCGCCATTGATGACTTTGTACATTAACAAGATCTCTAATGTTTTTATAAAAAGCAGTTATGTTTAATGCTGAGTTATCACTTAATAACTGGCGGAAACCAACTTCATACTGAATTGTTTCTTCAGCCTTTAAAGCTCCATTAAATCCACTTTGCGGATCATAACTATAATAACTATTATAGTCATATGGACCGAAATACAAATCATTTAATTCAGGCAATTGAATAAATCTGCCGTACTGAGCGTGAAATACTGTTCCAGTAGTAACAGGAAATCCAATTCCAATTCTGGGTGAAAGTTCAACCTCGGCATCTCGTATCTGAAAATCTCCTGGATCGAAAATTGCAGGATCAGTTCCACCTGCATAAGGGAGAGCAGGATTTTTTAGCACATAAGATTTTAAATTGAAGTAATCCATTCTTAAACCGATATTTAGAACAATATCCTGTAATTCAAATCTGTCTTGAAGATATGCATAACCAATATCTGGTTTATAAGGTCTTAAAAACTGATTAGGGTCATCAGTAGTTGTTTTATTTTGTCCTGTAACATCGTAACCATAAACAAATGGTTGTAGAGCTTCATATTTTTCAGTTTCAGTTAAATTATCTGGCTGCTGTGCATACCCAGCTGCAAATACTCCATAACCTCTAACTGTATGCTGAGAGAAGCCGGAACCAAATTCAAGAAGATGATTATCAATCTGTGACGTAATATCAAAATCTATGAAGAAAGCATTATCTTCTCTTTTCTGATACAATCCACCACCAGTATACCCATATGGTCTAAATACACCGTTATCATCTACCGACATTGAAATTGGATCGCCGAAAGAATTTAATACTACATTACCAAATTCATCAACCTTTGCTGGATTTTGACCATCACCATATAATATTACACCTAATTGATTTGCCCAGATAGCACTATCTCCATAAGCAGCTAGGTCATCTTCAAAAAATGGATTATATCTTTTGTAATTAAACATTTTGTATCCTAAGTTAAGATTCCAAAAAGTTGTATTACTAATTGTTTGAGATAAACGGCTGTTTAATGAAAGATTGTTTTCAGTGAACTCACGGTTAAATTTTGAATTATTTTTCTGATAACGATAGTCGATATCTTTTGCAGTTCTGTCATTATACAACCCGCTTAAGTTTACAGTAAAATCACCCATACGATGATTAGTCTTTCCGGAAAATCTCCAAACGCTTGCAGGATTATTTTTATATCCTTTATATGTTTGATTTATTGATGGAAAGCTGATCTCTATAGCAGTAGGATCTGCATTCTGAAACCATCCTCGTTCTGCAGATAAAAATATTGTATGTTCAGGAATACCAGGAATAATAGGTCCGCTTAAAGTTCCTGCATAAAGATTATAACCAAAATCATCAGTAAATGAAGATGAAACAATATCAGAAAGTATTGTATAAGTTGGTTGACCGGATTTTGTTGTTACGTTTATAATTCCCGATTGAGCTTGACCGTATTTAGCTTCATATCCGCCAACTTGAAAAGATATCTGTTCAATAGCAACATTACTTACAGAAGCAACAGAAGATCTGTTATATAAGTTATTCTGCGGTACACCGTCTACTATGTATAAAACTTCACTTCCTCGACCACCTCTAACGTTAATTGTTGCATTACCTTCCTGTCCGCCGCTTCCTTCCTGAATAACAACACCGGATTGAAGTGATGCGATATTTGTAACACCGCGAACCGGTAATCTGGATATCTGATCTGAATCTATAACTTTTACAGTATTTGTTGCTTTTTCTTCAAAAAACTTTCTATCAACAACTACTATTTCTTCTAAAGTAAAATCTGTTGTAAGTTCAATATTCAGGTCGTAAGTGATACCAGCAACAACACGAATATTTTCTAACTTTCTTGGTGCATATC
>CXWL01038630.1_pt1 | contig 11039 bp, 11 predicted proteins | sample 590931 | NCBI WGS metagenome assembly CXWL01 (sample SAMEA3498368, study PRJEB10139) | groundwater metagenome | biome: water well; material: biofilm material | place: Germany | collected 2015-04-27 | reverse complement strand
CTCTTGGGTGGTCCACGCGGCCCAAACCTCGCCGGCCGGAGCGGGCACGACGGTCTCGACCTGCAGAACGCGGACGGGGTCGGCGAGGAGGACAAGGGCGGCTAGCACTGACGCGGTCATCGTGCCGCAGGAAAGTCGAAGAAGGGGCCAGACGCAAACTTATAGCGCGCTGCATCTGGGGGCTTCGCACCACCCGCGGAGCAGGCCCTCAAGGGCGCTCAATGGGAAACGTCGCTGCCAAGTCATCGGGTACCCGATTGGCAGTTACAATTCGACGGTACGCCTCGACCGTTTTTCGCGGGGTGCGCACCTTCGCGGGGTCTGCTTTATCGACTGCGTAGAGGCCAAAGCGTTCGTTCATGCCGTGGTTCCATTCGAAGTTGTCGAAGAGCGACCAGTAATAGAAGCCCGACAGCTGCGCTCCGTCGGTGATCGCCGCTTGGGCCCAAGCCAGGTGCGTCGAAAGCCATCGGCTGCCGGCGCCGTCGTCGGCGGGGTCTGAAATGCCTGACTCGGTCACTATCGTCGGCAGGTGGTAGCGCTGCTCCAGGTGCATCAGCACGTCGTAGAGNNAGCACGTCGTAGAGCCCACGCGGGTACTCTTCCCACACCACCAGCGTCAGAGGGTTGAAGTTCGAATGAATCGACAGCGCCGGAAAGGTGGCGCTGTCGGTGCCTTCGACGGTGATGCGCGTGTAGTAGTTGAGGCCCAGGTAGTCCATTCGGCCTTGCAGATCAGGCCGTGTCATCGGCTTCTTGCTCAAGTCGGCATCGAGCTGCCCCAAGATGACGCCATCGAGAAACGCGGTGTTGTACAGATAGAAGACGTTCTCGGCGCCCTTGCGATCGAGCGGGTTCTCGGGGTTCTTGGGCCGGGTGGGGGTCACCGAATAAACGAGCCCGACCCGGGCGTTGACACCGTCTGCGTCCGCGTCGGCGTCGTCCGCGGCCTTGATCGCGTCGTACATGCGCGCGTGAGCCTCGACCATGGCCACGAAGGCTTGCTTCGCCGCGGCGTACTGAAAGCGCACCGCGGGAGGGTTGGCGCGATCGAGCCCCGGCAACAGATACCCAGGCAGCACGATGGCGAAGGGCTCATTGAGCGTCGCCCAGGTGTCGACGTCGCCGGCGAACTCTTGTCCCACGAAGCCTGCATACTTCGCGATCTCGCGGACGATCCGCTCCTGGTCCAACCAACCGCGCCGGGTACAGGTGGCAAGTGCTTGGTGGCAGCCCACCGCGTCGTGAACCCACACCGGTAGTGTGTAGTGATTCAAGGTCACCAGGGGCTTCAACCGGTGGGCTTTCAGGCTCGCGAAGACGGCGTGGTAGTGCGCGAGCGCCTCGGGGTTCGCCATGGCTTTCAAGGCGTCGAAGCCTTCGATGCCGTCAGTGGGGGTAGGGAAGATGCGGCTCCACTCGATGGAAAAGCGCACGCTCGAAAGGCCCAGCTCATCAGAAGCGCGGGCGAAGTCGGCGTCGTACAGCTCGAAGTGGCCGGGGCCCTGCGACGGAGTGTCGCCGCTCATCAGGTCGGCGAGATCGCACAGCTGTCCAGAGGTGATAAATTCGTACCAATCAGAATGGCGGTCTTCGCAGTCAGCGGCAGGCAGCGTCGGGCAGCCCATTTCGACCTGAAAGCCAGAAATCGCCGCGCCCCAAGTAAAGCCAGAGGGAAAGGTGAGGGCCGGCGCGGGCTTTTCGCCGCACGCTGCCAGAAGAACCAACGCAGCCAGAGGGGTGGCGCGGGTCACACGAAGAGAGAGCTCAACGACTCGGCCCGGTGAATGCGGGTGATCGCTTCACCGAACAGCCGCTCGGTGCCGACCACGCGAATCTTTTTGCAGGCCGCGGCCTCGGGTGAGAGCGGCACGGTATCGGTGAACACCGCTTCTTCGAGCGCCGAGGCGTCGAGGCGTGAGATTGCCGGGCCGCTCAAAATCGGGTGCACGCAGTAAGCAAAGACCCGCCGCGCGCCCTTGTCCTTGAGCGCTGCCGCGCCTTGCGCCAGCGTGCCCGCGGTGTCGACGATGTCGTCGATAATCAAAGCGTCTCTGCCCTTGACGTCGCCGATCAGGTTCATCACCTCAGATGCGTTGGGCCGTGGCCGCCGTTTGTCGATGATCGCCAGCGAAGTGTTGAGCCGCTTCGAGTACGCGCGCGCGCGTTCCACTCCGCCGGCGTCGGGCGAGACGATCACCAGGTTTTCGATGTCGGGGAACTTGGCGCGAATGTCGTCCAGGAACACCGGCGAAGCGTACAAGTGATCGCTGGGAATGCTGAAGAAGCCTTGAATCTGCCCGGCGTGCATGTCCATCGAGATCACGCGGGTGACTCCCGCGGTTTCCATCAGATCGGCCACCAGCTTGGCGGTGATCGGCGTACGTGCCGCCACTTTGCGGTCTTGCCGCGCATAGCCGTAATAGGGAATGACGGCGTTGATCGACGCGGCGCTCGCCCGCTTCAGCGCGTCAGCGACGATCAGCAATTCCATCAGGTGATCGTTGACCGGAGGACAAGTCGACTGCACCACGAAGATGTCGTGCCCGCGCACGTTCTCTTTGATCTCGACGTTGATTTCGCCGTCAGAGAAGCGCCCTACCTGGGCCTGCGAGACCGGCCGCTTCAGGTACGCGCAGATGCGCTCAGTCAGGCCTGGGTTCGAGGAACACGAGAAAACTTTGAAGTCGTGGTTGGCGGCCATGGCAATTGGTTAGATCACCCGTGCCATGGGGTCAATCGCAAGTCAATCGGCCTCTGTGTAGCCGGCACCGTCGGTCGCGCGCGGGGCGGTGCCCGGCTCTGCCGAAATCGCCTTCTCGTACTGGTTCAAGATCGCCTTTTCCATGCGGTCGCGCATCTCGGCGTTCAAAGGGTGGGCGATGTCTTTGTAGGTGCCGTCTTTGCGCTTCTTGGCCGGCATCGCGACGAAAAGGCCCGAAGTACCGTTGATGACCTTGAGATCGCGGACGACGAAGCAATGGTCCAACGTGATGGTCACGTAGGCCCGAAGCTTCTCTTCATCGACGAGAAATACTTTGACGTCCGTAATATCCATGCTGGCCCCCCCCAATACCAACCCTTATGAATGGCACAATCCCCTTCCTCGATAATTCTGGCAAGTAACGTCGTACGAAAGGTGAGGGGGGGTCGTTCTTGCGGCGGCAACGTGTTACCAAGCCGTCGCTTGACTCTACGGGGGTGCTCTGTATGTTGCGCCCGCTTAAAACGCTGTTTTCAAGGAGGAAGTGCCTATCATTCGCGACCAGAGAACGGACCGTCGTATTCGTGCGCGGGAGGTCCGCGTAGTCGGAGCAGCGGGTGAGCAGTTAGGCGTCTTAAGCATCGATCAGGCCCTGGCGAAGGCGCAGGAGTCGGGCCTTAACCTGGTTGAGATCAACCCGATGGCCAAGCCCCCGGTCTGCAAGATCATGGACTACGGGCGGTACAAGTACGAAGAGAAGAAGAAGGCCAACGACGCCAAGAAGAAGCAGCACCGCGTCGAAATCAAAGAATACAAAATGCGGCCCCGCACCGAAGAGCACGACTACGACACCAAGCTGCGTGCGATTCGTGCCGCGATTGAAGAGGGCAACAAGGCCAAGGTCACGATCATGTTTCGTGGCCGCGAGATTACCCACCGCGAGCTCGGCACCCAGGTGCTCGACGACGTCACCGCCGACGTGAAAGACATCGCGATCACCGAGGTGCCGCCCAAGCTCGAAGGCCGCGCGATGTCGATGACGATTGGCCCCAACCCCAAGGTCGCCCAGAAGGCCCGCGACGCCCACCGCATTCATGTACAGGCGATGGAAAAGGAAAAGGCCGAGCGCCAACACCGCGAGCAACAGGCAGAAGAAGCCGCTGCCGCGAAAGAAGCCGAAGGCGAGAAACCGGTTTCTCCCAGCTCTCCGCAGCCGCCCGCCGCTGGCCTGCCCGCTGCTGCGCCGGCTCCGAATACCCCCGGGGCGTAAACCTAGGGAAAAGCTAGCCGTACTCTAGTTGACAGGTACCCTGGTAAAGGGTTACGAGCGCCGTCCTTTTAGAGGAAACTATCGTCATGCCGAAGATGAAGACCAAGAGCAGTGCGAAGAAGCGCTTTCACGTGAAGAAGAGCGGCAAAGTGAAGCACGGCCGCGCATTTGCGAAGCACTTGTTTACCCACGCGAAGACGCCTGGCTCCAAGCGCCGCAACCGGGGTACCACCCACCTGGCGGACATGGACGCGAAGAAAGTCATTCGCGAGATGTTCCCCTACGGGGCCAACTAACTTTTAAGAAGGGTTTACTGCCATGCGCGTCAAGAAGGGTTTCAAAGCACGTCGTCGTCGTAATCGCATTCTGAAGCTGGCCAAGGGTTTCCGTGGCCGCCGCAAGAATTGCTACAAGCGCGCCAACCAGGCGGTCGAGCGGGCGCTCGATTACGCCAGCCGCGATCGTCAACGCCGTAAGCGTGACTTCCGCGCCTTGTGGATCGTGCGCATCAACGCCGCGGCCCGCGCAGTGGGTCTGTCGTACTCGCGGCTCATCGCCGGGTTGACCAAGGCCAAGGTTCTCATTGACCGAAAGATTCTCGCGGAGCTCGCGATCAGCGACTCGGCGGCCTTTGCAGCGATCGCACAGCTCGCCAAGGCGGCCTAAAGCTTCGATTAGTTTTCTTGTTCTTTTCGGGGTCGCCTCAAGTGATGTTGAGGCGGCCCCTTTTTTTATTTTTGCACTATGCAGTGCCGCACGAGGTGCACATGCAAGACCGCTTGAACGCGTTGGCGCAGGCCGCCCGCTCGCAACTGTCGACCGCCACCACCGTCGCCGCGGTCGATGAGCTGCGGGTGAAGTTCTTGGGCAAGAAGGGCGAGCTCTCGGCGATCTTGGGCGGCATGGGCAAGCTGGCGCCTGAAGAGCGGCGCCAGGTCGGAGAGATCGCCAACAAGGTGAAGGGCGAACTCGAAGGGCTTTTGTCCGAGGCCACGGTGCGCGTGGGTGATCTCGCGCTCGCGGCTGAGCTCAAAGGTCCGCGCCTCGACGTCACCTTGCCCGGCAGATCGTTGCCCATGGGGCGGCGCCACCCGGTGTCACAGACGTTGGAAGACATCGTCGACGTCTTCGCCCGGTTGGGTTTCGACGTCGCGCACGGGCCTGAAATCGAGCTCGATTGGTACAACTTCGAAGCGTTGAACGTTCCCGCCGATCACCCCGCTCGCGACATGCAAGACACGTTCTATGTCGACGCGAAGTGGCTGGACGCTTCGCATGGCCCCGTGCTTCTGCGCACGCACACTTCGCCCGTGCAAATTCGCACCATGCTCGAGCAGAAGCCGCCCTTGCGCGCGGTGATGCCAGGGCGGGTGTACCGAAAAGATTCTGACGTCACGCACACTCCGATGTTTCACCAGGTCGAAGGTCTGTACGTCGACCAGCACGTGACCTTCGCCGAGCTCAAAGGCACGCTCGATGCGTTCGCGAAGGCGTTCTTCGGCCCCAGCGTGAAGACGCGCTTTCGCCCCAGCTTCTTTCCCTTCACTGAGCCCTCGGCCGAAGTCGACGTCTCGTGCGTGATGTGCGTAGGCAAGGGCTGCAGGGTGTGCAAGCAGAGCGGCTGGCTGGAAGTATTGGGGGCGGGAATGGTGCACCCCAACGTCTTCAAGGCGTCTGGGTATGACCCTGCGCAGGTGACGGGCTTCGCGTTCGGCCTGGGCGTGGAACGGCTGGCAATGCTCCGCTATGCGATCGACGATTTGAGAACCCTGTTCGAGAACGACTACCGCTTTTTGGCGCAGTTCTAAGAGGAGCGCCTTTCCCCATGAAGATTTCCTACAACTGGTTGGCGCAGTACGTGGATCTCCCGCCGGCAGACGAGCTGGGCAGACGGCTCACCATGGCGGGGCTCGAGGTCGAAGGCATCGAGCGGCCGGGTGAGCGCTTGAACGGCGTGGTGGTCGCGCAGATCGTGGAATCGAACAAGCACCCCAACGCCGACAAGTTGTCGGTGACGAAGATCGATGCCGGCACGGGCGCGCCGCTGCAAGTGGTGTGTGGCGCGAAGAATTATCAGGTNNTATCAGGTAGGCGACAAAGTGCCGCTGGCGACGGTGGGCACCAAGTTGCCCGATGGTACGGAGATCAAAGCGTCGGCTCTGCGCGGCGTGGACAGCTTCGGCATGCTTTGCTCCTCGCGCGAGCTCGCGCTGTCGGAAGAGAGCGCGGGGCTGTTGATTCTCGACGCAAACGCGAAATTGGGTCAGCCCATCGCGCAGACCTTGGGTGTTGATGACGTGGTGCTTGAGCTCAACGTCACTCCGAACCGGCCCGATGCGTTGTCGCACTTGGGAGTGGCGCGCGAGGTCTCGACGTTGCTCGGCAAGCCTTTGAGGCTTCCGGCGGTGGCGACGAATGAAGGCGGAGCCGCGGCGAGCGAGAAGGTCAAGGTTCGCATCGAAGACCCGGTGCGCTGCCCGCGTTACGTGGCGCGGGTGATCGAGGGCGTGAAGATCGGGCCGTCCCCCGCGTGGATGCAGCGGCGGCTGAAGAGCTGCGGGGTGCGGGCGATCAATAACCTGGTCGACATCACCAACTACGTGATGCTCGAGACCGGGCAGCCTTTGCATGCGTTCGATCTCGATCAGTTGGCTGGCGCGCAAATCGTGGTGAGGCTGCCGAAGCCGGGCGAAAAGATCGTCACCCTCGACGGAAAAGAACGTGCGCTTCATGCGGAAGATTTGCTGATCTGCGACAGCGAGAAGGCGCAAGTGTTGGCCGGAGTGATGGGTGGCGCGAAGAGCGAAGTCACGAATGCGACCACGCGGGTGTTGCTCGAGTGTGCGCACTTTCAAGCGGCGGTGGTGCGCAGAGCCTCGAAGCGCCATGCGTTGCATACCGAGTCATCACATCGCTTCGAGCGCGGCACCGACGTGGCGAACATCCCCTGGGTTATCGATCGCGCAGCAGCGCTGATCGCGGAACTCGCCGGAGGCACGGTGCTCAAGGTGCGGGTCGACGTGTATCCGACTCCCAGGCCGCCGACCTTGGTGACGTTGCGAGCTGATCGCGTCGAGGCGGTGCTGGGCAGCCCGGTGCCGGCGGACGAGGGTGCGCGCATTCTCGAGTCGCTCGGCTTCAAGAAGACTGAAGGCTCGGTGACGCAGACGACGTACGAAGTGCCGGGAGCCCGGGTCGACGTCGCCGGCGAAGAAGATCNNCGAAGAAGATCTGATTGAAGAGATCGCGCGCGTGCGGGGGTACGAGACGATTCCCGCGGCCTTGCCGCGAGGGGCGGGTGCGCTCAAGCCCTGGCCGAAATCGCATTCGGTCGAGCGGCGGGTGCGAAGTGCGCTGTCGGGCGCGGGCTTGAACGAGGTGGTGAATTATTCCTTCGTGGCCCCCGATGAGCTCAAAGCATTCAACACCGAGGGGGGAGCGATCGCGCTCACCAACCCGTTGAGTGTCGAGATGTCGGTGATGCGCACCACGCTGTTGCCGGGCCTGGTGGCGAACGTGGTTCGCAGCGCGCGTCATCAGGCGACGGGTGTGCGCTTCTATGAGCTTGGGCGTTCATACCGGCCGAACCCCAAAGGTGGGCATCAGCGCACTCCGGTGGCGAATGAAGAATGGCAAGTCGCAGGTGCGCTGTGGGGCATTCGCGACGGCGTGAAGTCGTGGACGGGGAAAGATGCGCCCATTGATTTCTACGACGCGAAGGGAACGGTGATGGCGCTCCTGGGCGCGCTTGGCATCGAGAATGCGCGCTTCGAGCCGCTCGAGAATGACTGGTACCACCCGCGGGCCGCGGCGACGGTCAGGCTTGGCGAGGTGCTGCTCGGCAGCTTGGGTGAGCTGCACCCCAAGCCCGCGAAACGGCTCGATGCACCGAGTGGCATGTATTTGTTTCAGCTCAGTATGGAGACGCTCGTCTCGAAGGCGGTGTTGGTGCCGCAAGCGAGCGCGCTGACGCGTTTTCCTTCGGTCTTGCGCGACGTTGCGTTCAAAGTCGATGCCGCGTTGCCGAATGCAGAGATACGTAACGTAATTCTCGATGTGGGCGCGCCGTTGCTCTCCGAGGCGACGATCTTCGATGTGTACGTGGGCAGCCAAATTGAAACGGGCCGCAAGAACGTCGCGTACGCACTGACTTATCGCGCGCCTGATCGCACGCTGACCGATGCCGAGGTCAATGAGGCTCACCAACGCATCGTCGCGCAGGTGAACGAAAAGCTCGGTGGAACGCTGCGGGCGTGACAAACCGGCTACCGGCACCAGGTAAGGACGAGTGGGGAAGTGTCGGGAACCACTCGAGAAACCTCGCATGATCACTGGTTTCGGGGTGTTCCGAAAAGCTCTGTGATGTCGCTATGTTGACAGTCTTTTTATGGGCGATAGCATTAACCCCATGACCAAGGCTGACATCGTTGAGGGCGTCTACGAGAAGGTGGGATTCTCGAAGAAGGAATCGGCGGAGATCGTCGAGCTCGTCTTCGACACGCTCAAAGAGACGCTTGAGCGGGGCGACAAGGTGAAGATCTCAGGGTTTGGAAACTTCATCGTGCGCTCGAAGAATTCGCGTGTGGGTCGTAACCCCCAGACAGGTCAAGAGATTGAGATTTCGGCACGGCGGGTGCTGACGTTTCGGCCCAGCCAAGTGTTGAAAGCCGAGCTCAACGGCGGCGAAGCGCCGGACGACGGCGAGGCGACTGCTGAAGACGAAGATGACGGCAAGGTGAGCGACCACGCTCCGGCCAGCGACGACGATAACTAAGCGCGCGTTAGCTAGGCTCGAATCCTGGTTCGTCAAAGTGGCTCTTGCCTTGACGCGTCTCCATTGGGCGGGCATAAGTGCGCGCGTTGTTAGTGAAAAGTGACGGGGCGTAGCGCAGCCTGGTAGCGCACTTGCTTGGGGTGCAAGTGGTCGGAGGTTCAAATCCTCTCGCCCCGACCAATTTGAAGGCCCTGATTCCCACGGAGAAATCCACCGGAGTCAGGGCCTTCTCTTTTGTGCGCCCGACATGTGCACTGAGTTGGAGGTGGAGTGAGGTGGAGGTCTTCTGCTTGGGCAGCAGCCCGGGGAACAACCGCGGACACTGGACCTGCGCTCGCTCCGGCCGCGCCGATCAGCCACGACACCACATCGACCTCGACCGTCAAACTGGGTCGGATCTCAGCTGCCGTTCACAGAATTCAGACGATCGGCATGATCGGGATAAAGCGGGTGATCAAGTTGAAGAAGAAGTTCTTGATCGGGTGCTCTTCAGCGTAGAGCTCGCTGGGGCCCTTGGTGCGCGGGGCGAGCTCGGCCTCAGAGAGAAATTCGCCGGGCCCATAGGTCTTCACGCCATTGATGTCCGGCTTGCCCGGCAACTCCGGCTTCTTGGGCGTCACCTTCGGCGCGACATAGTGCGATACCGGCAAGCTCCGGCGCAACATTCCATACGAGCCAATTCCAAGTCCCAAGGTGCTACCTCCTGATGTAGTTATCTGTGGGGAGCGCGAAATGTTGCGTGGGTGAAGTGTTGATGAACCCGACCGCAAGGCCGCGGACTTACAGCATGATTTCGGTCAGTGGCGAACTGGTCGCGAACTGGTCGGTACCGTAGCTGGTGATGGGCACTCCCACGGCCTGCATCACCGCCAACATTGCGCGCATGGGGTTATCGCCGTTCTTCTTCACGTGCAGCCCCGCGTTGAGCTTGCCGCCCGCACGCCCTGCGATCAGCATTGGGTAGTTGTAGTACTGATGATCAGTCCCGCGCGAGATGTCAGAGGTGCCGACGACGGCCAGGTTGTCGAGCAGCGAGCCCCCCGCTTCAGGCACGTTCTTGAACGCGCGCACAGTCGCCGCGTATTGGTCGACGAAAAATTTGAGAACGTTGCGCACCGTGTTGTCGACACCCGCGCAGTGCTCGTACTCGTGAAATGTCTTCGGAGAGCCGCCGCAGTCCAAGTCATTCTGAAACGCATCGAATGATTTCTGCGACGCCGGCTGCGAGAACTGCATCACCGCCACGCGCGTGCGATCACACGCCAAGGCCATCGCCACCATGTCGGAAATGATCTGGTTACGCTGCGCATCGGTGCTGCCGCCGCTGGGGCCGGGCAACGCTTGACAGGCGCTGTTGAACGTCGGCGGAGGGTCCATCGGAGGAGGGGGTGGAGGCGGCATTGCTCCGGCGTCCGCCGGCTCCATGGGCTGCATCATTTGCCACGCCTGCAGCTCTTGATCTTGCAGCGCGATCACCCGCCGCTCGATGTCTCTCACCGCGCTCAAATGCGCGTCGAGCCGCTGCTTGTCTCCGGTGCCGAGCCGGTTACGCAGCGAGGCCGCGTCGCCCTTCACCGCGTCGAGAATGCTCCGCCGCGCGATCAACTTTGGGCTCGGCTTGAAGGGCGTTCCACCCGCGCCACCGCCGGTACCCATCGCGCCACCTCCGGTGCCGGCCATGCCGCCGCCGCCACCGCCCGCTCCGCCGCCCGTGCCGATGCTCCAGGGAGGAGGGGTGACGCCACCATCGAAGATGCGGTGCCAGAGATCCCCTAGATCGTAGATGGGAGCGTTGGGGTTGTAAGGGCCGTTGTGGGAAATGTAATAGACCGAAGTGCCCGGCAACGACGTATAGCTCTGGGTGGTCACCGTCGTCGTCAGCGTTCGCAAGCCCCCGCCGCCCAGCGCATTGGCCGCGGTCTGATCGATCGACTCATTCGGCACCGTCATGTAGTTCCAGTCGCCGCTCGCGCCACCACCTGACCCGGTGAATGAGGGGTGAATGACCGGGTTGCCGCCGCTCATGATCGCAATCGCGCCCTCAGAATGCGGGTTGTTCTGCCCACGGACTGGCAGGGTCAGCCCGCTGATCACGCTGACGTCGTTTTCCAGCCCGCTCAGGCCAGAGAGGTTGTTCGTCGGCGTCCACCCCCGCCCGGTTTGGCCTGGTGCCCAGAGATCGGCGTCATTGCCGTTACCCCAGAACCAAATAACCAGGCGCTTGGGTATCGCGCCTCCAGCCGCGAGCGCGGTGCCGTTGTTGTTTAGCATCGCGTCGAGTAGCGGTAGCC
>CXWL01037641.1_pt1 | contig 11039 bp, 12 predicted proteins | sample 590931 | NCBI WGS metagenome assembly CXWL01 (sample SAMEA3498368, study PRJEB10139) | groundwater metagenome | biome: water well; material: biofilm material | place: Germany | collected 2015-04-27 | reverse complement strand
GAACACGCAACTTACCCAATGGCAATATCCAATCGCGTGATGTAGATCTCTTCGTGCAGTCGTTGATCGATTTCCTCAGGTGAAGCAGTTTCGTAGAATAATTCAAGCGCTTCCCGCAAATTCTCCCGTGCTTCTTGCACAGTATCGCCTTGGCTGGCGATGTCGAGTTCCGGGCATAGGGATACATAACCATTCCCTTCACGTTCAATAATAGCAGTCAGTTGTTTTTGCATGCTTTTTACTCCAAAATTTTATTTACTTAGAACCGGGATACCCTGCGCTTCCTCAAAGCACCAATCTAGCCTAGGATCCTTGGCGAAAATTTTACGTGCTGGGAAATTTTGAGAAGACATCAGGCTTGGACCTCAACAAATGAGCTTGAAGAATGTGGCATCGGGATATGCTGACCTTCTTCTTTAAGACCTTCAATATGAAATTCAATAGCCTCCTGAATAAGTTGCAGAACTTCTTCCGCTGATTCTCCGACAGCTATGCAACCCGGAAGATCGGGGACATAGGCACCAAAGCTTGCCGGACCTTCTTCAATAACAACCATATAACGCATATACACCTCTATTGCTTAAGTCCCGCTTGTTTTAACACATTGATGAGCGTGCCAGGCGGAACATCCACGCTGGGTTTTCCAGCAACTGTGACCGTACCGGGTTTAACCGAATGGTGAAACTGGCGATGACTTCCTTTTTGCCGCACCTGCTGCCAGCCATCCGATTCAAGCAGAGCGATAAGATCTTTAATTTTCATACTGCGAGTTTAGCATGGCATCTTATTGATTCTCAACAATGAACGGAAACAATGAGATCGAATTGTGAATTGACAATATTCTGTATTCGCGACCTGGCTCCTTGCTTTGCTAATGAGTTCCATCTTTTTTATGGAGGTGCTCTACGTTGCCCATAAGATATTTCTCTATATCAACCTTCTCATATTCTTTAGGGGCGTGCTGGGCCAGAATCTTAATCGCACTATCCAAACGCTTAAAAATAAGATTGAACCAAGTGCCCGATCGATCGCTGGAAACATAGAAGTATTGCCAACCATTTGGAAGTTTCTTGCTTAATTCCTCTAGCTCATTTTGATGTTTATCTACAAATATCTTTGCTTTATCAACCCCCATTTCTTTCATCGTCTCAATTGCAAGCTGCCACCCTCTTTTCTCCGGACATCCTTCGCCATCTGGGTTTAGACAAAAACCGATATTTGAATTAATGCAATCTGTTTTCCAAGTTATCTCTGTATCCATCTCGCCTTTATTAATATTCAATTCCACCAGTCGAAATATATACCATGCGGTAGCATGGACTAAGTCAGGTCGGTCAGGAAACGGGGAAATAATTCTATTAGTATCGACAAAACAAAAATGTCCGGCGAATTTTAATTCATCGACCCAACTGGTAATGGAAAAATTAGGAGACCGGAAAGCATGCTTCAATTTTTCATTTTGATTATTGTAGCCAAGTTGGTAATGAGCTAATTTCACATCCACTATGTAATGATTTTTTCCATTCGGCAATGTTTTGACTTCAACCTTGGTGATATCATTTCCGTTTATATGGATACTAGCAATTAGCTTTTTATCACTCTTAGTTCGCTTTTTCTTACGCATATTTGATGTCCCAAGGCAGCAGCTAAGACAGGGTTAAATATTATCAATGACTCGCAATAGCAGTGTCCCGATACAAATAATCCTCTCCTGACTCATCAATCACGCGAATCATGTTTATCCACAACACCATCCCCCACAGCATTTGAAATGTAACACGCATACTACCCAAGCTGCTCTCGATGATGTTTCAAATGATCATTGATAAACGAGTTGATGAAATAATAGCTATGATCGTAGTCTTGGTGGTAACGCAACGTCAGTTTCTGTCCGGCTGCGGCGCAGGCATTTTCCAATCGATCCGGATGCAATTGTTCGGCCAGAAATTGATCGTTCAATCCCTGATCAATCAATAATTCCGGAACGCGATGACCTGCGGCAATCAGTGCGGTCGCATCGTATTTCTGCCAGTTTTCCTGATTTTCACCCAAGTAATTGCGGAAGGCTTTTTGTCCCCAGGGACATTGCATCGGCGCGCAGATCGGGGCGAATGCCGACACCGAGCGGTAAATGTCCGGGTAGCGCAGGGCCAATGTCAATGCGCCGTGCCCGCCCATCGAATGACCAAAAATACCCATGCGGTTTTGATCGGCAGGAAAATGCTCGATAATGATTTCACGCAATTCCTGCGTGACGTAACTTTCCATTCGGTAATAGCGCGACCAGGGTTCAACCGTCGCGTCCAGATAAAAACCGGCACCGGCACCAAAGTCCCAGCTATCGGTATCGCCCGGAATGCCGGTCTGGCGCGGGCTGGTATCCATCGATACCAATATCAACCCGTATTCAGCGGCGTAGCGCTGCGCCCCGGCTTTAATCATGAAGGTTTCTTCAGTGCAGGTAAGGCCGGCCAGGAAAAACAGTACTGGAGCGCGTTGATGCTTCGCTTGCGGCGGTTGATAAACCGAGAATCGCATCGGCAAGCCGATAACCGTGGATAGGTGCTGGTAAAAGCCTTGTATGCCGTCAAAACACGAATGTTGACTGCGGGTTTCGAGAGTCGTCACGATTAGTAAATCACCACGGAGCGAATCGATTCGCCACTTTTCATCAACTGAAAGCCTTCATTGATGTTATCCAGCGTCAAAGTATGCGTGATCAGCGAATCGATGTCGATTTTTCCTTCCATATACCAGTCGACAATTTTAGGCACGTCGGTACGGCCACGCGCGCCACCGAAGGCGGAACCCTCCCATTTCCTGCCAGTCACGAGCTGGAAAGGGCGCGTGCTGATTTCAGCGCCTGCTTCCGCCACGCCAATGATGATGCTGCGTCCCCAGCCTTTGTGCGTGCATTCCAAAGCTTGCCGCATCACTTTGGTATTGCCGATGCACTCAAAACTGTAGTCTGCACCGCCATCGGTCAATTGCACCACAGCATCGACGATATTAGGCACATCATTCGGATTGATGAAATGCGTCATGCCGAATTTGCGTGCCATCGCTTCGCGTTGCGGGTTGATGTCGATGCCTATAATTTTGTCGGCACCGACCATGCGCGCGCCTTGAATCACATTCAGACCGATTCCGCCCAAACCGAAAACCGCGACATTGGCGCCAGCCTCGACCTTGGCGGTATAAATCACCGCGCCGATGCCTGTCGTCACGCCGCAGCCGATGTAGCAAACCTTATCAAAAGGCGCATCCTCGCGGATTTTCGCCAGCGCGATTTCCGGCACTACGGTGTGATTTGCGAAAGTCGAGGTACCCATATAATGGAACAGTGGTTTCCCGTCCAGAGAAAAACGCGAGGTACTGTCGGGCATCACACCGCGTCCTTGCGTGCTGCGGATCGCCTGACACAGATTGGTTTTTTTGGAAAGACAGAATTTACATTCGCGGCATTCCGGCGTGTAGAGCGGAATGACATGATCGCCTTTGCGCAGCGATTTGACGTTGGGGCCGACATCAACCACTACACCGGCGCCTTCATGACCGAGAATAGCCGGGAACAAACCTTCCGGGTCGGCACCGGAGAGCGTGTAATAATCGGTATGGCAAATGCCGGTGGCTTTGATTTCTACCAATACTTCACCGGATTTCGGGCCTTCCAGATCAACTTCTTCAATCGTTAACGGTTGACCGGCTTTCCAAGCAACAGCGGCTCTTGTTTTCATCAGAATACTTCCTTTTTATTAGTGCGAAGATGCGCCAGCAGACCCTGGCTGGCTTCCTCAACCATATCCAATACCAGTTCAAAACCTTGATTCCCGCCGAAGTACGGATCAGGCACCTCGACATCCGGATTAACTTGCGTACTGTACTGCATGAATAACTGAATTTTACTGAGATGTTGTTGAGGACTGCGCTGTTGCAGTAAAGAAAGATTTTCCTTATCCATCGCAAGAATGTAGTCGAATTCCTCAAAATCGTTTGATTGAACTGCACGAGCACGCAAATCGTGCATTTTATAGCCGCGCTGAAGTGCTGTGTTTTGGGCACGGTGATCCGGCGGATTACCAATGTGATACGCGTGTGTGCCCGCAGAATCCACGTGGATTAGATGATCAACCCCGGCTGCTTTGACTAAATGCCGGAATACCGCATCGGCTGTCGGCGACCGGCAAATATTCCCCATGCAGACAAATAATACTTTTATCTTTTTATTCTGGTTCATAGCAAATTGTTAGTGTAATTGGATTTTGAAAGTAGTAAGTTTAAGCAGAAAAAATTGAAAAATGCAGGATAAAGAGTAACACGATGCCGGTTAAAACGAAATTTAGAGTTAGGATTTGTTAGGAGGCACTGGAAATTACAATCGCCTTAATTATTGGCAGGATGTAATTCCGCCGTCGGCATATCTTTTCGAACAAAGCCTCACAACAACAGATATGGTTATTTTTTGCGAGAGTAAGCAAGAAATAAATTTCTTAATTCTGGATCTGAACACCAACTCCGCGCTTACAATGATTCCGCAGCCTCTGGATCAATGTGTCATTAATAAACAATTCCGTTGGAATGACCTGTTGCGGACGGATAATGGTCAGGAATTCATGCGGCAGTTGAGTGCGTACCTCGGCTTTAATAGTATTGATCGGTTCTCGCGATGCATATTTTCTGGAAATCCACCCTAATGGCAAATCCTCGTTGCCACGATAGCAGGCGGATTCCCCGCCTTCTATGCGGATAAACCAGGACTGACTCGCACAATCAACCATCCATCCATCGCCAGATCTCTCAATCGGCGCATCCACATGCCAGTGCATTGCTAAATGGTGTTCTCCCATGCCATCGATGTAATCCCACACTGCCCAACCGAACCGGCGATCATAGATCAATGCTCGCCAGTGTGTGACTCCCATTCCGGCATAACCATTATGACAGGCTAATAGTAAGATTCTTCCCTCTAGATCCTTTTGCTGCCAAACTAATTCGGCCTTATACGGTTGTAGCCAGCCAAAGGATGTTTGGGGATTTTGCAGCGCCTGATCAAAGGCGTCGACGATAATCGTGTTGTGCGCTGATGTGCCACGAAAATAGCGTCTAAAATGCGGATCTCGATCGTAGAGATAGGTACCTGGGTCAACCAGGATCGGTTTATCACCCAGATTCCAGCAGACCGACAGGGCATCGGCATGCCCATGACCGAATCCACGCGCAGTACCAAGCTGTCCGTGTGTGAAACGCATATTGCCATGCACCGCTTCACCCTGGATCTTTGAAAAACCTGATGCTTCAAAAACCTGTAGGCGATCCCTAGCAGACCGTTGAAAAACTATCTGCATTGCCGCTGCGGTGTTAAAAACAGGCTCAAAATGCTCATTTATTAAGCATAAACTGTGCTTTTTTTCCTGTTTTTGCCTTACATCGGCTGCCTCGAATACGTTTTCCAACAGCCTGAAAAATGATTTAGGTAACTGAATATTGGGTTGCCATGATAACCGAAGGTAGCGAGATAGCGCATATCCATCATCACTGTCACCTACAACGGGCAAGCTGTCAGGAGAAGTGGCAAATGCTCGTAAAAAAGTGCTGCCACGTATCCAAGCTTGTTCAATGCCATCAGGCGCAGATTTATCGTAATGTTTTAATAGTGCAGTCACCAATCCACAAAGATCGACCATCATGGTCAGATAACGAAATGATTGCTCACGATTACCACCATCGGCAAGAATTTGCACGTTGGCCTCTCGCTCCATGTGATCCAATCCAGTTTGCAACCATTCTTGTGCATCGGGTAGTTCAGGAAAGAGTAAGCCGGCATATATCAATCCTGCGCATTCACCGAGTGTATGATTACCAGCATACGAATAAAGACATAATCTGCGCCGGATAAAATAGGCATGGCTATGCACCAGATACACCACCCCTTGCCAGGCTTGCAGACTGACCTTTTGATTTCTGATCAGATCAAATGCATGACAAATACTGATTAGCCTGAGTGCGCACTCCATGGTGGAAATATAATGTATGCCCCAAAGCCATGGATTCTCGTCAATCCATGACAATAATCTTTTTTCTAGCATTTGGACCAATAAGTGTTGCGTATTCGCATGCTGCGTCACACGACAAATCAGACCAAGGGTAATCAGATTTTGTAATCGGGATCGCTCCCAAACCAGCTGAATGTCTCCGACGGGATTGCCAGGTGGGAAAGCGATTCGGGCAAAAAATTGAACAGGCCAGTATTGTCCGGTATCCGGTTCTTTATGCCAATCGCCCTCCGGCCCGGCTATGGTTACAATGGCCGCTTCTAGGGATTCATTATCTGCTACGGAGAGCTTTGATACGTCAAGATCCGGATAACTCCAGGGCAGCGACGGCAGACAGGATTGTTTGCTGTTACAAAATCCATAATTGTCTGCAAGGATCGTTTTTGTAAATGGCAATCCGCAGCCTACCCGCATTCTGATCCACATACCGACAAGCGATGCCCGCCTCACCATGCGATACTTGAATTCCTTGAGATTCATGACTGATATTTGCACATTCATTGCGTGCATCGATCAACATTGGATCTCAAGATGGTAACCACTATTATCCTCATCGCTCACCGATGATTTGGCGCGTGATTTCCTGATTCTTCCATGGCAATGGATCTTTAATCCTTGCCGCCAGATCACGCTTTTGTGGCAACAAGCTCGGTTGACGAATCTTCGCTGCATTCATAATCCACGCGGGATTATTCACCTTATTTCCTGCTATCGGAATCATATCGGCTGACCCATAAATAGTGTGATAATGGCGATACAGGTAATCACATACATTCTCATAGGCACATTGCTTACACTGCTTTGTCTTGACACGGCCTTTCCTGACATAAAAACGACTGATTGCTGCCGTACAGACTGCTTTCCAGCCATGTCGGGCAACAAATGGAAGGTAGGGTATATTCAAAATGCCGATCGCCACACATAGCCAGGATATTAAGCGGCCTTTTCTGATTCTAAAGCTTGCATAATTGTCCCACTCATCAGGATCAAACGTCATTTGATCCATGTTGGTGATATATCGCTCATATTCGGGTAGAAAACAAAAAGGCATGTATCTTACGTTGAAGTGGGGCAGCTCAGCTTCGCATGACTGGATGGCGCGAATGATTTCCCGGCCTGCATCAGCATAGTTGACGTACACTTCTTGAACAATATCAATGTTTGTTGCCTGCAATACCGGATTGAACATCACAAAGTTGATATTATCGACTTGCTTATCAATTAATAGCCGCATGATTTCAGTCAGATGCTGATAATTTGATTTGCAAACAACCGTATTAGTGCGCACACGGACACCTAGCTCGTTGGCGTTATCTATGGCCTGCATGATGTGATGGAAACTTCTCGGTACTTTCGTCAAATCATCATGCGTATGGGCATCATGCCCATGAATACTGAACAGAATGTCATCGATACCGGCAGCAACCAGACTGACGGCATAATCCATTTTGGACAACCGAATACCATTGGTAATCAAGCACACAATGGAGAAACCAAGCTCTTTCTTGGCATAAGTGATCAACTCCGGTAAATCACTACGCAGTGTAGCTTCGCCACCGGTAAACTCAATCTCTGTGATACCCAGCTTTTTGGCTAGTTTCAATTGCTGCATCGCTTCATCGGTAGTCAACGTATCTTCATTGGTTCTGGTGACTACGGAATCGTAGTAATAGCAAAAAGGACATTTCGCATTGCACGCATACCCCAGATTAATTTCAACTTTCTTTGTATGACTCGGCATAGTTGGTTATCTTGTTTACATTGATTGAATCATGACGGAACGCAAATTGCTGCAACGAGTGTAGAGTAATTAACAGATTTGGCAACCCTTTAGCAAAGAGGGAGTTACCTTATTTCGTTGAAATACAACTAGGAGAAACTTTGGCGCACCGATACAATGCTGTCCAATTTCAATACTAGTCTGAATGCAGGCAATGCTGGCATCTCAAAATTGAGAGATATTTTGTCAGATCGATCCAAGGAAAATTCCATGAACGTACCCATTCGATGGGGTATCTTAAGTGCTGGGCGTATTGCCGATCGTTTTACTACCGATCTCAGAAAAGCTCCGGACACGGAAATCATGGCTGTAGCAGCAAGATCCCTCCAGCGTGCGACGACATTCGCTACCAAACATCATATTCCACATGCCTATGGATCTTATGCGGAATTGGCGACAGATCCCAATATCGATGTTATTTATGTGGCAACAACACATAATCTTCATAAAGAACATACGCTGTTGTGTCTCGAAAACGGCAAACACGTTCTGTGCGAGAAACCATTCGCACTGAATGCTGCAGAAGCCAGCCAGATGATCGCCTGCGCACATCAGAAAAAACTTTTTCTGATGGAAGCCATGTGGTCAAGATTTAACCCTGCCTATCAACGCGCCATGCATTGGATCAAAAACGGCTTGATTGGAGAAGTGCGCATGCTGAAAGCTGATTTCGGATTCCGCGCCCTTTGGGAGCCTGAACAAAGAACTCTTAATCCGATGCTTGGCGGCGGATCGATTCTTGACGTCGGTATTTACCCGATTGCCTTGGCATCACAACTATTGGGTTCTCAGCCAACTGATATTCAGGCACTTGCTTGTCTGGGTGCAACTGATGTTGACGAACAGGCCGGCATCGTTCTGAAGTATCCTCATGGTCAACTTGCCCTGCTGTCAAGCGCTGTTCGTACACGCACGCTGCATAATGCGTTTATTTTTGGCACGGAGGGGATAGTCTGGATTCCTTTGTTTTGGCGCGCCCAGCTATCCGTGCTATGGCGCTCTAAGAAATTACCTCGGATTGCCTGGAATAAGGCGGGATATCACTATGAAGCGGCTGAGGTGAACCGATGCATCAGAGAAAATAAACTAGAAAGCACTACTATTCCTCTTGCAGACACGCTTGCTCGAATGGAGATATTGGATCAAATCAGAACGAAAGTCGGTCTGAAGTATCCTGGAGAATGAGAGTTACCCAAGAAGTACAAACTATTCTCTGTGTAGGAAACAACTTCATAACTAATTCAGCTAATGGAATCAATTCCCCATGTAAGCTAAAGACTACATTATATGTTAAGCATAATTCTGCTTTATGAGTAGTAATAATATGATTCACATTTACTTCTCAACAATTAGCACAAACTTTTTTCTCAAGGAATAACAGGTTCATAGAATCATTCTGTTATCAACTCGGAGTATTCTTCCAAATCCCCAAGAATCTCCAATACCTTTCAATTTTGACAAGTTATCAATAATTTAGGAAACCGTGATATGCATTACCAAAACTTGCTTTGTATCGGGGATAGTCAGACTTTTGGTGCTAGAACTTATGGTTGCTATCCTTTGTATCTGGCTCAGATATTGACTGAGCACACTCCTTATCAATGGCGAACGATTAATCGCAGCGTTAATGGATATACCGCTCGAGATTTATGGTTCTTGCTTAATAATGACATTGAAATTATCAGTGATACTTATCAAGCATGCGTACTTATTGGGACTAATGATGTTGGCAACGAAACGCCTTTAGATTTGTTTGAAGAATATTATCGTCAAATTATCCGCATCTTATTGATCAAAAAATATAAAGCAATCTTTTGCGGTGAGATTCCACCTATCTATCCGGACGGCCATATTTTTTTCTGCAAAGAAACCGCTGAGAGACGTAATGTATACAATACAGCTATCAGGAAAGTTACAGAAGAAAATAGAAATATAGTTTGGGTACCTATCAATGAACTCGGTCGTAATTGCTATGTCGATTCTGTTCATTTCAATGAATTAGGAAATCGCCTTGTAGCCGAATCATTTACCCAAGCTATCCTCGCACGGTGAAAATTGGGATTGTCCTCGGGACTCGCCCCGAGGTGATGAAGAACTATGCTATCGTTCAGGCGCTACGCGCGGCTGAAGTAGATTTCGTCGTTCTGCATACCAATCAACATCAAGATCCTCTGCTGCGAGAAGCCATATTCTCTCAAATGGGTTATGTGCCTGACTTTATTTTTCCTCAATCATATCGTATCCGCGCCGCCATTGACTGGGTTTGCGACCTCATTCACTTGCTCCAGATTGATTTGATTCTGGTCAATGGAGATACTGCCGCATCCATTATCGGAGGGATTGCTGCTGTTTATTCTGATGTTGGATTGGTACATGTCGAAGCAGGTCTGCGTGCTTTTGATAATTGCATGTACGAAGAACGCAACAGGATCATGGTGGATAGTGCAGCTCATTATCTCTTTACTTATACCCAGCAACATGCCGAATATTTAAATAAAATTCCGGATTTGCGTGGACGAATTTTCAATGTAGGTAATACGACTGTTGATCTTATTCAGGATTTTTCTGACGAGCTTGTCAAACTGCGTTCCGATACCTATGCCTATATCACTTTGCATCGCAAAGAATTTACCGATAGCCGTGAAAGAATGATTGATGTTTTTTCAACACTCAATGCATTAGCTGATGAATTCGATGCTATGATTTTTCCCATGCACCCAAGGACACGGGCAACTATGAAAGATCATGGACTTAGCTTAGATCTTTTGTCACGAATAGAAGTGATTGATTCCGTAGATCCACTTACATCACTTTCTTATCAGAAATCTGCAGAATTAATTATTACCGATAGCGGCTGTATTCAGGAAGAAGCGTATATTTTAGGTGTGCCTTGTGTGACCGTGCGAGACAATACGGAACGATCGGAAACCATCATAACGGGCGCCAATGTTCTAACCGGCTTTTCTCCAACAGTTATCCGCGACAGAGTACGTTCGCAACGATATTGCCACAATCAACCATTTCCGCCGGTATATGGTGAACCTGGCGCCGGTCAAAGGATTGTAAAAACGCTAGAGGAATGTTTCTCGAATTGGCGTAATTATTAACTGATTCATTGCTTGAATTTAAATAGATACGGGCATTGGTTGCCTCGTTAAGTTGGCGAGTACGCCTCGATTGCTCTAAGTGGATCGATGGTCCGCATT
>CXWL01109603.1_pt1 | contig 11040 bp, 14 predicted proteins | sample 590931 | NCBI WGS metagenome assembly CXWL01 (sample SAMEA3498368, study PRJEB10139) | groundwater metagenome | biome: water well; material: biofilm material | place: Germany | collected 2015-04-27 | reverse complement strand
CTGAAAGTAGATGCGACACAGAAATTTACCCAGTTTAGGGTTGGCGACAGGAACGTCAAATCAATTTATGCCGATGATAAGATAATTTGGATCGGCACTTCGGGCGGCATAATACGTTACGACACGCGCGATGACACGTTCAAAATTTTTGATGCAAGCAACGGATTACTCTCCAGTGGTGCCTTTTATGTTGGCAAGATTAAGGGGCGGATCGCGATTGGCACTTATGGTGGCGGTCTGGCATTGCTCAATGAAGATGGCGCAACCTGGCAAAATTACAACATTCCGGAAGGAGTAGGAGACTCTTTCGTTTACCACGTTGTTGAGGCGAAGAATGGCGACATTTGGATTGCTACCTGGTCTGGTGTCAACCGGGTGCGTGGTGGCGCGCTGGACGATATCAGCAAATGGGATCTTTTTACGGTCGAGAATACCCAGGGTGGACTTCCAAACGACTGGGTATATAGTTTAGCGGAAGGCAAGGATGGCATAATCTGGCTGGCGACCGAGGGCGGCATGGCACGTTTCGCCAACGGCAAGTGGGACAACTGGAACCATGCCAAAGGTATTGGTGCACCATTCGAAAAGGTCAAGGAAGACATCACATACAAGACCGATCCAGGCAAAGCTTCGGAGCATCACGCACGGCAAAAGAAAGAGATGGGGTTAGAGGGTGTAGATGTGGCGTACAACCCAAACTATATCGTTGCCCTCGCGATTGATCGTGACGGACAGCCTTGGGCAGGCACTTGGGGCGGTGGCGCATCGCACTTCGACGGGAAAAACTGGAAGACGTACACGACCGCAGAGGGTTTGCCTGGCAACCACATTTTTATGCTGCACAAGGATGTAATTAATGGGCAAATCTGGATTGGCACGAACAAGGGTCTGGCCCAGTGGCAGGACGACAAATTTAACGTGATGACCACTGCCGACGGATTGCTGGCCGACAATGTGTTTGCTATGGCAACAACACCTGACGGTAGTAAGTGGGTTGGCAGCTATGGTGGTGTGGCCTATCTGAGACCAACAAAATAACCGCCTCCAAAAATCCAGTCTTCACTACTGCTACGCAAGATCGTTCGGTGCTGCCAGTTTCTGGGTTTTTTCCGCGATACCGCCGCGTTTCAGCATGGAAAGATGGTTTTCCCGCGCGAGCGAAGTGACTTTCGACAGGTAGGCGATGTTTTTTTCGATCGACTCCAGGTAGTAATTGTTCTCGACGCCGAACCAATCCTGGAAATGGAACGACAGCCTGGTGTAGATGCCGCCCAGCTCGCCGTCGAGCTTTTGCCGGGTGATTTCGTAAAACTTCTGGGTCTTGCACAGCAGGTCGTAGGTGTTCCGGTAGCCGCCGAGGCGCGCCTCCTTGAACTCGAAATACAGCAGCAGCAGCTTTTCCAGGTAGGTGCGGTCGGCCATTTGCCCGGTCAGGTCGGCGGTGCGGACGATCTGCCCGAGCAGGTGCGCCCGTTCGTCGGGGAAATCGATTTCATCTATGGCCAGCACCGGGTCGGTGCACAGGATGATGGACCGCAACGGCGCGGCCAGATCGGGCGGGAAACGATGCTCGGCAATATAGCGCCGCATGAATGCGACGCCGCGCCCGACATGGTTTTGCGTGTACTGGGCGCCGGTGCCGGTCTCCTCGCCGCGCCGCTGCACGTAGCCGACATCGTGCATCAGGGCGGCCAGCATGATCATGGTCATCTCGNNAAGACGCTGAGCGTGTGGGACATGTCGTGGTACAGCGTTTTGATGGGGGCGTAGCCGGGGTATTCGCCTCGGAACAGGCGCACCACGTCGTCGAAGGCGGCCTTGGCCGGGCCAAGATCGTATGCGGGGTCGATGTCCCCGACGATGTGGGCGGCCTTGGCCCAAACCTCGCCCGCGTCGGTGTTGGCGAAGAGGCCTTGCATTTCNNGCCGCAACACCATTAAGTGACTGCTCCAATTCGGCAGCAGGCATATAACCGGGAACCAGCACACCGTCGGCAAAAATCAGTGCCGGCGTGCCGTTCAGATTTAGTTTATTCCCTAATTCGAGTATCTTGGCTGTAGGCGTGTCGCATGTCCCGGCGGGTGGCTTCACGTTGTTCAGCATCAAATCGTCCCATGCCTTGGCTTGATCCTTGCTGCACCACACTGCCTTTACTTTTTCGTCCGATCCCTGGAATATGGGATACAAGAACACGTAAAGCGTGACATTGTCNNCCGTTGCCCTTAACTTTTTTTATGGCGAGTTCGAAGGGCAGGCTGTTGAAGTTGATGGCAAAAAGTTGGCGCGAGCGTTCCTCGGTGATGTTGCGATTGGTTTTCAGGTCCAAAATGCTGCCGATGATGAGGTATTGCGCCATTTCGTCGGTATAGAACAACTTATCTCGCGTCACTACTTCGTATAGGCCGAGCAGGTTGGCCTTGTTGACTTTTTCGATCTTGCCGATTTGCGGATAATTTTTTTGTAGCGTGTCCTTGATACTGGCTTCACTTGCTTGTACAGAAACGGAGGAAAGTGAGGCGAGCATCAACAGAAACAACTTGAACATGATGGAATCCTGCGGGGTTTTATCGATGACCTGAATCATAGCATACAAGCACTGTTTCCCTGCCATGCCCATTGCCTTATAATCCACCCCCCCTCACGGAAAATGATTCATGCGCATCGGCCCCCACTTGCTCAAAAACAACCTGCTCGTCGCCCCTATGGCTGGCGTGACGGATCGGCCTTTCCGCATGTTGTGCAAAAGCATGGGCGCTGGTATGGCGGTCAGCGAGATGGTGGCATCCAATTCGCTGCTGTATGGCTCGGAGAAAACCAGGCGACGCGCCAATCACGAGGGCGAAACCGATCCAATCTCGGTGCAGATTGTCGGCGCCGACCCAAAAATGCTGGCGCAAGCCGCGCGTTACAATGTGGACGCGGGCGCGCAAATTATAGATATCAACATGGGCTGCCCGGCAAAAAAAATCTGCAACGTGATGGCCGGTTCCGCGCTGTTGCAGAATGAGGCACTGGTGGCGCGGATACTGGAAGCGGTGGTGGCTGCGGTGGACGTGCCGGTTACTTTGAAAATTCGCACCGGATGGGATAAGCAAAACCGCAATGCGATACGCATCGCGCAGATCGCTGAAGCAAGCGGCATCCAGGCGCTCGCCATTCATGGTCGCACACGCGCCTGTGCTTATACCGGCGAGGCGGAGTATGACACCATCAAGGCGGTGAAGGCCAGCGTAAACATTCCCATCATCGCCAACGGCGACATCACCACCCCGGAAAAAGCCCGATATGTATTGCAACACACCGGAGCGGATGCGGTGATGATAGGCCGCGCGGCGCAGGGCCGCCCGTGGCTGTTCCGCGAAATCGCGCATTTCCTCCATACTGGCGCGCACCTGCCTGCACCGCAGGTGGATGAAATCCAGCGCGTTCTAATCCAGCATGTATACGACCTGTACGATTTTTACGGCGAACATACCGGCTTGCGCGTGGCACGCAAGCACATTTCCTGGTACACCAAGGGGCTGGCCGGTTCGGCGCAGTTCCGCCACTACATGAATCAACTGGAAAGCCGTGAGGAACAATTAATGGCGGTGAAAGATTTCTTTGACGGGCAGTTGCAGTGCGGGGAGCGCTTGCATTATGCCGAAGAATTGGCTGCATGAACAACCGGGGGAAAGCATGTTAAATGAAAATGATGTTGCGCGTTATGTGCGCAAGGCAATGGATGACTATTTCAAGGATCTCGATGGAGAAGATCCGTCCTGTGCAGTGTATGACATGGTGATCAATTGCATCGAGAAACCGCTGATCGAAACCGTGCTATCCCACGCNNACCGGCGGCACCGCCAAGACACTTGCCGACAACGGCATTACGGTCACAGAAGTGGCGGATTACACCGGCTTTCCGGAAATGTTGGACGGGCGCGTAAAAACGCTGCAACCAAAAGTCCATGCGGGCATCCTGGCACGGCGCGATTTGCCGGAACATGTCGCCACCTTGAAGAAGCACGACATCCCGACCATCGACCTGGTAGTGGTGAACCTTTATCCGTTCGCGGCAACTGTCGCTAAACCGGGCTGTACTCTGGAAGACGCCATCGAGAACATTGACATCGGTGGTCCGACCATGGTGCGCGCGGCGGCCAAGAACCACGGCCATGTCGCCATCGTCACCGACCCGGCAGATTACCCCGACGTGTTGGCAGAAATGCAAACCAACGCCGGGGCGGTAAGCGATGCGACACGCTTTGATCTGGCAAAAAAAGCCTTTTCACACACCGCCGCTTACGATAGCGCGATCAGCAACTACCTCACCGCGATAAATAGCGATGGCACAAAGAGTGCGTTTCCGGCGCAGATCAATTTCAACTTCGCCAAAGTGCAGGAAATGCGTTACGGCGAGAACCCACATCAAAGCGCCGCGTTCTACCGGGACTTCAATCCGGTAGCGGGCGGCATCGCCGACTATAACCAGTTGCAGGGCAAGGAGTTGAGTTACAACAACATCGGTGATGCCGATGCAGCATGGGAATTAGTCAAGACCTTCGATCAACCCGCATGCGTCATCGTGAAACACGCAAACCCTTGCGGCGTGGCGATCGCCGACAGTGCGCACAACGCCTACAAGCTGGCTTACGCGACCGACACGACCTCCGCATTCGGTGGCATCATCGCCTTCAACCGCGAACTGGATGCCGAGAGCGCGACACAGATCACCACCAACCAGTTCGTAGAACTCATCATCGCGCCTTCTGCCTCTGAGGCGGCGCTTAAAATTACAGCGGCGAAACAGAACGTGCGCGTACTCACTGTGCCGCTATCCAACGCACACAACCAATATGACGTAAAGCGCGTCAGTGGCGGCCTGCTGGTGCAGACCCCGGATGCACTCAACGTGCAAGCCTCGCAACTCAAGGTGGTGACCAAGGCGCAACCGACCAAGGCGCAACTGCAAGATTTGCTGTTCGCCTGGCGCGTGGCAAAATACGTGAAGTCGAACGCCATCGTGTTCTGCAAGAACGGACAGACGCTGGGCGTGGGCGCGGGACAGATGAGCCGCGTGGACAGCACGCGCATCGCCGCAATCAAGGCAAAGAACGCTGGTTTGAGCCTGTTGGGGTCGGTGGTGGCATCGGACGCCTTCTTCCCGTTCCGCGACGGCCTGGATGTGCTGGCTGATGCCGGCGCAAAAGCGGTAATTCAACCCGGTGGCTCGATGCGCGACGAGGAAGTGATTGCCGCTGCCGACGAGCATGGGTTGGCGATGGTGTTTACAGGGTATCGTCACTTTAGACATTAAGCCTGCTGCGCTTGGCACAACTGTGTTGCTCAAGGTTTCGAAATGCTCATTTACTCTTTCGTGAATTCCGCTTTCACGCCTTGTTCTGCCTTCACTCGCGACGGCTTAGTCACTGATAAAGTATTGCGGTGAAGTTCACCCAATATTTTCAGATGATGTACTCTCGCCCTGACCGGGCAGGCATCCAGCTTGAATGGATACAACGGGTGATTGACCAGCCATGCAAACAAGCCATACAGACAGATGAACGCATCCGCCGCTGGGCAGCGATTCCGGAAGCGGAGGGCAGGTTTCTCCGTGTTATTCTGCTTCCCGACGGCGAAACCGTACACAATGCTTTCTTCGACAGGAGATTCAGCAATGAAGATTAAATATTTTCAGGATACCGACACGCTTTATATCGAGTTGCGCGCCGCGACTGTTGCTCAGACCAACGACGTGGACGAAAACACACTGCTTGATTTGGATGAGAGTGGCAAGGTGTGCGGCATCACCATCGAGCATGCGGCGGAACGGGTGGACTTGCCCAATTTTTCGTTTGAGCGGATGGCGGCATAAATATGTAGGGATAAAGACCGAAGGCCGTATCCACCGTCATGTTGGAAAATACGCGCGTTGCGCTTTATCAACCATACGTCACTTTAGGACATTAGCAATGAATATTGGTGAAGAGTTGGTTGCAGCCTACTTGCAAGCTATAAAAGAATGTGACTTTACTCAGCAGAATCTTTATACCCCCGATGTTCAAGGCGAGATAGATGTCGTTGGTATCAGGCTTAAAAATCCGCGCACGATATACATTTGCGAAGTGGCTATTCATTTGGTGACGGGACTTCGTTATACCAAAGGAAGTACATCAAACAACGTTGATAAACTGACAGAGAAATTCGCACGTGATATTGAGTTCGCATAGGAATATTTCCCTAAATATGAGCAGCACTTTATGCTTTGGAGTCCTATCATTAAGAACTCAAGAGCAGGCGCTGTGTTAAATCAGGAAATAGATTTACGAGAAATCGGTAAGATGATTAAATCAAAATACAATGTTTCGATTGAGTTCATTGTTAACGCTGATTTTCAAGCTCGGCTAACCGAACTTAGAAATTATGCAGGTAGCAAAACAGAAGAATTAAAAAATCCTGTGCTTCGCCTGTTTCAAATTGAACAAGCATTGGAAAAGCATTTAGCTAAGAAGCCTAGAGGTTTAAATCAATGAAAATATTAGTCATCGGTTCCGGCGGGCGCGAGCACGCGCTGGCCTGGCGCCTTGCGCAAGGCGTCAAGGTGCAGAAGGTGTATGTCGCGCCAGGCAATGCGGGTACCGCACGGGAAGACGGTGTGGAGAATGTCGCCCTCACCGCCATCCCTGAACTGATAGCATTCGCCAAACACGAAGACATCTACATGACTGTCGTCGGCCCGGAAGCGCCGCTGGCTGCGGGTATCGTGGATGCCTTCCGCGTCGCCGGGCTGAAGATATTCGGGCCGACCAAGGCGGCGGCGCAACTGGAATCCTCCAAGGATTTTGCCAAGTGTTTCATGGTGCGCCACAACATTCCCACTGCGTTCTTCGAGACCTTCAGCGACATCGCTCCGGCCAAGGCCTATGTAGAGAAACACGGCGCGCCTATCGTCATCAAAGCCGACGGCCTTGCAGCGGGCAAGGGAGTGGTGGTGGCGATGAACAAGGATGAGGCATTCGCCGCGATAGACATGATGCTGTCTGATAACAAATTTGGTGACGCCCGCTCTGATATTAGCCAAAAAGAAAGTTCGCGTGTGGTGATCGAGGAATTCCTGGCAGGCGAGGAAGCCAGTTTCATCGTCATGGTGGATGGCAAGCACGTGCTGCCGCTGGCCACCAGCCAGGATCACAAGCGTCTGCTGGATGGAGACGGCGGCCCCAACACCGGCGGCATGGGCGCGTATTCACCCGCGCCGGTGGTCACACCGCAGCTTCATGCGCGCGTGCTGCGCGAAATCATCAACCCCGTGGTACAGGGCATGGAAAAGGAAGGCATCACCTACACCGGGTTCCTCTATGCAGGTCTGATGATAGACGCACTCGGCAACCCCAAGGTGCTGGAATTCAACTGCCGTATGGGCGATCCGGAAACCCAGCCCATCATGCTGCGCCTGAAGAGCGATTTTGCGGCGATAGTCGAACATGCCATCAATGGCACGCTGAACGAAGTGGAAGCGGAGTGGGATCGTCGCACCGCGCTCGGCGTAGTGATGGCAGCAGCCAATTATCCCGATACACCACGCAAAGGCGATGTCATCTCCGGCTTGCCGAAGAAGCTGGAAGACGCGCATGTATTCCACGCTGGCACGACAATGCTGGATGGCAAGGTAGCCACCAACGGCGGGCGTGTGCTGTGCGTCACCGCGCTGGGTACCATGGTGAAGATGGCGCAGAAGCGCGCCTATGAAATCGCCGACACCATCCATTTTGACGGATGCCAGATGAGGCGCGACATCGGCTGGCGTGCGCTTTCGAAGAAATGAGCCAGAAACAGATTTAGCCACGGATGTTCACGGATTAGCCACTGTCTTTACCCTATGTTTAACAGCGTTAATCCGTAACCACCAGTGACTGGTTTTTCCAGGACTACTCAACATGCTCTCTCGCGCCATTGCCGCGTATCTCAGGCGCGGCGGCCTGATCGCCTATCCCACCGAATTCTGCTATGGTCTGGGCTGCGATCCGCGTAACCGCCGTGCGGTGCTGCGGCTGCTGAAAATCAAGGGGCGGCCGCAGCGCAAGGGTCTGATACTTATCGCGAGCAAATTCGCGCAGCTAGCGGCTTATTTGCAACCGCTCACGCCGGACCAGCAAAATATCCTGCGCTGCGATGGCGCGATGGCCATTACATATCTTATGCCCGCTAAGCCAGGCTGCCCGCGCTGGTTGCGCGGCGCGCATGATACCCTGGCGGTACGCATCACCGCTCATTCCGGGGCAGCGTTTTTGTGCAATGCGCTCGACATGGCATTGGTTTCCACCAGCGCCAACCGTAGCGGCGCAAAGCCTGCACGCACCTACGCGCAATGCCAGCGATTTTTCGGCAGACGGGTGCGAGTGCTGCCGGGGCGTGTGGGCAAACGCAAGCAGCCGTCAACCATACGCGCATGGATGGATGGTAAAATCATTCGCGGGTAATAACACTGATTGGATTCAGAAATGGATAGCGCAGCGGTCAAAGAATTCCTGTTTGAATTGCAGGAGCTGATTGTCATCCGCCTGGAACAGGTTGATGGGATGAAATTCCGCCGCGACAGTTGGGATCGCCCTGAGGGCGGCGGCGGGCGCTGCTGCATCATCGAAGAAGGCAACGTGCTGGAGCGCGGAGGCGTGGCCTTTTCACATGTGATGGGCGACAAGCTGCCGCCTTCCGCCACCGCGCATCGCCCGGAGCTGGCAGGATGCAAATGGGAGGCGATGGGGGTGTCGCTGGTGATGCATCCGCGCAACCCCTATGCACCCTCCACGCACCTGAATGTGCGCATGTTCATGGCGAAAAAACTGGATGGCGATAGCGTCTTCTGGTTTGGCGGCGGCATGGATCTGACGCCGTATTATGGCTTTGCGGAAGACGCGGTGTATTTCCATCAGACCTGCAAGGACGCACTCACCCCGTTCGGCGCGCACCTCCACCCAAAATTCAAGAAATGGTGCGACGAATATTTTTTTCTCAAGCACCGCAATGAGCCGCGCGGCGTGGGTGGCATCTTCTTCGATGATTTGAGCGAGCCGGATTTCGATACCTGCTTTGCCATCCAGCAAAGCGTGGGCAAGCATTTCATTCCGGCTTATGTGCCTATCCTCGAACGCCGCAAGGACACGCCATATGGTGAGCGGGAACGCGACTTCCAGTTATATCGCCGTGGCCGCTATGTCGAGTTCAACCTGGTAATAGACCGCGGCACCATCTTTGGCCTTCAATCAAATGGTCGCACCGAATCCATCCTGCTATCCATGCCGCCGCTGGTGAAATGGCGCTACGATTGGCGTCCGGAGAAAGGAACGCCGGAAGCGGAACTATATGATGAGTTTTTGGTGCCCAAGGATTGGGTTTGAGAATGAAACCCTGCTGGAAGATGGTGGTCTTATACGCGGTGAACCGTGTGTAATTCCCGATTGAAAACCTACCGGAGGTGGCTATGCAAAGATTAAAAAGACTCTTGCTTGTGTCATTCGCGACCATGCTGCTTACCGTATCCATTCCAGGGTGCGCGCAAAGGGGATATGTGCAAAACGTTGATTGCCGTTCCTGCCATACTTCCAGCGGTGCAGCGGATGCCAGGGATTTAAGCCATATTTACGCCAACCCATCCTCCCATCATCCTGTTGGCAACAAATACCTTGCCGACATAAATGCACAGCCAAACTTCAACCAGACGAGCGGCCAAAGCGCCGGGGTCGCGTTCTTTGACCGGAACAGCAACGGCTACCCGGACAACAATGAAATCCTGCTATTTAACGAAAGCGGGGTTGCCACGCTTGAATGTTCTTCATGCCATATGTCGCATGGAAATAATTCGGCTCCAGCCAATCCGACCGATAAATTCTACCTTCGCGTTAACAATAACGGCAGTGCGCTATGCACGACCTGCCATAGATATTAGCGTTATTGATTCGGCCAAGAGAGGACTAAGCTCCGCCCTGAGCGTAGCGGAATCGAAGGAATGGCGAAATGCTTTGACCCTTCGGCACTGCTCAGGGCAGGCTTCGCTGGCTATGCCAGCTACGCTCAGCACGAACGGGGTTTAAACATAATCTAGCCGATCAATAGTTATCCATCGTCAGCACTATCTTGCCGATAACGCCGCCCTGCTCGACCAGGCAGTGTGCCTCAACCGCATTTTCCAGTGGCAGCTTGTGCGAGACCAGCACGCCAAGTTTTCCCGCTTCCACCAATTGCGCGCCCTGTTCCAGTATCCTGCGCTGGCGCACACGCGCGTCGTGCAGTTTCATTACCTGCGGCGTGAGCATCAGTTCGTAGCACAGCGAAAGGTTGCGTAGCCGCGCCAGTTGCGTGTCGGCCAGCGACAGCGGGGTGGAGAGCAGGCTGACCACCTTGCCGCAGATGCGCGCAGCTTGCANNCGCGCCAACCCGGCCTTTTTTTCGTCGCTCACCGTCACCGCGATACGTGCGCCGAGATGGTGGGCGAGCTGCACCGCGATGTGCCCCACACCTCCGGCAGCAGCATGGATCAGGAGGGTTTGACCGGGCTGTATATTTGCGCGTTCAATCAGCGCTTCCCAAGCAGTGATCAGCACCAGCGGCAGCGCGGCACTGTCCTGCAAGCTGATATTGGTGGGCTTTAGCGCGCAATATTCTTCATGCAGCGTGGTGTAATCGGCATAGCAGCCCGGTTCATCGCCCTGATTTCCACCCAGTCCGCCGTTGCAGAAATACACTGCATCGCCGGGTGTGAAGCGTGTCACCGCACTGCCGATTTTTTCCACGATGCCCGCGCCATCACAACCGAGAATAGCGGGCAGTTTGCCGGGATAGTAAGCCGGCTTGGTGCGCAGCTTGGTATCCAGCGGATTCACCCCGGCGGCGGCGAGTTTCACGCGCAGGTGGTGCGGCGAAGGCAATTCGGGCCTGGCAACCTCGCGCAGTTGCAGCACATCCGGGCCGCCGGCAGCGGTCATTAATATGGCTCGCATCGTCATTCTGTAATCCTTAGAAGTTCACAAAACGCGGCTCAAACTACAGGTTAAAAATTTT
>CXWL01025123.1_pt1 | contig 11041 bp, 12 predicted proteins | sample 590931 | NCBI WGS metagenome assembly CXWL01 (sample SAMEA3498368, study PRJEB10139) | groundwater metagenome | biome: water well; material: biofilm material | place: Germany | collected 2015-04-27 | reverse complement strand
CGGCTGGCTCGCGCCCGCCGCGGGTACGGTGGCAGCCGCGCCATCCAGCGACTGCCGGTGTGTGCGGGTGCCGAGCCAATAGCTGCCCGTGCCGACGGCGCCGAGCAGCGTGATCGCGAGGACGGTGGTTGCGGTCTTCACAGGTCTTCTCCCAGCAGGCGTTCGATTTCGGCCAGGCGCACTTGCGCGTCGACCTGCGACTTGAGCAGGTCCAGGCGTGTCTTGCGTATCTGGCGCTGGGCGTCCAGCAGCGTCGCGAAGTCGACCTTGCCCGTCTCGTAGGCAGCCAGCGCGGCTTGCAGGGCCAGCTGCGACTGCGGCAGCATCTGCGCTGCCATCAACGTCTCGGTGCGGCGCGCGGCGTCGTACCCCGCCAGGCTGCCGGCCAGCTCGCCGAGCAACTGGTTCGACAACGACTCGATGCGCGAGCGGGCGGCGCTGACCATCGCTTCGGCCTCGCGCTCCTGCGAGCGGCGTGATTCCTGCTGCAGCGGGATATTCATCTCCAGCATCAGCCCCCAGGAGGTGATGCGCGAGCGCATCTGGGCCGGCACCACGCCGACCTGGAAGTCTGGATTGCGGTTGGCCATGGCGAGATCACGGCCCTTCTGCGCGCTGGCCAGCCGCGCCGACTCGGCCAGCAACTGGGGGTTGCTCGCGCGCGCCCGTTCGGCCAGTGCCGTGGCGTCCGAAGTGCCCAGCCTGGGCTGCGCACGAAGCGCCTGGGGGTCGGCCAGCGTGGCCGTGCCGTCGCGGGCCAGCAGGCCGTTCAGGCGCACGCGCAACTGCAGCTTTTCACCCTCCAGGGCGATCAGTTCCGAGCGCATGGCCGTCTGCTCAAGCTGCGCCCGGATCGCGTCTTGCTGGACGGCCAGGCCGCCGGCATAGCGCGCCTGGGCAATCTGCTCCAGCCGCGCCATCAGGTCCAGCACTTCGCGCGTCAGGCGCTCGCTGCCGGCGGCCCGGTAGTACTCGGCGTAGGTGGTCTTGATGCGGGCGGCCAGGTCGGCCCAGGTGGCGTCGGTGCGCGCGGCCGCCTGTTGTGCCTCGGCAGCGGCAATATCGCGGCGCAGGTCGCGCTTGCCCCAGCCGGGCAGCGTCTGCATCAGCGTATATCGCGTCTCCCCCACGCGCCACGGCAACAGGCTCGGTGGCGCCTCGTTGCCGTAGTTGTTGAAGTTCATCAGCTCGACGCGCAGCACCGGGTCCGGCAGGGCGCCCGCAGGCTGCACGCGCTGGGCCACCGCGTCGGCCTCCTGCCGCATCACCGCGAGCTCCGGGCTCTGTGCCCGCGCATAGTCCAGCAGGCCCTGCACGTGGGTCCCCAGTGCGTTCTGCTGCGCCTGCGCGAGGCCGGGCACAACAGCGCACACGAGGCCGGCCACCAGCAGGCCGCGTGCGATCAAGTCAGACGCCACAGCGATACCCCCAGACTTCAAGATCGATGGAGCGCAGCGGCAGGCTATCTGAGGATGGCCACACGTGCCGCGCGGCAAGCGCACCGGCCGCGCCAGCGTGTGCGGGCTGCCAGTGTCGGGCGCAAACGGCCGTGGCGCTATAGCGCGAGGCGAAGAAAGGCGATCCTGATCGGTGGGGCCGCGGCGCCTTCCCGGCGCGGCAGCGGTAAAGATACCGGCAGTGAAGCCGGTATTGGACAGACCGTCGCGATGGCGAGCTGAGGCGGCGCGCCATCGTCGGCGTGGTCAGGCGCGGACTTCAACGAGGCAATCGAGACCTTGGACTTGGTGCAATAGTCGAGGCAGTCGGCCTGGCTGGGTGACGCCCGGGATTCCTGAGCGCCGTGATGCAACGGGCATGGCAGAGCGGCCACCTCGATGGGTGCCGCCGAGGCCACGCTGGCGCCATCGGAGGGCTGCCCGCCGATATCCGCCACGCACGCATTGGCGATGCCCGCGGTGATGCCGAACAACCACACCAGCAGCACGGTGGCGGCCCAGCGTTGGAGTTGTCGGCGATGGCGGAACATGGGAGTTCGGATGTCGGCGGCGAGCGCGCCAGCTTACATGTGATCGATCATCACCTGCCCGAATCCCGAGCAGGACACCTGCGTTGCGCCGTCCATCAGGCGCGCGAAGTCGTAGGTCACCTTCTTGCTGGCGATCGAGCGCTCCATCGAGCTGATGATCAAGTCCGCCGCCTCGATCCACCCCATGTGGCGCAACATCATTTCGGCCGAAAGAATCTCCGAGCCGGGGTTGACGTAGTCCTTGCCCGCGTACTTGGGTGCCGTGCCGTGCGTGGCCTCGAACATGGCGATGGAATCGCTGAGGTTGGCCCCCGGGGCGATGCCGATGCCGCCCACCTGCGCGGCCAGGGCGTCGGAGACATAGTCGCCGTTGAGGTTGAGCGTGGCCACCACCGAATATTCGGCCGGGCGCAGCAGGATCTGCTGCAGGAAGGCGTCGGCAATCGAGTCCTTGAGGATGATGTCCTTGCCGGTGCGCGGGTTCTTGTATTTGCACCACGGCCCCCCGTCGATCAGCTCGGCGCCGAATTCGCGCTGTGCCAGGGCGTAGCTCCAGTCGCGGAAGCCACCCTCGGTGTACTTCATGATGTTGCCCTTGTGCACGATGGTCACGCTGGGCTTGTCGTTGTCGATGGCGTACTGCAGCGCCTTGCGCACCAGGCGTTCGGTGCCTTCACGCGATACCGGCTTGATGCCGATGCCAGAGGTGTTGGGGAAGCGGATCTTCTTGACCCCCATCTCCTCGATCAGGAACTTGATGAGCTTCTTGGCCTTCTCGCTTTCGGCTTCGTACTCGATGCCGGCGTAGATATCTTCCGAGTTCTCGCGGAAGATGATCATGTTGGTCTTCTCCGGTTCTTTCACCGGGCTCGGGACACCCTTGAAATACTGGATCGGACGCAGGCACACGTACAGATCCAGCTCCTGGCGCAGCGCCACGTTGAGCGAGCGGATGCCGCCGCCGACCGGCGTCGTGAGCGGGCCCTTGATTGACACGGCATAGTCGCGCACGGCGTGCAGGGTCTCTTCGGGCAGCCAGACATCGGGGCCGTAGATCTTGGTCGACTTCTCGCCGGCATAGACCTCCATCCAATGGATCTTGCGCTTGCCGCCGTAGCTCTTGGCGACAGCGGCGTCCACGACCTTGAGCATGACCGGTGTGATGTCCAGGCCGGTGCCGTCGCCCTCGATATACGGGATGATCGGCTGATCGGGCACGTTGAGCGAGAAGTCAGCGTTGACGGTGATCTTCTGCCCGCCTGCGGGCACCTTGATGTGCTGGTACATGGTTCTGGTCTCCAATGGGGTCTGCCTCAGCTGCGACATGACTTGGATGCAAGTCGGTCCGCTCTGGAACTTCGTTTTCAGCCGCTGGCCCCTGCGCCAATGTCCGGCTTGAATCGTCTTGAATTCTAAGTCACCCCTCCTGTCAACCGACTGACGCCGCCGCGCGTTTCGCATGGGCCTCCGAGTTGGAGGAGGTCTTCAAAAACTTTCTAAAGGTATACGAGATGAACAAGCTCCTGGCCGCCCTGATCGCCGCCGCTTTTGCCACCACTGGCGTCTTTGCCGCCACCGACGCGAAGCCGGTTGCTGGCGCTGCGGCCGCCAAGCCGGCTTCGGCCGCCGCTTCCAGCGCCAAGAAGGCCGCGGCGAAGCCGGCTGCCGCCGCGTCGGCCGTCAAGAAGTAATCCCGTTCGGCGTCCAAGACATGCGCCCGGCTCGGCCGGGCGCACTTCTTTGTGGCCACCAACTGCGGGCCCGCAATGTCAGCCGAAGCCGCAATACAGGGCCACTTGCTGCCACACGCCATGCCCCAGCGCCCAGCCGGAAGCGGCCACCAGCATGGCGCCCGCTGCGCGCACCAGCCAGCGTTCGCGCCCGCTCGCACCCGGCCCCTGCAGCAAGCGCTGCACGGCCCAGGGGGCCAACAGCAATCCGGCTGACGACGCCACTGCAAACGCTGCCATGGCGCCTGCGCCCGCAAGTGCACCGCCGGTCAGCGCGGCGACCAGCAGCGCCGACTGCAGCAAACCGCAGGGCCATGCCACCCATAGCGCACCGCCGGCGGCGGCCCGCAGCGGGCCGCGCAGGCGCTGCCATTCGCCTGGCGCCGCCGATCGCGGCATGCGGCCGATGGCACCCATCCATGCCGGTTGGCGGCCGTGCCACAGCAACCACAAACCGAGCACCAGAGCCAAGGCATGCAATACGGTCCATAGCGGCCGCAAGACGGCGCTGGTCTGCGACAACGTGGTCAACGCGCCGACGCTGCCGGCAGCGATGGCCCCACCGGCGGCATAGCCCGCCACGCGCGCGAAGTGGAATGCCACCAACGCGGATGGCCGCCGGCCGCCCACCACGGCGGCACACGGTGCGCCGCACATGGCGGCGCAATGCGGCGTACCGGCCAGCCCAAGCAGCGCCGCGCTGACGATCAGCGCTGAATCCACCCCTAGATGATGCGCGAAAAGCGTTCACGCACCTTGTCGGCCTGCAAGTGGCGGTCAAAAACCATGGCGATGGCGCGCACGAAGAACCACCCCGTCGCGGTGACGTGGATCTCGTGGTCGGTGACCTCCACCAGCCCCATTTCGGCCAGCGGCTGCAACTGGGCCAACTCGGAGGCAAAGACCTCGCGCATCTTCACCAGATGCGCCAGCTCGATCGATTCGAATTCCACCCGCCCCTGGCACATCAGCGCCATGATCACGGCCCGACGCAGCAGGTCGTCTCGGGTGAGTGCGATACCGCGCACGATCGGAAAGTCGCCCTGCGCCAGCGCGTCCTGGTATTCGGGCAGGGTCTTGGCGTTCTGGCTGTAGGTGGCACCGATGCGGCCGATGGCCGATACGCCAAGGCCGATGAGATCGCAATCGGGCTGCGTGCTGTAGCCCTGGAAGTTGCGGTGCAGGCGGCCCTGGCGCTTGGCCACTGCCAGCGCGTCGCCCGGCAGCGCGAAGTGGTCCATGCCGATATAGACATAGCCGCTGCCCATGAAGCCGGCGAGCGCATCGCCGAGCATGCGCACGCGCTGATCGCCTGTGGGTAGATCGGCGGCATCGATGCGCCGCTGGGGCTTGAAGCGCTGGGGCAGATGCGCGTAGGCGTACAGGGCGATGCGGGTCGGGTGCAATTCCGCGACCTGCGCGATGGTGCGCCGGAATGATTCCGGCGTCTGCTTGGGCAGGCCGTAGATGAGATCGGCGTTGATCGATTCGAAGCGCAACGCGCGCGCCTCGGCGACGAGGTCCCGCACGCTATCGAAGGGCTGCACCCGGTGCACGGCGGCCTGCACGTCGGGATCAAAATCCTGGATCCCGAAGCTGATGCGGTTGAAGCCCATGCCGACCAGGTTGCGCAGGCGCTCACGCGATGCGGTGCGCGGATCGACCTCGATCGACACCTCGGCACCCGGCGCCAGCTTGAAGGCGTGGCGCAGTTTGGCCATCAGGTCGGCCAGTTCGTCGTCAGACAAAAACGTGGGCGAGCCGCCCCCCAGGTGCAGTTGCGATACCGCTTGCCCGCGGCCCAGCTCGGCCACGTGCAGTTCGATTTCGCGCTCCAGCGTCTCCAGGTACTCACGCCCGCGGCTGTGGTGCTTGGTGATGATCTTGTTGCAGGCACAGTAGTAGCACAGCGCTTCGCAGAACGGGATATGCACATACAGCGACAGCGGCGAGACGCCGCCGACCACGGCACCCTGGGCGCGCTGGCGCAGGGCCTGGCGGTATTCAGTGGGGCCGAAGGCTTCGACAAAGCGGTCGGCCGTGGGGTAGGAGGTGTACCTCGGGCCCGGAATGTCGAGCTTGCGCAGTTGGGCGTCGGACAGTGGCGCGTCCACGGGCAGGAGAGCTGCAATATTCATGGCCCGACTCTGCCCAAGCGGCGACCAGTGGGCATTGATCTTGCTCAAGCGAGTGGGCCGGTCGACTTCGGGGTCACCAGCGTGGGTTCGAACGGGGCAGGCCCGACATGCGCGATACTGGCGTTCTACCGAGCCGGCCAAAAACCATGAATGCCCCTGACACAACCATCCGTCTTGAGCCGTTCAAAGTGGCCTGTTCGAGCTGCAACCTGCGTGAGCTGTGCCTGCCCGTGGGCATGTCCAGCGAGCAGATGGACCGGCTTGACGCCATCGTGGCCACCCGGCGCACGCTGTCCCGCGGCGACGCGCTGTTCCGCTCTGGCGAGGCCTTCGCGTCGCTCTACGCCGTGCGCACGGGCTTCTTCAAGACCTGCGTCTCGTCCGAAGACGGGCGGGATCAGGTCACGGGGTTTCAGATGGCAGGCGAGTTGCTGGGCCTGGACGGCATCAGCACCGACCGCCACACCTGCGACGCCGTCGCGCTGGAGGACTCACAGGTCTGCGTGATCCCCTATCACCAGCTCGAAGACCTGTCGCGCGAGTTCTCGGATCTGCAGCGTCACTTCCACAAGATCATGAGCCGCGAAATCGTTCGCGACCACGGCGTGATGCTGCTGCTGGGCAGCATGCGGGCCGAAGAGCGATTGGCCGCCTTCCTGCTCAATCTCACCCAGCGCCTGCGCACGCGCGGGTTCTCGGCCAGCTCGCTGATCCTGCGCATGACGCGGGAGGAGATCGGAAGCTACCTCGGGCTCAAGCTGGAGACCGTGAGCCGGGCGTTTTCAAAATTCCAGGACGACGGCGTGCTGGAAGTCAAGCAGCGCCAGATCCGCGTGCTCGACCCACAGGCGCTGCAGGCGCTGGTCAACGGGACGTCCTGCTAGCCCGCCGCCGGGCCGCCCCAAGGCGGGCTGCGCCCCCCTGGCCCAGCAGGGGCCCCTTCGTGGCCCTTGGGGCAGCGAACGCAGTGAGCGTGGGGGCTTCGCCTCTACCGTGTCATGGGCGTGCGGGTGTGGCTGCATGATTGCGGCCCTGCACCGCGGGCATATCGGCCTTGGAAGCTGAAGCCGCGGTTGGCAGCACCGGGTCGGGGTGTGAGACAGCGAGGAACAACGTCGCGAAGCTCGCCACCACGACGGCGAGCGGGCCGCCGATCACCATCCAGACGATCGGCAGCCGCCACCACTTGACGGTAGGGGTCCCGGAATCTTCCTGCGTTGCTGGCATGGCTGCCTCCTGTATCGGGTGCATCCTCATCGGGGCACCATGAAAGTTGATTTTTCCACCACGGTGCGCTGCGCGTCTCGCCGGGAATCCGGGATGAGTTCGACGACGAACTCGATCATGTGGCTGCCCGCGCCGGCTGAGGTGGCCACCTTCGGTGGCACGCGCACGGCCACCGGCACCCAGCGTGCCTCGGCCGGCGCCACCACGATCTCGGCGCGCACATCGCTCGCCATTTCGGGCATCCCTCTTGGGTGGATGCGATAACGCTGCACCTGTTCGGTGGCATTCATGATCTGCAGGCGATAGACATTCTCAACCCAGCCATCTTCCACGATACGCGCCAGCGTGCCGCGGTCGCGCACGACGTCCACCTTGTAGGGTGAGCGCAGCCACAGGCTCACGATCAAGGCCACGCAGATCAACGCCAGGACGGCGGTATAGACCAGCACCCGCGGCCGAAAGATCCGCGCCAACACCTGCACCCGGGTCAAGTGCCGCTGCATGCCGTTTTGCGTGTCGTAGCGGATCAGCCCGCGCGGGTACTGCATCTTGTCCATCACGACGTTGCAGACGTCGATGCATGCGGCGCAGCCGATGCACTCGTACTGCAGCCCCTTGCGGATGTCGATGCCGGTGGGGCAGACCTGCACGCACAGCCCGCAATCGATGCAGTGCCCCAGCTTGGCGGCCTTCAGATCAGTCTTGCGGCCACGCGTCCCGCGTGGCTCGCCGCGCTCGGCCTCATAACTGATGATGAGCGTGTCCTTGTCGAACATCGCACTTTGGAAGCGCGCGTACGGGCACATGTACTTGCACACCTGCTCGCGCATCCAGCCCGCATTGCCGTAGGTGGCGAAACCGTAGAACAGGACCCAGAACCATTCCCACGGCCCAAAGCCAAGGGTGGTGGCCAGCATCCACAGGCTCTTGATCGGCGTGAAGTAGCCGACAAAGGTGAAGCCGGTCCACAGCCCGATGGCGATCCAGGCGACCTGCTTGCCGCCCTTGCGCAGCCACTTCTCGGCGCCCCACGGGGCCGCATCGAGCTTCATGCGCAGCATGCGGTCGCCTTCGAACTGCTGCTCCACCCACATGAAGATCTCGGTATAGACCGTCTGCGGGCAGGCAAACCCGCACCATAGGCGGCCGGCCACCGCCGTGAAGAGGAACAGGGCGTAGGCCGAGACGATCAACAGACCCGTCAGGTAGATGAAGTCCTGCGGATAAAGCACCAGGCCGAAGATATAGAAGCGCCGCGCAGCCAGGTCGAAGAGCACGGCCTGGCGGGCGTTCCACTCCAGCCACGGCAGGCCATAGAACAGCAGCTGCGTGGCCCACACCAGCGCCCAGCGCCAGCCGGCAAACCAGCCGGACACAGCGCGGGCGTAGATCCTGTTCTGCTTCTGGTAGAGCGAGACCAAGGCCTCGCTGGCGTCTTCGGTGGCGCCCTGCGGCGCGACGGTGTGGTCTTCGGGCACTCTCAAAGGCAGGCGATCTCGTTCAGTTGCCAGCCAGGCGCGTGGTCTGCGACAAGCTCAGCACGTACGCGCCCAGCACGTGGATCTGCTCGGGCGTGAGCAGCCGGCCCTGCGCCGGCATCGCATTGGTCTTGCCATTGGTGACCATGTTGATGATGGCCTGCTCGCCCCAGCCGTGCAGCCAGATCTTGTCGGTGAGGTCGGGTGCGCCCAGGGCGGGGTTGCCCTTGCCTTCGGCGCCGTGGCAGGCGGCGCAAACCACGAACTTGGGCTTGCCCAGCTGGGCGGCGATATCGTTGTGTGCACTGCCCGACAGGCTCAGCACATAGTTGGCCACGTTCTTGACGTCTTCGGCCGAGCCGACCGCGGCCGCCATCGGCGGCATCAGGCCCGTGCGGCCTTCGGTGATGGTCTTCTTGATGGCATCGTGGGTGTTGCTGCCGAGCCAGTCGTTGTCGGCCAGGTTCGGGAAGCCCTTGCTGCCGCGACCGTCGGAGCCGTGGCATTGGGCGCAGTTGTTCAGGAACAGGCGCTGGCCGATGCCCATGGCCTTGGTGTCGCGCGCCAGGTCTTCCGCGCTCATGGTGCTGTACTTGGCGTACACCGGTGTCATGGCCGCGCGGGCTTTTTCCTGTTCGGCCTCGTACTGGTTCAGGCTGGTCCACTTGAGCGTGCCCGGATTCGTGCCGAGACCCGGATAGAAGGCAAGATAGACCGCTGCGAAAACGGTGGTCAGGACAAACAGCCACGCCCACCAGCGCGGCAGCGGGTTGTTCAGCTCACGCAGATCTTCGTCCCAGACGTGGCCCGTGGTGTTGTCGTTGGCCATCACCTTGCGCTTGCTCGCAATCATCAGCAGTGCCAGGCAGGCGACCAAGCTGACGACGGTGGTGACGGTGACAAACAGCGCCCATCCGCTGCTCACGAAATCACTCATGACTTTTCTCCTCGGGGTTCATTTGAGTTCTGTTCTCCCGCAAACGGGAGCCGCGCAGCCTCGTCGTGCTCGGCGCTACGGCGCCGGCTCCAGGTGTGCGCCACCAGGGCCAGAAAGAGCACCAGACCGGCCAGGGTGATGGCCACGCGCAGATCATTGACATCCATGGTGTCGCTCCTTGAACTGTGCTTTCTCTACTTGCGCGCCGTGCCCAGCACCTGCAAGTACGCGATGAGCGCCTCCATCTCGGTACGGCCCTTGACGTCGTCACCGGCCCGCGCGATTTCTTCGTCGGTGTACGGCACACCGACCATGCGCATGGCCTTCAGGCGCGGCGCCATGCCGGCGGCATCGACGGTGGCCGTCACGATCCAGGGATAGGCCGGCATGTTGGACTCGGGCACCAGATCACGCGGGTTGTTCAGGTGCGCGCGATGCCACTCGTCGCTGTACTTGCCACCCACGCGGTGCAGGTCGGGCCCGGTACGCTTGCTACCCCACTGGAACGGGTGGTCGTAGACGAACTCCCCCGCCGTGGACAGCGGCCCGTAGCGCAGCGCTTCGGCCCGGAACGGCCGCACCATCTGCGAATGGCAGTTGTAGCAACCCTCGCGGACGTAGATATCGCGCCCCGCCAGTTGCAGCGCGGTATAGGGCTTGAGGCCTTCCACAGGCTGCGTGGTGGAGCGCTGGAAGAACAGCGGAACGATCTCGACCAGGCCGCCGACGGCCAGCGCCAGCAGGATCAGCACGATCATCAGGAAGTTGTTGGTCTCGATCTTGGCGTGACCGCGCGGTGCATGTTGGTTCGACATGTTTGTGTACTCCAGTCAGCTCAAGCGTGGGCCGGTGTGGCGGATAGCGGTGGGATCCGCGCCACCACGGGCTGGCCGCTGCGCACCGTCATCACCACGTTCCAGGCCATGATCACCATGCCGCCCAGGTACAGCAGGCCACCGAGCAGGCGCACCAGGTAGTACGGGAAGGTGGCCTTCACGCTCTCGACGAAGGTATAGACCAGCGTGCCATCGGGGTTGACCGCGCGCCACATCAGGCCCTGCATGACGCCGGCGATCCACATCGCGGCGATATAGAGCACGATGCCGATGGTGGCCACCCAGAAGTGGGTCTCGATCGCCTTCACGCTGTACATCGTGGTGCGGCCGAACAGACGCGGGATCAGGTAGTACAGCGAACCCATGCTGATCATGCCCACCCAGCCGAGCGCGCCGCTGTGCACGTGGCCGACCGTCCAGTCGGTGTAGTGGCTCAGCGCGTTGACGGTCTTGATCGACATCATCGGTCCTTCGAACGTGCTCATGCCGTAGAAGGACAGGCTCACGATGAGGAACTTCAGGATCGGGTCGTCACGCAGTTTGTGCCAGGCTCCGCTGAGGGTCATGATGCCGTTGATCATCCCGCCCCAGCTCGGTGCCAACAGCACCAGCGAGAAGACCATGCCTACGCTCTGTGCCCAGTCGGGCAGCGCGGTGTAGTGCAGGTGGTGCGGGCCGGCCCACATGTAGGTGAAGATCAGCGCCCAG
>CXWL01009359.1_pt1 | contig 11049 bp, 8 predicted proteins | sample 590931 | NCBI WGS metagenome assembly CXWL01 (sample SAMEA3498368, study PRJEB10139) | groundwater metagenome | biome: water well; material: biofilm material | place: Germany | collected 2015-04-27 | reverse complement strand
CGTCGCCGATCCGAACTTCGGTCCGGCCCATTCGGCGATCGGCTGGATGGCGCTGGGCAGACAGCACATGCAAGCCGCCTACGAATCCTTCAATCGCGCCCTCAAAGCCAACGATCAAGACCCCCGGGCCTACCACGGCATCGCCGAATACTATTCCCAAAAGGGAAAACGCGAGAGCGCGCTGGACAACTTCGCCAAGGCGCTCAAGTTCTACAAAGACCCCGAACGAAAAAACGCGATTCTCAATCAGCTGTTCCAAGAAGGCCAAATGGCCGATTAGCAGGCTGCTGGAAAAGTCCGCCAGCTGCGTTCTCGCGTCGTTCAGATCCTCAACGTACCCCAGAGGGTACGCCTCCGGTCCTCACTCGCTGCGGCCTTGCTGGACGAACTTTTTGAGCAGCCTGCGGGAACGTTCTCCTCTTGTCCCACTTCACTTGCTCGCAGAGGCCTCAAGGAGGCCGTGCTCGTTCAATGTGCGCGTTCGAACGAAAAGATGGCAGACCCTTCTGATGTGTGGGAGAGCTTGGAGGAATTATTTAGCAGGAGGTATTTGGAACCGATCAGGTGGTAGCGTAGCTGCCTACCCACCCATGCATGGTGTTCGATGATATAGGGTGCTAAAATGCCGCGCCCAAGGTTTTCCACGGGAGTCACATGATCGTCGGATCTAAGACAAATGGAGCAATTCTCTGACGAGGCACACCTTCAAAAGCCTAACAAACCGGTTGTCTAAGGCCGGTTTCAAGAGCGACTTCTTGCATTCTGCAATATTGCCAGATTGGTGGGACAATACCTGTCTCCAAGAGCCTCGGCTCCTTGAAGACCTCGAGATCCGAGTCGCGCGCTTCCTTGGCCTCTCGCTTGAGAAGGTCAGAGATCCCAGTGCCACATTAGCGGCGCCAGCATATCCTAGAGCACAGCTGAGGCGTGTTAAGGATATTGATCGGGACAGGTTGGGGCCTGCCATTCACGCCGCCTTGCGGATTGCTGCCGCAGTAGTTCGTAGTCTCAGAGATCCGGCAACCACGGTAGCTGTGCTCCCAGCTGATGGTTTGGCTTGGCGTAATCAAATTCAGCGGCCTCGGCTGTCGGTGTCCCTGCACGACATTGCTGGAGATCTTTGGATGCGAGGCATTCCGGTTATCCCACTCGACGTGCTCCCAACCCCAAACTTCCAAGGCATTGCAGGGATCGTTGAAGGGCGACCGGTCATCCTGCTTGGCCATAAATATGACGAACCAGGCCGAGTCGCTTTTGTCGTTTCGCACGAGGCCGGGCATATTGCTGCCGCTGATTGTGCGCCCGACCAGCCAGTTGTTGACGAGGAAGAGGACATTCTGGATGACACGTCCATTGAACGTCGCGCTGATCAGTACGCCAACCATCTCCTTATTGGTGACAACAACATACCCAGGGTTGACGGTACCAATTTTAAAGATCTCGCCAGCCGGGCTTCTGAAATTGAACGCCAGACAGGCGCCGATGCTAGTGCCGTGATCTTCGCTTGGGCCCGCCGGGTGGCCACGCCTAGCAGCTACCAAACGGCTACGCTGGCAGTGAAGGCTCTTTATCGAGGCGCTGGTGCTCGAAGACTATTGCGACAATTATTCGATCGGCATGTTGATCTAACGGCTGCGACCGAAACCGACCGCGCACTGCTCCGCTGCATATACGGCGAGCCGGAGCGTCATGAAGCTGTTGGTTGATACGGATGTTTTCTGCAAACTGGGAATATCCAGCCTACTTGAAGACGCAGCACGCATATTTGGCACGAGCTTGCAAGAATGCGGGAGGTTGCCCGCGCTTCCCTTCATGCTGCGGAGAGGCAGGCTTCGGAAACTATTTGGGGCCCTCGCCTGCGATGCATTGATTCCTGTTGCAGACTCAATGCTGGAAATGCCACAGCCCGGCGTCATCTGGCTTGAAAAGTTGACCGCCATTGAAGCTATCGACCCAGGGGAAGCTCAGATCTTTGCCATGGCTGCGGAGCAAGGGCAGCGGTTTTTGTCTGGCGATAAGCGTGCCCTCAATGCACTCAAAGGAGTTGATGCTTTTATCCCAGCGCTTGATGGGCGCGTGGTAGTGATGGAGGCCGTCTTGCTGGCGCTTTGCGACAGGATTGGGCCAGAGGAAATACGTCAGAGGGTTGCTCCGTTAATTGCAGTGGACAGGACGGTTGCTGTTTGCTTCTCTAGTGAGAATCCAAATCCTTTAGAGGCGCTTATTTCTTACTTTGAGGACATTAAGACTAAGCTTGCGCCACTCCAACTCTGGAATCCTCGCGGTGGAGGATAGACATGACATTTGGGCCAGACCATTACGTGCCGGTGCTCAAGGTGAAGCGTGGAGAAAGAAAGGCTCTTCAGCGTGTTTCCTCAATCCATCAGTCACGAATTACCCCTCTCTTAGAGATTGTCAAAAAAATACCCGGTAAAACTATAAGTGCCCATCTTGATACGGCGTTCACCGATCTTGCAGAAGCCGTTCGCCCGTATTCGAGGTGCTTCATTGACGCGCGTGAGATTGCTGCTGATGGCCAAGCTGGTGCAGATGAGGTGTTTCGACGAGCCACCGCTGCTGGTATTGTATTCACCCCTGTCACTGGAGTATCTCGCACAGCCGATATTACTCCTGCTCTTGCTTATCGGACGAATGGTCTGGCATTGCGATTGACCCGAGCCGAGTTTGAACAAGGCGGTCTTGCCGGGCGGATCAATCCTTTTTTGAGCACAAAAGGGCTTACGCCTGAAGAAATAGATCTTATTGTCGATCTTGGAGGAGTTGAGGACTTTATCCTTGAAGGGATCGTCGCCTTGACCGATGCTTTCATAGCCGAAGTTCCTGATCATCTACGGTGGCGCACCTTCACGGTCTCAGCCTGCGCGTTTCCAAAAAGTATGGGAGTGGTCCAGCGTAATTCAGAAGCCTCTGTCGAGCGTGCAGATTGGATCGCGTGGAGAGACAATCTTTACGGTCGGCGAAACAGCCTTCAGCGTCTTCCAACTTTCAGTGATTGCGCAATACAGCGTCCAGAAGGAGTTGAAGGCTTTGATCCAGTTAAAATGCAAGTGTCTGCCTCAATTCGGTACACCTTAGAAGAACAATGGTTGCTGATAAAAGGCCAGAGCACGCGGTCAAAGCGTCCTGGCGAACAATTCCCAGAGTTAGCTCGCAAGCTTGTTTACGGTAACCTCAGGTCAAGATTTTACGGGCCAGACCACTGTAGCGGGTGTGGGTTGATGAAGGCGGCTGCAGATGGTGCGTCTGGTTTGGGATCTGCTGAGGCGTGGCGACAACTCGGCACCATCCATCATATTTCAGCGGTTACGCAGGCACTCGCTTCTTTGCCCTGGCTTTGAGTTGTGTCCGTACGGCCTTGGCAATTTCATTGAGGCTGCACAGTTCGCAAATCCTATCCCAAACAATCCAACGAGCTTTCCCCCGATAGCCTCGGGCGGCGTCCCGCTTCTCCAGCAAAGCCAGAGCGTTATCGAGCCACAATAATTCAACCAGGGCGCGAGGATCTTTCTTGGGATTGCTACGCGGGGCGCGCATGGTTTTGAGCTGTACACCCTTGGCCGATTGGTGAGCAAGTAAGATTCCCCACCATTCAGGCACGTTATCGAGTGCTTCATCCAAATGGCGCTCACCTACCACTAGCGTTGCTCGATCAAACACCTTCCCGTAGAGTTCCACCTGACCGCGTAACCGACGAAAACTATCCCGATCAGACTTGATTTCATACCCATGCAGCAGGCCGTTGACGACTGAAAGATCGACTCTCACCTGCCCACGACAAAGTCCAAGTTCCTCGATGAAGACGGTGCGAGATGTATGTGCGTGCTTTTTGAAAAGGCGGGATCGAAGAACCGAACGGATCTCAGAGTCGCCAAGAACAAGATTGTTGCTCATTACGTCACAGTATCCCGCGAGGTATTTGATTGGGGAAATGCGACACAATAGGAGAAGCGCAAGAAGTTAAACACGGCTCAGACACGGCTCATTTTAGAAGAGCTGTACCAAAGTCTCAAGATCAATTTTAAAAGATTAAGGTATCAGCGACTTATCAGGTATCTGATTCAGGGACACAGGACCGCTAGTTTGGCAGGCTGGAATTTCGGGAGTTTGGGGGCCGGCATTCTTGCAGGTTTTACCGACGAATGACTTCAGCCGCCCAAAATCCGCCAGCAAGGCCGCAGGGAGTTCGGACGCCGAGGCGTACTATTTCTGTACGTTGAGGTGGACGGACGACTGAGAACGCAGCTGGAGGGAATTTTCAGCAGCCGACTAGAGTTCGCGGATTGCGCCCTGTAGGACTGTGATCTGCGTGATCGGGTCGCCGGAGGATTTGAGTTCGGTGCGGATTTGGTTTTTGAGGTAGGAGGAGTAGCCCACTCGGTCGACTAAGAGGTCGAGGAACCGCTCAACCGGGAGGAGGCTCTTGGCCTTGAGTTCTTCTACGGTCTCGTCGCTGACCGGCACGTAGCTGCTCCCCATGTGGAACACCACATTGTAGTAACGGTCTTTTCCGATGCGCTCGAAACGTAAGCCTTTCACGGAACCCTCCTCTACACGAGTGCGAACGGCCCCATTTTAGACAAACAGATCCTGGAAGACAAGGGCGGAGCGATCGGACCCCTCCGGCTTCCGCGCCAATCTGTGGCGCTACTTTGCGGGGGCTTTCCCGAAATATTCCTGTCGGCTGACCGCCACGTCGGTGACGAACATGACCCCGGAGTGGCGATCGAACAGCGGCCGCAGTCCTGCCAGGATGGGCTCCACTTTTTCCTCCGGGACGACCGTCATGATCATCTCAAGGCTTTCCTGCTCGCTGAACATGAAGTGGGCTTCACGTACGCCATGATGCCCTTTGCCCGACACATTGCCGATGATCGTATAGCCGGTCGCGTTGACCCGGTCCAGCAGGTCCGTCACAAACGGCCGGTGTTCTCCCGCTACGATCACCCGGATCTCTTTCATCGGATGCAATATCAACCCGCCCACGGTTCAGCTCCTTCCTTGGTGAATAATTCTGTCCAACACGCGCGTATTTACACGCCGGTTCCTGAATCGGCTTTGACCCACTCGCCGGTCGGGCGATACCGATAGAAGATTCCCTCTTCCGGCTCCAGCGCGACCAGGTGGACCCACTCGTTATGATAGAACTGCTTCAGCACGTCATGACGCCCGATCAGCTTCACGATCCGTTCGCGCGGCGCTTCGATTACGGACAGGAGCCGCATCGGCTCATGGTACGGCGCCTCGCCGTTCATGACGGTCTGCAGGGCGAGCCCGAGCCGGAGGTCGCTCCAGGGGCCGGACATGATGCCGAACCGTCCGACGACATTATGATAGATCTTGCTCCCGCTGCCATAGACCTCATTATCCACCGTGGAAAAATAATGTTCCATGTTGATCCACTGAGCCACGACTTGCGGCCCGGTCATCAGCACTTCGAGCAAGCGGCTGCTGGGATCTTCGCGGTAGTCGTACGATTGCAGAAAGGCGCGTCCGCCTAGATCGATTCCTTTGGTCAAGTCCCGCCGGCCGATCACGATGGACGCGTTGCTCGACAGGCCCCATTCCGGTCGCACCTGGCTCCAATCCACGCTGCGGCGGCGCACATGCGCGATCGATTCAGGGGCCGGCAGCGGTTCGGCGAGATCGGGAAAGCGGGTGCAACGTTCCAGACTCGTGAGGCGGGAGGCTTCGCGAAGGTCTTGGGTCAGCCGCGCGATATCCGCGCGGTGCGTCGGCGGCGCATCCTCTAAATCGAAGAGTTGGACGGCATCGGTCGTGGTATCGACTTGCCCCGCTAGGAAGTGCGTGTCGGACGGAATCACGAGGCCGTTTTTCGCCAGGCGCTCCCGTACTTTTTGATTGTTGGCCATCATGGCGAGCACGCGCGCGTTGGGTTTGCCTTCGTTGCCTCCGCAGGCGCCGCAGTCCAGAGCGGATTCGAACGGATTATTCTCCGAGGTGCTGCCGTGCGCGCAGAATAGGACGAGGCGCGCGAACTGACGCGTGAGGCCCATCATCCGCAAGGCCGTGTCCACCGTCAGGACCTGCTCGTCGAGCGTAAAGCCGGTGCGCGTGATCCGTTCCTTCTGCCGGGAGGCCGAGCGCTGATTGATGCCGTAGCGCTGGCGCAAGGTGGTGACGAAGATCGTGAGCGCTTTCGTCGAGAGCCCGGCCTGGGTTGCGGCTGAGACGAGCGCTGCGTTCGGCTCGACGTCACCGCTCAAGGCCCATTGCCGCAAGGCCTCGATCAGCGTCGGCGTGATTTGAGAACTGCGCAGGCCGGTACGTTCTNNTCGGTTGGCGCCAGTTTATCGATGGTGAGGGTCGTGGCGATGGATGGCACGAAGAGGCGCTGCAGCCAATCGGTCCAGCGCCGGTAGAGAGAGGGCAGAAACGTTTTCCCGATGATCGGGAGGCCATAGAACCAGCCCACCGATTCCACCATGACATAGGGGGTCACGACGTTCTCTTTCAGGTCGTGCAGCAGCGTATGACCGGCATGGACCATTCTGGTCCGGGCCTCATGTTTCGAGACGACATGATCGAGATAACTGCGGGGAATTTCGCGCACCTCGTTCTTGGCGCGCATGATGACGGGGAACTGTTCCGTGTCATGCTCCTTGCCCCAGGCGCGATAGCGGATGAAGGCGGCGAAGAAGCCGGCGAACCCGTAGGTGTCGTTCGCGCCGCTGGATTCGAGATGCCGCCGGAACGGTTCGGAGCGGACATCGATGCAGAACACCGATTGCGAATGGGGCCGTTTGAGTTCCGGTTCGACGCCGGATGGGGGCTGCGCGACCGGTGAGCGGGCGAGCGCGCCGAGGAGTCGTTCCTGATAGCCGGCTTCGAAGGCCTTGAGCCAGACCGGGCCATGGTCCGATTCGGGGAAGGTTTTCATCCACTCGACGAGGCGGACGAGTTCGTCCGGCGCCGTAGTCATCAGCGTGGTCGGATCGAGCTGCAACGCCAGCGCGAGGGACCGCAATTGCTTGGCGGCGCCATGGCGGGCGACGCGGAGTTGGCGGGGCGCGACGTCCGACCGGTAGCGTTCGTACAAGTCGTCCCAGCCCTGTGTGCGCTGATGCCGCAGCCGGTCGACTTCTTCCGCGTAGATGGCGGGAAGCCGCCCGGCGACCCGTTCCCGACGCAGGAAATATTCCTTGGAACGCTGCCGCATATAGTCGGTCACAGACTGATACGTTCCCTCGATGCCGAGTTCCTCCCGGCAGGTTTGCTGAACCAGCTCACGCACATACCAGAGACGGATCGCGAGATACTTGACCACCCCGACCGGATAGGCCTTCTGCCATTCGTAGTCGCGCTCTTCCGAACGCCATTTAATGAAACCGGCCCACCCCGGCAGCGCCGTCAGTTGCAGGGAGAGATAATCCTGTCGCAGGTTTGCGGGAATGCCGAGCGCGTCCAGGCTCTGCAGCAACGCATCTTCCGGATAGTCGGGCAGGCGTGAGATCTTTCCTTTGCTGTCGGCAATGCCGACAGGAGACCATTCCTGTGCCGCCAGGTTTTTCCAGGCCAGATACAAGCCCTGTTCCCGCCCCGGCATGGCCCAAGTGGCATGGCCTTCGTCCAGGAAGGCTCCGCACCACTTGATCAGTTCGCGGTTGATCCGGTCGACGATGGTGGTGCCCAGCGCCTGATCGCACCAATGCGAGAGCGTCATCCATTGGCCGAGCGATGCTTGGTTGCAATGGACCAGGCCCCGCACGCGCTCATCCAGATTCGGATTGGGCAGCACCGTTTCCAATCGGTCGGCGATCGAGACGTCCAGTTGGTGGTAGGGGTCGTGCTCCCATCGCGCATCCAACGGTTCTTCGACCGGCGTGCAGAGGCCTTCGGCAAGACAGGCGCGGAGCACTTCGCTATGGGACACGCGATGCAATCCGATCGTCGCGTATTCGTCGCGCGCCAGCGGAGCCACAGCTGCTTCCATATGGCGGGATTGAATTCGGCCGGCGCGGAGATAGTGGCGATAGAGCTCGCTGGGGAGATAGCCGTTTCCTCCGAGGTATTGTTTTCCTCGTGTCACGGTTTCTTCGAACGGAAGATATTCGAGGCTATGGAGCGGATTGTGATGCACGAAGGTCCGCATCGGCCAATATTGGGCGACGACCTCGCTCGCGAGGCGGATCACGCCCCGGAGCTCCATGCGTCTGGTTTCCATGTTGACGGATGGGTTTAGCGGTTCCATGAGACTGACTCCATGGTGGCCCCGGTGCCGGTCGATCGCGGCGCCCCTTCGAACAGATTGGTTGGCGCGAGACCCAAGGCGAACATGATCATCACGACGATCAGGAGGGAAGCGAATTCGGACTGACGCACATCCTCATAACGGAGATCCGGGCGTTTGCGGCCGAAGAGCAGCCCTTGCACCAGATCGAGGATGTACCAGGATGCCGCGAGCCAAGTGATGGCGACGACGAAGGGGGCTATCGAGAGGGGCAGCGGCGATGCGAAGAGTAACCCCATGAAGCCGGCGAAGACCCCAAAGGGAGGCAGCCCCATCGCGGCCAAGGCCAGGAGGGAAATCAACACGGCGAACTGCGGCATCTGCGCAGCCAGCCCGCTGATGGCTCGTGGATCCACATCGTCCCCGTAGCGTGTCCGGATCACCTGCCAGGCGAGGAGGAGGCCAGCCGTCACGAGGGCCAGGCTGCCCAGGAAGACCGCGGCCTGCGGGCTGACAGTCCGTGAGGTGGCCACGAACCACCAGAGGAGGGAGAAGAACGACAGGCTGCCATAGGCGAGGAGCAGCCGCACGCGCGATTGCGCCAACGCTTTGATCGCTCCATAGAGGGCGCCAGACAAGGCCAGAACGATCACTGGCAAGGTTTCAAAGTCCGATACGGCAGGGATCAGCGCGGCAAGCTTGTGGAGCCCGATCGCGGGGAGCAATAGCACGGTGAACGAGGGGAGGCTGCCGGGCAATCGTGTGAGCGTCGCCACGTAGCCATGGTGGAAGGGGGCCAGCGGCAGCAGGATCATGCAGGCCAGCAGCGAGGGGATGGCCGAGCCTGTCAGGGCCGTGATCCCCGCGCAGAGCGTTCCCAGTCCGTAGGTCCCGATGCCCAACCAGGAGGGGCCCCAGAAGGGATCGTGATGCCAATAGAGGAGGAACGTGATGAGGCCCAGGAGCAGCGTGAGCGCGATTGCGCCGATGGGGGACGGGAGCGTGAGAATGCCCAAGCCCATTCCCAAAAGTACCAGGGTCACGACCCATGCCAGGCGATGGTCCCGGTGAACCGGCTGTCCCAGGAGCGAGACAGAGGCGGCCAGCGGAAGGAGCAGGACGAAGAGGAGCCCCTCGGTGGACCCAGTCAGCCGGAAGAAGCTGGCCACGACGGCGAGCAGACTCCCCAGGGTCACGGTGACGGACCAGGCCTTTAATTTTTCCGGCTGAGACCAGACCGCGAGGCCCAACAGCGCGCCCAGCAAGGGGACAGCGGCTAGGAGCCAGGGGGTGAGGATTTGCTGCATCACTCCGACCACCTCGCATTGCGCTTGTCGATGCGGTGGACGAGGCGCATGACCGCTTTCCCCAGCGTCTGGTAGAGCTCATCCATATACAGCCGGTTCATGACGACGACATACAGGCGAATGTGGAGCCTCTCGATCCATCCCGGTATCCATATCGTCCGGCCATGGGCTCGCATGTACAGATAGCCCCAACTGAGCACCGTCAGAATCGTGGCCATGATGACCATGCTGTCGAAGAGCCAGTTCGGCAGGTCTGCGGCCTGGAAGTAGGATGCGACCTCGTCCGGATTCGGATAGAGGAAGGCGGTGAAGGACTCGACGGCGAACAGATAGACGAAGACGACGAAGAGCAGGGTCAGCAACATCGCCGAGGAAACTTTCCAGGAGGCGATGGCGCGCAGCCGTGTGAGCGTTAAGATGGCCTGGGACGAGGTGATCCAGATGAAGAAGAGAAAGATCACGGTCCCCTGAGACTCCAGCAGGGGGATGTGGAGCACCCCGTGCGTCACGAGGNNGTCCGCATGAGGGACCTCCGGTTCCTGGCGGGCCTTGTGGATGACGTTCCCGCAATTTAAGAACACGGTCGCTTTGAAGAGGCCGTGCGCGATCAGGTGGAAGACGGCCAGCGAAAAGGCGCCCAGGCCGCATTCCATAATCATGTAGCCCATCTGGCCGATCGTCGAAAATCCCAGCGTCTTCTTGATGTCGTTCTGCGCCAGCATCATGGTGGCGCCCAGGATCGCGGTGAGCGTGCCGACCACGAGCGCCACATGCAGCGTGGTCGAGCTGAGACCGTAGAGCGGCGCCAGGCGGTTGATCAGGAAGCCGCCCGCATTGATGATGCCGGCGTGGAGCAACGCATGAACCGGCGTCGGAGCATAGAGCGACCGGGGCAGCCAGAAATGCAGCGGAAATTGCGCGGACTTGCTCATGCCGCCGATGAACAAGAGGAGCGTGACGGCGGTCGGTCCGCTGATTTCGACGCCAGGCCAGGGCGACAGCATGCCCGGCTGGTCGGCGGCCCTGGCGAAGAGGGTTTCAAATTCGAGCGTCCCATATAACTGATAGGCGAGCACGGTGCCTGAGAGAAGCGCGACATCGCCGATCCGTAACAGAGTAAAGGTTCTGAAGGCGCCGTCCAGTGTTGCCGCATGGGCATGGTTGTGGGCCAGGAGATAGAGCATGTAGCTGAGGACCTGCCAGAAGAGAAACAACATCATCAAGTTGGCGCTGGACACCATGCAGAGCAACACCGAGGTTGTGAAGCCGATGAGCGCCAGATAGCGCCGATCGTGAGGGTCCTGGTACATGTAGCCGATCGAGTAGGTATAGATGATCGTTCCGACACCGGAGATCAGCACCATCATGACGGCGCTCAAGCGGTCGACATAGAACCCGATGGGGAAGGCCAGAGTAGCCGGGGAGGCGGGATCGTAGAACCGGAGCGTGATGGGCCCCTCTGTGGCCACCCACCAGAGCGTGGCGATGGCGCCGAGAAAGGCTCCGCCGATGGGATAGGCCGCCATCTTGGCC